>Ga0209381_1002034_pt1 | contig 27661 bp, 29 predicted proteins | sample DewCreD2012metaG_FD_184111 | JGI IMG/M metagenome (GOLD analysis project Ga0209381, IMG submission 184111) | Hot spring sediment bacterial and archeal communities from British Columbia, Canada, to study Microbial Dark Matter (Phase II) - Dewar... ...
CGGCGCTGACCGTTGCAGCGGCGCGCGCCGACAGCCGCAAGCAGGAATTCTCCGACTTCACCACGCCGCTGCCCGTGGAGCGCGGCGACCGGCTCGTCATCGGCATCGTGGGCGGCTGGGAACGGTGGGACAATCCGACGCGCGCCATCCGCCGCACCGCGATCGCGATCAAGCGGAAGCGCCTGCCGGGCGTGCATGTCGAGACGGTGGAGAACCACAGCCTGGAGCTGGCCGAGCAACTGGTGGAGAAGGCTTTCGACTTCAACCGGAACGGCAGGCTGGAGCCGGAAGAGGCGGCGCAGGGCTCGGTCATCATCTACGGACAGAGCCTCGGCGGACGCGCGGCGCTGCGGCTGGCGCGGAAGCTGAACCGATGGGGCGTGCCCGTGCCGCTCCTGATCGCCGTAGACAGTTTCGGGCGGGATTCTTACGAAGTGCCGCCCAACGTGCGGCGGGCGGCCAACTACTACCAGCGCGAGCACCTCTACATCAAAGGGGCGGAAGAATTGCGGGCTGCCGACCCGGCGAAAACGCAGATCCTGTTCAACCGCAAGCTGACGTTCAAGAAGCGGGACGAAATCGAGGCGGACGAGCACAGCTGGCTGCAGCGGTTCTTCCTCGACGAGCATGCGCGCGTGGAATACCTGCCCGAGGTCTGGGAAGAGATCGAGCGGATGATCGTGGAAGCGGCGCGCTGAAGCGCAGAACGGGCAGCCGCAGCGGGCGGTAAACCTGCACCGCTGCCGCCCGCTCAGGGCGCGGCGACCGCCGGGAGGTTCTTCTCGCGGACCAGGCGGTTGAACGCGTCCAGCTCCTTCTTGAGCAGATCGCCCAGCGTCCGCAGCTGCGCGTTGGCGCGGGTGGCCAGATCCTCGTAGACCTGCTGGCTCTGCGCCGTGGGCCGCGCCTCCGCCGAGCCGGCGACCGAAGCCAGCGCCGCCAGCTTGTTGTTCAGCTTGATCGGGTAGTTCAGCGGGTCCTGCGAGGAGCGGTTCTTCGTCTGATAGAGCTCCTCCTCGACGGCGGTGAGCTTCGCCGCCAGTTCGCGGGCCGGTTTTTCCAGCGAGGGATCGCGTTTGCCCCACGCCTCGATCTGGGAGCGGACCAAGCGGATTTTCAGGATGGACTCATGAATTTCCGTGAGTTTGTCGCGGATTTGCAGCAGGAACTGTTCCTGATTTTCCAGATCCTGCTGGGTCACATCCGTCAGGCGCGGGTCTTTGCGGATCTCGAATTCTGTCTCAAAGGAGACTTTTCCGGCCGAAAAGCGCGCCTTGTAGCGGCCGGGCGCGGCCTTTGGGCCGCGGGTGGAGCCGGCCCAGAGGATGAGATTCGGAATCGACTTCGCATCTTCGTGGCGGAGGTCCCAGACGAAGCGGTTGAAGCCTTTGGCGGGCTGGAAGCGCGGCTGGGCGGCGCCGCGCCGGGGGCCTTCCTCCCCGCCTTCGCCGCTTTCCGCAGAGCTCTCGGATGCCTGCCGGGAAGAGAAGCGCCGGACCGTCCTGCCCCGCGAATCAAGGATCTCCAGCACTGCTTCGCCCTCGGGCGCCTCGTCCAGCCAGAAATGGAACACTGCGCCGGCAGGCGGATTTTCCCCCACAGTCATGCCGGGGCGGACCGGGGCATGGGCCGTGGTCATGCGCCAGGCGGGTTCGACGGGAAAGAAGCCGTTGCCGCGGCGCTTCCATTCGTGGAGCACCGGCAGGTCGTCGAGGATCCAGAAAGAGCGTCCCTGCGTGGCCACGACGAGGTCTTTCATTTCCTTATGCAGGACCAGGTCGGTGATGGGAACCACGGGCAGGTTCAACTGCAGCGATTCCCACGAAGCGCCGTCATCGAAAGAGACGAACATGCCGGTCTCCGTGCCCGCATAGAGCAGTCCGGCAACGTTGGGGTCTTCGCGGATGACTCTCGTGAAGGCGTCCTCGGGAATCCCTTTCACGATGCGCGTCCAGGTCCGCCCGCCGTCCGCCGTGCGGTAGAGATAGGGCCGGAAGTCGCCATGCTTGTACATGGTCGCGGCGAAGTAGGCCTTCTTCGGATCGTGCGGAGAAGCTTCGATGGAGTTGATCTGGATCCACTCGGGCATCAGCGACACGGAAGGCGTGACGTTGCGCCAGTTGCGGCCGCCATCTTCGGTCACCCACACCAGGCCGTCGTCGGACCCGGCCCAGATCAGGCCTTTCGCCACGGGGCTTTCGGCCACGGCGAAGATGGTGCAGTAGTATTCGACTCCTGTGTTGTCTTTCGTGATCGGGCCGCCGGACGGGCCCAGTTTGGAAGGATCATTCCGCGTCAGATCAGGAGAAATCGCCTCCCAGCTTTGTCCTTCATTCGTGGATTTGAAGAGAATATTTCCGGCCGTATAGAGCACATTCGGATCGTGCAGGGAAAACAGAATGGGGAAATTCCACTGGAAGCGGTATTTCATTCCCTCCGCCCCGTAGCCCATGGGATTGTCCGGCCAGACATTGACAGTGCGGGTCTGGCGGGTGCGGTGGTCGTAGCGGGTCAGATAACCGCCGTACGAGCCGGCGAAGACGATGTTGGAATCTTTGGGCGAGGGAGCGATCCAGCCGGATTCGCCGCCGCCGACGGGCCACCAGTGTTCGCGCGTGATGAAGGCGTCGGGCGAGCGCGACGGGATGCGGACGGTGGTGTTGTCCTGCTGCGCGCCGTAAATGTTGTAGGGGAAATCCCGGTCGAGCGTGACGCGGTAGAACTGGGCGGTGGGCTGGTCCTGGCTGGTCCAGGTGCGCCCCCCGTCGGTGGAGACGCTGGCGCCGCCGTCGTCGCCATTGATGAGGCGGTTGTTGTCCTGCGGGTCGATCCACAGGTCATGGTTGTCGGAGTGGGGCGTGGGAATGGGACGGAATGTCGCGCCCCCATCGTCGGAGCGCCAGAACTGGACGTTCTGCGCGTAGACGCGGTCAGGATTCCGCGGATCGGCGTAGATGTGCGTGTAATACCAGGCGCGCTGGCGCAGGTTGCGGTTGTCGTTCACGCGCCGCCAGGTTCTGCCGGCGTCGTCGGAGCGGAACAGTCCGCCATCTTCGGCCTCGATCTGCGCCCAGACGCGGTCGGGATTCGCGCCGGAGACCGTCACGCCGATGCGGCCGATCGTGCCTTTTGGGAGCCCCGGGTTGCGGGTGATCTCGGTCCAGGTTTCGCCTCCATCGGTGGATTTGAACAGTCCCGAACCCGGACCGCCGGACTCCAGCGACCACGGGGTCCGTTTCACGTCCCACAGCGCGGCGTACAGGATGTCGGGATTCGATGGATCCAGGGCGAGATCCACGGCGCCGGCGCGGTCATTGCGGTAGAGAACCTTGCGCCAGGACCTGCCTCCGTCGGTGGTCTTGTAGACGCCGCGCTCTTCGGAGGGGTTGAAGATGGCGCCGAGAACCGCGGCCCAGGCGATGTCGGGATTGCGGGGATGCACGCGCATGCGGGGAATGTGGCGCGACAGCGGAAGCCCCGCATGCTTCCAGGTGCGGCCGCCGTCGGTCGACTTGTAGACGCCGTCGCCGTGGCTGACATTGCCGCGGATGCACCCCTCGCCCATGCCGACATAAACCGTGTTGGGATCGGAAGGGGCGACGGCGATGGCGCCGACCGAGCCAGTGCGGAAGAAATTGTCCGACACCGGCAGCCATGTGCGCCCCGCGTCCGTCGATTTCCACACGCCCCCGCCCGTGGCGCCGTAGTAGAAGACGTTCGGTTGGCCGGGGACGCCGGTGACGGCGGTGACCCGCCCCCCGCGGTAGGGGCCGATGGAGCGGTATTTCAACTGCTTCCATGCAGCAGCAGGATCCTGGGCCGGGGCGGCCAACACCAGAACGAAGGTCAGCAGCGATTTTCGCGTCATACGAGGAATCTCACCGAATGCGTTTATTGTATGCGGAGTTAGTCTGGAGATGAGGAGGTGGGTGATGAAACGTCTCGCCGCGGTCCTCGGGGCCGCGCTGATGTGGACGGCGCCCGCCAGTGCAACTTTCTTCTGCACGTTGAGCGGGACGCCGGTGGTCGTCACGCTGGGCGGGTTGGCGGAGCCTCTGGGAGACGTGGCCCTCCAGTGCGCCGGGGCCTCGAACCAGACGGTCCGGCTCAGCCTGTCGGTGGCGCTGAGCCGGCAGGTGGCCAATCCGATCGACCAGGCAGCAGCGGATCCGGGCGGAGTGAAGCTGTGGCTGGATTCGGCCGGGGCGGCGGTGGTGCTTCCGGTTGTGCCCCGGGTGCAGGGCAATCTGGTGTTTTTCGAGAACCTGACGGTGTCCTCCAACGCCGCCGGGGCGCTGGCTCTGCGCATTTCGGGGCTTCGGGCGGAGGCTGCGCAGATGGTCACGGCCAGCGTTCAGATCATCGCCGACGCTCCCATGCTGCTGCCGACGAACCAGGTGGTCGTCGGCCGGGGCGAGCCGGGTCTGTTTGCAACAGTGTTGCCAGCGGCGCCGTGCTGCGCGGGACCGCCGCTGCCCGCAACGATGGACTGGAGCGGCGTCTGGGACAGGCGTCCGCCGCTGGCTGCCGTGCGGGTGACGGAAGGCCATACAGGAGCTTTTCTGCCGCTGACGTTGCCCTCGCCGCCGGACCACGCCACGCGGCTCCTGATCCGGATGAAAGGCCTGCCGCCAGGAAGCCGCGTGTTGGCGCCGGACGCCGTGACGGGCGACAACGCGCAGCAGCCCACGGCCACGGGCGCCTTTGCCGCGAGCGCCCAGCCAGGCCTCTACAGCCCCATGCCCGGGCCCTCGCTCCTGCTCAGCCGGGTCCCGCAGGCGGGCAGGGACGGGGCGGGTGGCTCGCCCGTTGTCTGGCCAGGCGCGCCGCTGATCCTGGCATCTGTCGGCGAGGCGCTGGTCGAAGGAGATGAGGCTTGGGTCGTCTATCAGGTGATGGAAGCCGATGCGCGGAGGGTGGAAAGCGCAGAGATTCCACTCTGGGTGTTCACGCCGCTGTCGCGCGCCAACGAAGCCGTCATTGTCCGCACGGAGGTCAGACTGGCCCCGTTGTCGGACAGGCCGGGGTTCGTGGCCGGAGCGCCGCTGCCGCGCTACCGCGTGGCGGACGCCGCTCCGGATTGCGGATACAAAGGCGATTGCGAGGCGCCGTATTTCCCGCTGCTGTCCGTCGTGCCCAGCCAGACGACCGAGTTCGTGCTGCGCTCGGGCGGCGGGCTGAAAGACGCCTACCTGTTCATCCGCAACGAGGGCGGATGGTTCGTTGAGTGGGACTCAGGGCTTCGCTACATTTCCGGGGAAGGCTGGCTGCTGCTGCGTGGCACGGGGGGGTATTCCGAAGGCAGCTTCCACTATCAGCTGAATCCCGGAGATCTTCCGCCGGGCCAGTACCGGGCGGAGATCTTCATCCGGCAGAAAAACTCGCCGACCGGACTGAACCGGGAATTTGTCATTCCCATCACGTTGACGGTGACGGAAGGGCCGCCGCCCGAGCCCCCCAAGCCGCCCGAGCCGCCTGCCGTACCGGCGCCGGCGGTCTGGGCGGCGCTCACCGTGCCGTTCGGTCTGGATGGACCGTTCGCCAACGGCGGCCTGATGCGGTTGCAGGGGCGGTTCTTCTCCGAAGAAACCTCGGTGAGCGTGGGAGGTCTGCCCGCGCAGGTGCTTTCGGTGCAGCCATCGGAACTCGTGGTGCTGATCCCGAATGGCGTCGAACGCGGGATGCTGCCTGTGGTGGCGGCCAACGGCGCGCGTCAGAGCAGTCCGCTGTATGTGCCCGTGCTGCCTGTGGCGCCCTCGATTGCGGCGGTGACCCGCACGGATGGCACGCGTAACAGCGAAACGGCGCCCGTGATGGCTGGCAGCGAAGCCGTGCTTCAGGTGACGGGTATCGCACTGGCCGGCGAGCCCGTGTGGGTCAATGTCCACGACCAATGGCAGCCTGCAGTGAAGAGCGGCGGCGCCGGGCCTGGCCTGCACGCGCTCCGGATCACGATTCCCGCGGATTGGCCCGCGATGATGACGGCCGTGCGCGTGTGCGTCTCGGGCCCGACGGTGGACAGCATCTGCAGCCACCCGGCGCCGGTGTGGATTGGGAGCGGACAGTAAAGGGGCGCCCGTCAGGAATCCGCTGAAGAGAGCGGCGCTGACTGAAACTGCGGATAGGCGGGCAAAGTGAGCGCAAGCGCCGCAGCTGCCAGCGCCGCGAAAGACAGCAGAGACAGCAGCAGAGAGTAGGAGGCGGTGAGGTCGAAAACGCGGCCCATGAGAACCGGGCCGGCGGCCCCTGCTACGGCGTACGCCGACCAAGTGAAGCCATAGAGCGTGGAAAAGGACCGCAGTCCGAAGTAGCGCGTGAGGAGATAAGGAATGATATCCGCCTCGCCGCCGAGCCCAAGGCCGATGAGGGCTGCGGAGATGAAGCCTGCGGCTGCTGTGGCGCCATATGCCAGAATTCCAATGCCTGCGGCGGCGCCCGACAGCAGGAAGAAAGCGATCCGCGGGCCGGAGAAGCGGTCCAGCAGCACGCCAGCAATGAGCCTGCCGGCCAGGCTCATGGCGCCCAGGACGGAGAGCGCCAGCGCGGCCTCATCTGCCGGCACGCCGCGGTCTGTCAGCACCGCGGAGAAATGCGTCATCGCGCCGTTGATGGCCAGCGAGCTGAGCAGCAGCGTGCCGGCGAGAATCCAGAACGGGCGCATCCGGAGCCCCTGGCGCGCAGTCACTCCCGTAGCTGCGGCGCGGCCGGCGCCCGCAGCGGAAGGGCGCTCGCCGACGAAGAGCGCCGTTGGGATCAGGCCCAACAGGAAGATCATGCAACCGAGCGCGAGATAGGCGGTGCGCCATCCGTGCCGGCTGATGATGGTCTGAGCCAGAGGGGGGAACAGGATGGCGCCGGCCCCGGTGCCCGAAACCACCAGCGCGAGAGCCAGCCCGCGGCGGCGCGAAAACCAGCTCGACACGGCGCGCGCGTATCCCATCTGCGTAGTGCCGTTGCCGGCGATTCCCATGACGAGGAACACCGCCCAAAGGTGGAGGAGGTTCGGCGTCAGGGCCGATAGGGACGCGAAGGCGGCCCCGAAGACAGTGATGCAAGGCAGAACGACGGGCCTGGGACCGTGCCGGTCCAGCAGGCGGCCGAGGAAGGGCGAGCAGACGGCGACGCTCATGGCGGCGATCGCGAAGGCGGCGGAAACGCTTTCGCGGCTCCAGCCGAATTCGGCGCTCAACGGCTTGAGGAAAACGCTGAATGTGAAGACAAAAAGGGATCCAAAACTCACCATGACGCCGCAAAATGCAGCGCAGACGACGGCCCATCCAGCCGGCTCTTCCCGTTCTTCCACGGGGAAATCACTTGCGGTAATATCCATGCACTGCGGTCCGTTTTCCGCCTTCTCGATGCGCCTCATCGCTCAGCGCGTGGACTCCCGTCGAGTCGATCCAGCGGTTGTAAAAGTTGAACAGGGCGCACACGGTGATGGCGTAATAGATGGCCTCGTCATCCCACCCGGCTGCATGGAGCGGCTGTATGTCTTCGGCCGTGATCCGGGGCGAATCATGGTTCACCTTCGCGACGAAACGCAGCAGAGCCTTTTCTTTTTCGTCGAGAGCGGACGATTCCACATCGCGCAGCACGCCCGCGACGAGTTCCTCGCTCCCGAGCAGTTCCGCCGCAACTGCGGCGTGCGATTTCAGTCAGAACGGGCACTGATTCAAGGCCGAAGTGTAGGCGGCGATCAGCTCGCGCAAGCCGGGAGAGAGCGGCGAGGGTCCGCGCAGGATCTCCTGTGTGAACCGGGCCAGGTGTTCAGTGGCGTCCGGGCGGAAGGCGAACAGATGCCAGATCTGCGGGTACTCTTTGCCGGCCGCCTGGGCGGCGCGGATCAGATCGGCCCATGGGCCGGGCTTGGGGCCGTTTTCGACTCCGGGAAGAAACATGGGTTTCATGAGCGGTTCCATTCAGAAAAGGAGTTTCAGGGCGGCCTGCAGGACGCGCGGGGGCCCGGCTTCGACGATGCGGCCGAAGTTGGGCGAGACGAGGTCGTTGACAGGCACGCCGAAATTGGCATGGTTCAGGGCGTTGAAGGCTTCCAGCCGGAACTGCCAGCGGACGGACTCGCCCGTCCGCCAGTTCCTGAACACCGAGAGATCCAGGGCCGCCTGGCCCGGAGCGCGGACGATGTTCCTGCCCGCGTTGCCGAACCGGCCGGCTTCGGCAACGGCGTCAAGGCGGCGGAACGCGCTGCGCGAGACCCACTGCTCGACCGTGCGCGGACCGCGGTTCGGATCCGAGATGACATCGGGGCGGCTGCCGGCAAAGCCGGAGATCTCGGGATGCGATCCCTGCTGGGCGACGTTGCGCGAATCGTAGACCGTGAAGGGCGTGCCGGAAGAGACCGTGGCGATGCCATTGAGCTGCCAGCCGGCGGCGGCAGCGCGGAGCAGGCGCGGGGCCGTGCCGGGCAGGGAAGGGAGCTGCCAGACGGTGCTGGCCACCCAGCGGTGCCGCGCGTCGAAGAGCGACGGTCCGCGCTCGGCCCGGAGATCGAAAGGATTCTGGGCGATGTCGTTCTCGCCGGAGACGAGGCGCGGCGCGGAGCCGGCGACGTTCATCGAAGACACGTAGTCGAGCGTCTTGCTGAACCAGTACGAGGTGCTGAACGCCAGGCCCCTGCCGTAGTTGCGGGAGAGCGTTGTCTGCAACGCGTGATAGGTGGAGTTCGAGTTGTAGGAAAGCAGGCCGACGGAGGCGAAGGTGCACTGTCCGGAGGCGTCGCAGCCGGCGTGGATGCGGCGGGCGTCCACCGTATCGGGCGTGTCGCCCGGGCGGTAGACGCTGGGGTTTGCCTCGATGAAGCGGGGCAGCCGGGTTCCTTTGGTTCCGGCGTAGCGGACCTCGATCGACATCTCCGACGCCAGGGCGTGCTGGATGGAGAGATTCCAGTTCTGTGCATAAGGCGGCCGGGCGGAAGCGTCCTCCGTCAGCATCGTCGTCGGGCGAGGGAAGTAGCCCGGGCGGAAGGGGCCGCCGGTGCCGCGCCACGGGTCGGCGTAATTGAGGGCGGGACCGCCGAGCTGCACCGCCTGCAGCCAGGGCAGCGCGCTGATGGCGGCCTGCATCGGCATGCTGGTGCCGTTCGAGAAGGGATCGTAGAAGATGCCGTAAGAGGCGCGGACGCTCATGCGGTCCTGGCCGCCCGGGGCCCAGGCGAGTCCCAGCCGCGGCATGAAGCCTTTTCCATAGATGGCGATGATGCGCTTCGCCACGCCCGGATCTCCCGGGAACAGAATGCCCGGGGGCGCATCCGGCCGGACTGTGGACTGGCGGCCGGGGGCGAAGGCGTTGAGCCGCTCCCGGATCTCCGCAAACGGGGAGCTGATTTCGTAGCGAAGGCCGTAATTGAGGGTCAATGTGCGGTGGACCTGCCACTGATCCTGGACATAACCGGCGGCGTCGAAACTGCGCAATCCGCGATGAAAATCGCCGCCCGCCTGGAAGAACACGACCGGTGCGCCCAGAAGAAAATTCGCAAATGGATTATTGGTGGGGAACGGGGCGAAAACAAAGAATCCATTGGCAGCAATTCCTTGGCTGATATTGATCTGCGTGCGGCGGAATTCGCCGCCGGCTTTCAGGGAATGCCGCCCCCGGATAAGTGAAAACGAGTCGAGCAGCTCGTAATCGTTCTGCTTGCTGTCCCGCGGGCCGGTGATCGGATTGCCGACGCTGGCGTAGCCGTTGACGATGAAGAACGGCGGGCCCTGGGCGGCGGCGAACGTCGGATCGTAGTTGAAGCCGAGCGAACGGGGGCTTTCGGAGTTGAAGCGGCGGTCGAACAGGAAGCCGTAGCGGAAAAAGGCCGCGCGCAACACGTTCAACGCCGCCGGTCCGAAGGCGTGCGTGTGGGAAGCCGTGGCGGAATGCGTCCGGATTTCGTCACCGGTCGGGAACCCCGGCACGTCTGCGCCGCGGATGGAAAGGGGATTCAGCGAGGAGCCAGCCGCTGTGGCGTAGCGCAGCGCGAACTGGTCGCGCTCCCGGGGGCTCCAGTCGGTCCGGAAGCCGCCCTGATCGGAGCTGTTCTGGAGCGTCTCCGTGGTCCGGAACAGCGAGGGGGAAACATTGCCCAGCGGGTAGTACTTCAGCACCCGTTGCGACACGGGGTGGAGGAAGGCGGCAGGGATCTGGTTGCCGGGGAATGGCGCGCCGGTGGCGAAATTGATCAGGCGGTTGCCGGTGCTGGGGTCCACGAGGCCCGAGAAATCCCCCTGCCGCTCCTGCGGCGTGGGCACGGTGGCTGTCTTCGTCATTCCCTGCCGGTTGCGGAATCCCTCCCAGAATCCGAAAAAGAAGAGCCGGTTTTTCCGGATCGGGCCGCCGAAAGTGGCGCCGTATTGGTGCTGTTTAAGCGGTTCGACAGCGGCTGAGAAGAAATTCCGCGCGTCGACGGCGTCGTTCCGTACGAAATAATAGAGGCTGCCATGCGGCGTGTTGCCGCCGGATCGCGTGATGACGGATACGGTGGCGCCGCTGTTGGCGCCATACTCGGCCGGGGCCGTATGAGTGAGAATGCGGAATTCCTGGATGGCGTCGATGGGAGTCCGGATGCCGAAGCCGCCGTCCATCCGGTTCACGTTGCGCGCGCCGTCGAGGAGGAAGCTGTTCGATTCGGGCCGCTGCCCGTTGACGGCGAACGCCTGCCCGGCCTTCAGGGATCCGCCCGCCGCCGCCAGTCCGCTGGTGAGAGGCGCCACTCCGGCCTGCAGCAGGCCCAGCTGAGTGAAGTTCCGGCCATTGAGCGGGAGATCCTGGATCTGGCGCTCGGAAACGGTCTGCCCTGCGCTGGTCGCCGCCGTCTCGACCAATGGAGCGCGGGCTGTGACTTCGATGCGCTGCCGGGCCGTGATCGAAAGAGCGGCGGTCAGCCGGGCCGTCCGGTCGATCTCGACAATGGCGAGAGATTCCCACGGGGCGAAGCCGTCCGCCTCGATCCGGACTCGGTAGGTTCCAGCGGGCGCCGGAGGAAGCGTGAATTGGCCGGACTCAAGTGTCCGGCCGGAAAGCGTGCGCCCAGTGCGCCTTTCCTCAGCCGTCACTCGCGCACCAGGAACCGGCCGGCCGGAAGGGTCGAGCACGGTGCCTGCCACGACGCCCACTGGTTCCTGGGCCTGCGCCGCTGCTAGCATCATCCAGAGCAGGGCAATCCGGCGCGAACAATTCGTTTGAATCATGAGGCTTTTGGTCAGAATACTCGCGTCCCCGAATGCACACAATACGGGCGGAATATTAGTGTTTATCAGGCATTTCAGGAATCCCGGTCTGATTCCGGAAGTTGCGCCGGGGTTTCTCTGAGTGGGTACTCAAGTTGAATGGCCGCCCGCGCAGGCGGCGCGGCTCATTTCCTCTGCCAGCGGTCGCGGGAATCCAGGACGGACCTGGGGCCAGGACCGTTAAGCCACTCTTTCGCGAGGGCATCGCCGCGCGGATATGCATCCCGGAAAGCGGTGCTGAGGGCGAGGATGGCACGGTGATGATTCGGGTTGCGCGAGGCGGCGTCACCGGGCAGCGGGCGGTCAGAGAAAGCGGCGTGGGTGGCGCCGTCGAGAACCAGTTCATACTTGCCGCCAGGCGGCAGCGCAGGGAAGACAGCCAGCCGGGACTCCACGTCGATACCGCCAATGGGCGCGGCATCTGCGGTTCCGGTCATGAGCAACCACGGCATGGCGATGGCGCCGAAAGCCTCCTGCGGCGAGCCGCGGCGGGGACTGCTCGGGCTGAGAATGACGGCGGCTGACAGACGGGGGTCCGCAAGGCGGGCGGAGTTTGCCATCCTCTGCCCGCACGCCGCCTGCGTGGTGACCGCGCCGAAGGAGTGGCCCGACATTCCAATCCGCGACAGGTTCATGCGTCCGGCCAGCCGATGGCCGCGTTCGGAGTTCCAGCGCTCCAGCTGATCGAGGACGGCTGTGACATCGCCCGCGCGCACGAGCAGGTTCTGTGCATTGGCGGCCTCCTCCATGACCCGTTTCCGCGCGCCCAGCCGCTGGTTTTTCCAGACGGATTCGTCGCTGCCAGGGTGTTGCAGGAACACGGCAAGGTAGCCGCGGCCGGCCCAGTGCACGCCCAGATAACGGTTGTTTTCGCGCGAACCGCCCAGTCCGTGGCTGAACAGGACGACGGGTGCGGGCGCCGCTGCCGGAGGCGAGTGGACGCGGACGGGAATCTCGCGCCGCCGCTTCGCGTCCTTCACGGTCAGATCCAGGGCTTCCGGCGCGGTGCCTGGAGCAACCTGGAGGGGATCATACGCTTGCCCGCGCGCCACAGCGCCGGGTAGCAAACAGAGCAGGACGGCCAGGCCGAACTTGGAGACACGCTGGCTGGGCGAAGAGTGAATCATGGCTTCGGGCTCCTCCTTCGAGCGCGGGCAGACGGATCGGACGGGGACCGGCGCGGCATGCACTGCTATCCAGCGCATTGCAGGCCGAGGCCGCGAGCTCTCTCCGGCGGCGTAAGCGGGAATCAGATGGGCGCCTCAGCGCCCTTGGGCGGCGCCTTCTGCTGTTGCCGGAAGTCGCGCAGCCGCTGCCGGTTCATCGGGCCCGCGCCCGGCATCGGGCCAGGGCCGGGGCCCTGCATCATGCGGGGGCGGCGCTTCTGGAGCTCCTGAAACTGCTGCGGCGTGAGCACGGCGCGCAGCCGCAGGGTCATCCGCGACATCGTGCGCGTCAGCTCCGTGCGCGCGGCGACGAGCTGCTCGATGACCTGATCGACGCGCACCGGGTTCGGGGACTCCTCGGCGAACAGATCGGCGAACTGCGCTTCCGCTTTCTGCAGCGCGGCGCGCTGGTCGATCAAGCGGTCGCGGTACTCCTGCACGATGGAGCGGATCTGCTTCTTCTGGTCTTCCGAAAGGTTGAGATCGTTGGCGATGGGCGAGTCCCACCAGTTGAAGAATCCAGGCGGCGTCTGGGCGAACAGGACGCCGCTGAGAAGAATTCCGAGGCAAAGACGGATCATGGCTGCTGCGCCTCCTGCGATGGTTCGGTCGCGAACAGCGCCATCAGCGGCTCGGCCGCCGCGGGCGTGTCGCGGTTGATCATTTCGGCAAGGTCATCGAAGAGCTGTTGGTCGGTGACGGCATGGGCGGCGGTGGTCTCCGGCGGCGGCGGGGCCGGCCGGTAGAGAAGAACCGCGAGCAGAATAGAGCACGCCAGCGCGCCCGCCTGAACGGCCCGCCAGTAAGGACGGGCGCGACTCCTCTCGATGGCTTGGTAGACGGCCTCACGCTGGGCGCGCAGCCGCTCGTCGCCGGCGGAAGGCAGGCGCGCGGCCGCCAGATCCACGCGGCGGGCCTGCAGGCGGCGGAGCTGCGCCGAGCAGTCCGCGCAGGCGTCCAGATGGGCCGCCGTCTCCGGAGCGGCCGCCCCGTACAACGCCAGCAGGAGCTGCTCGTCGTCAAGATGTCGGAATTTCTCGTTCATGACCGTTCTCCCCGGCTCATGCCATACAGGTCCTTGAGTTCCTCCCGCAGCTTGGCTACGGCGCGGGCCAGATGAGCCTTGACCGTCCCGACGTCGAGGCCAAGCTGCGAGGCGATCTCCTCCAGAGGAAGATCTTCAAAATGCCGCAGGGTGAACACGGCGCGCTGCCGCGGCGAAAGATTCTCCAGAGCCGCCGCCAGCCTCTGCCCGATCTGGCGGGCGAACATCTGCGCCTCGCCGTCGGGCTCGCGCGCCGGCGCCATGGCGAGGATGATCTCCTCGTCCGGTCCGTCCGGACGCTTCCGCCAGAACTGCCAGCGGCGGGAGCGGAGCCGGTCGAGGCAGGTGTTGACAGCGATCCGCGTGATCCAGCGCGAGGGGTCGTCCAGCTCGGCCGCGGTGCGGTTCCAGGCCTGGTAAGCCTTGAGGAAGACGTCCTGCGTCGCTGAGCCTGCCTCATCGCTGTCTCCCAGCATCCGCTGGCAGAGCCGGAAAATGCGGGGCTGTTCGGCCAGCATCCAGCCGCTGAAATCGGCGGCCTGGGGTGCGGCGGCTGCCGCGGCGAGCGGTTCTGCCATTGCGCTCATCCTAACCCACAAGACGAAGTTGCACCGCGCCGGGATTACCCGTTTGCGGGTTTTCGGCAACTTTCGGTTGGCAGTCCCCGGCCGGACTCCAGTAAACTGGCGGGCAGCCATGTCCACCTATCTGCCGCTGCTTGGAATCGGTCTCGTGGCCGGAGTGCTGGGCGGGATGTTCGGTATCGGGGGCGGTCTCGTCATCGTGCCTGCGCTCATCCTGCTGCTGAAACTGCCCCACTTCGACGCCGTCGGCACCTCGCTGGCTGCCCTCATTCCGCCCGTCGGGCTGCTGGGAGCCATCGAGTACTACCGCAACGGGCACGTCAACCTCGTCTACGCGGCGCTGGTGGCGGCGGGGCTGTTCGTGGGGTTCTATTTCGGCGCGAAGATCACGCTCGGCATGTCCCCGGAAACGGCCCGCCGCGTCTATGCCGTCTTCCTGATGGCCGTGTCGATCCGCATGCTGCTGGCGGGCAAGTAATGCTGCGCCCGCCGGGCGTCTGCGCTATATTGGGTATGGAACTGACCAGCCAAAGGCGCGGTAGCCAAGTGGTAAGGCAGAGGTCTGCAAAACCTTTATTCGCGGGTTCGATTCCCGCCCGCGCCTCCATGGGATTGCTCTTATTCGTCATAGACTTACACGCCTCGTAGCGCGAATCCGCGCATTTTCCAGACATCCCGATCATTCCCGCCTTTTCCCGCCTTTTCCCGCCGCGCACCGTAGCAGTGACCGTAGCAGTCACCGTAGCAGTGACATCGCCGATCATTTCACCCTCCGCAGGGCGGCCCGCTGACGCTCCTCCAGCCGCTCCATGGCAGCCGCGCGGTGCTGTTCGGTCGGGTGGACGTACCTAGTCAGGAGCCGGAGGCCGGAATGGCCGAGTATGGCCGCCAGCGTGTTGATGTCGCATCCGGTTTCTGCAAGCCTGGTGGCAAATGTGTGGCGCAGATCGTACAGCCGGAAGCTCACTCCGGCCCGCCGGCAGGCCTCGTCATGCTGATGATTCAGCCGCGTGATGTGCTCGCCTGTCTTACGCTGGCTCGGAAACAGCCAGCCGTCCGGACCGGTGCCGTCCGTGGCTGCCAGTCGGCGCTCGAGAATCGCACAGGCCTCAGAGAGCAGATGGAGCGTGCGCCGGGCTGCGCGGGTCTTGCCGCCACGGATCTGCAGCAGTCGCCGGCGCAGATCCACGTCGCCGCGGCGCAGGGAGAGAATCTCCTCAGGCCTCGCGCCGGTCAGCAGGATAAGCCTGGCGACGTCATACAGCGTGCCAGTCGCCGAGGCGAAGTAGGCCGCCTCCTCCTCATAGGTGACTACATGCTGCACGAGGCTGTCACGGTCAGACGGTTTCGCTACCTGCTCGACTGGGTTATCCTTTACCCATCCATGCTTAAGGCAGTACTTGAAGAACAGGCTCAGTGCATGAAGGTCATGCCGGATGGTGACGTCGCGGACCATGTGCTCGCGCGCCCGCCAGGCCTTATAGTCCTCGATCGACCCTGCCGAGATCTCGGCCAGCGGCCTGTCTCCGAACCAGGCCATGAGCGATGCGAAGCTGGTTCGGATGCGGCGGGCCGTGTTGGGCTTGGAGCGGTATTCTACGTCGGCGGCCCAGGAGAGAAATTGAGTAGCCGCTGCGCGGAATAGCACTGTTGGAAGCTCTGGGCCGGCGGATAGCCGAGCAATGATCTCGCGGCGCCGCTCTTCAGCGATTTCAAGCGCGCGCGTCCTGTTTCGTGCGATGGCGGCCAAACCGGTGCTGCCTGTGTACTCCCGGCCGTGCACCCAGATGCGGTAATGCCAGTACCGGCCTCGCTTGATGATGCCCATGCTTCTGCTCCTCTATCCACCGATCGACGTCGCGCGGATCGTACATGACCCGCCCGCCGACTCTCAGCCAGGCCGGGCCATAGCGCCGCGCCCGCCAGTGCGCGAGTGTCTTGTGGCTCACGCCGAGCCTGTCGGCCAGTGCGCGCGCGTCAATAAGCTGCTGCTCGATCACGCCTTCCCCTCCTGGTCCTGCAGCGCCCGCCAGATGATCCGCGCGCGGCGGATGCGGCCGGCTTGCGCGCCGACATGCTCGGCGGCTCCGTAGCGCGCGAGGAGCTCGACGGCATCGTTGAAGGCGCCGATGCCGCCGGTGTGGAGCAGCCCGTCGCTATTTCCGCAGGCCTGGGTCAGAACGTCGGCCAGCGTCTGCAGCGATTCTCTGAGTTGGTGATCCGTGATCATCCGATCTCCTCCGTGTCGGGGATCTCGAGGTCGGCGATGTCTATCGCCATGCCATCGCCGTCCCAGCGCCGGCGGTGCAACCAGTAGCGCTCGATTGCAAGCGCGCGATGGCAGCCGCGGGATTCCAGTTCGTTCCACCAAAGCAGAACATCGCTGGTTCTGTACACGACAATGGCCATCAGTCCAACTCCTTCACATCCGGCAGCCGCTGGCGGTCGCGCCAGCGATGGATCAACTTCTTCGCGAAAGGCGGCGCTGGGAACCCACGCAACGTCTCCATCTCAGCCGTTCCGGGCCAGTCCCTGGTCTTGACCTGCACCAGAACGATATCCATGGCGCCAACGCCGATCACGTCCCAGGCTCCAAGGCTGCCGGCCGCCCGAGTGCACCTGTAACCGGCGGCTTCCAGAATGGCTATCGAGCGCCGCTCATTGCGGGCGCCCTTGTTTTTGGCGCTGGACGCCATCACCATCGCCTCCTGCACATTGGCTCGCTGTTGTATGCGTGGACGATCCCGGCCGGATCGAGCAGGAGGACGCAGCCCTGCCGCATCTTCGGGGCGATTCTCTCGTAGTGCCTGCGCGCGGATTCCTCAGACTGCGCAGCGTATGCCACACGCATGCCGCGCGGCCCGCCACCATCGCGCACTACGCACCACATGCCCCGGACAGCCATTGCCCGTGCTGAAGTGATGTCCGCATTCATCCGTCCGAAATCCTGTGCAGAGCCCATCACCACCCTCCACGACGCGCAATGGCGGCGATGAGCGTCGCAGCGATGCTCGCTGCTGCGCACGCCAGCCCCAACCATCCCCAGAGCCTCCAGCGCCGCGCTTCCCGCCATGCCCGGCGCTCGGCCTCGATCGCCAGCTGCATCGCCTGGCGGTACGTCTCGCAGCGTCGCTCGAGCTGCTCCTCGCGAGACTGGGGCGCGGCGAGCTCGCTGTCAGCGTGGACGCCGAGGGCGCGGAGCCTGATCAAATCCGCAGGAGTGATCTCGATCATCGCTGCACCTCCGCGTACATCGGCACGTGGCTTTGCCGGATCTCGGCCCTTGCTCGCCGGTACCGCACCAGGGCCGCATCGGCGGCCTGAGCGGCGGCGTATGCTGCTGCAGCCAGACTGTACATCCGGTCCACAATCCGCTCTGCAAGTGGCCGGCGGGAGTGAGCGTAGTGCAAGGCTGCCGCTCCAACTAGTAGACAGCAGATGATCGCGCCGGCAATCATGAGGCGGCCTCCTGCTCCAGATCGAACGGCTCAGGCTCCTGTGCCGCCTCAAAGGGAGCCTTTGTAATGGCGTCCATGATCCGGTCGAGATCCGCGCGCCGGATGTCGGCCGTGCGGCGATAGCCGTGCACCTCAAGGATCTCTGCGACCTGCTGGTCGCTGAGGCCACGCCCGCGGGCCGCCGCCCAGAGCAGCTTCTGCTGCTCTGCCGTGATGGTCTCTGGCTGCGCCTGGGCAGGCTGCTGTTGGCGCTGGCTCCTGCGGCGCACCTGTGGCGCGGCGGCCTCGGGCTCCTCAGTCAACTCCTCTGCAGCCGTGGCCTCGTAGCCGGCGAGGCCCAGCACCCAGCCCAGCGCCAGTCGCAGGGCCTTCGAACACGCGCGTGTCTGGGCCATTGAACGGCGCTGGTGGCTGGTGACTGGCTCTTCGCCCACTTTCTCCCGCTTGCCGTTGCGCCACTCGTATTTCGGCCTCACGTGCCAGCTCGGCTCGTCTGTCGTGCACATGCCCTCGCCCCGGGCCAGCACCTGGCCGCTCGGAACGTGCACGGCCTCTGCCGCGGCCTCCCAGCCGTCAGGCTCGGGAATGTGCCTGGTCTCGACCACGCGCGCAGTCACGCGGAACATGCTTCCCACGATCTGCAGCAGTTCGAATCGCGGGTGCTTGCGTCCGCCGATGACCTGCACCAGATCCTGCCTCGATTTCACGAGACGATCCACGGACTTGGCGACGAGCGACGCTTCCGCCAGCACCGTATCCGGATGCCTGGCAATTGACAGTTCGGATCCCTGATGAGTTATCTCCATGCTCGCCTACCTCCTGAGAGAAACGGTTTCCTCGATCACTACTCGCACGCCGGAGATCCGCAGGTTGCTTCCATGCGCGCGCGCCAGCGCATTCAGCGCCGGCTGGTTGGGCTGGAGCAGGTTCTCGTGGGCAGGATTGGCTGCGACCCAGCGGATGAGGTCGATCAGGCTCACCACGTGAGCCCTGTAGGATTTCCGCGTTGCCACACCCTGCGGCTTCGGCGCCGCCGGAACGCGCGGCGCCATCACCGGCATTGCCTCTGCCTGCCGAATGACAGTTTGAATTACCTCAGGCTCCGCGCCGGCGGCCTCCAGCGCCTCGATCTGCGCCTCCAGAGCCTCGGCCTGGAGCCGTTCGGCTTCCTCCCGCGCCCGGCGCTCGGCGTCGATTCTCAGCCGCTCCTGCTCGGCAGTCCACGCGGCGATGCGCCGCTTGATCTCGGCCTCGGCGGCCTTGAGGGGCTCGTCGATCCGGCGGAAAGCCTCCAACGCCTTCCGGTGCGCCTCCAGCGCCGCTTGGATCACCGGGCGGTGATGTGCTTCGGCTTCGGCACGAAGGTCTTTGATCGCGCGCCCGAGCTCCACAGCGGCCTCGTAGGTCGCCTGATCGCGGATTTCAATCGCATGCGCGCGTTCGAGAATGGTCTGGGTGCGGCTCTCAATCTCCTGCGTCATCGAAGGCTCTTAGGATTGGTTTTCTCGCGGTAGATTCTTAGGGCCGCAAGGAATGTCTGGAGGTCATCGAACAGCGACTCGCTGCCGAATTCGAACAACGAAAATGTCGCGTCGCCGTGTAGCTCGACGCAGATCCGTCGAATCAGCCCAGCTCCCCAGTGCGTTCTGCCGTCTATCTGTGCAATGCACGCTGCGTAGGCGGCCAGCTGAAACCGCACCCAGTACTCGGCCTGATTGGTTTTCCAGTCAACCACCATATTGCCGACACGCAAATCGATCGTGCCGGCATACTGCCAAGCCTCGTGGTAGACGCGCTCCTCCCAAGCTGTTGGCGCCAGAATCCCCAAATGTTGGCGCGCTGCACGCGCGGCCTGCACGTAGCCGAGCACGCCGGCCTCGTCGGCGCTGTCCTCGTCCAGATCGCCTTCCAGGTCGAGTGCGATTGCCTCATGGACCGCGCGGCCGCGCTCCAGCGCCATCTGGCGCGTCGGCCAGGGAATGTGGGAGTAGTCGATCAGTCCGACGCTCTCGAGCACTTGCGTGACACTCGGTAGATCAACGCCCGCCAATGTGTAGCGGTGAGCCGCAGCGTCGAATATCAGGCCCGAGGTGGTCACGCGCACTCCTCCCAGACGTCCTTCGCCGCTTCTCTTGCGGCGTCTAAGGCACCGGTGATGCCGGCGCGGAGGGTTGCGGCCTCGGTGCGGTAGCGGAGCATCAAGGCCGCCACCACCCGATCCACGTAGGCTTCTGGAGCGCCAAGCTCGCGCGACAAGATGCGCGAGTATTCCGTGCGCACGCCGGAAGCCAACAGCTCAGCCACACGATCCTCAACGAGACGCACCGTGAGAGGCGAAATGCCCATCCGCTCAGCGAGTTGCCGACCGAGCGGTTTCCTTGGAATGTGATTTTGTGGAACGCTTCCCATGTGAGGACTCCTGAGAAACACAAAAACCTGGTGCGCCGGCGGCGGCGAGCGCAGCCTCCACGCGCGGATTGCGGCGGCGCCCTTTGAGCACCATGTAGACCATGGATGGCGTAACTCCAGTCATGCCGCTTACACGGCCCACAACGCCAGGGTTGAGTACAAGCCACACCTTGCGCTCTAGCTCAAGCTCTGCTGTGATTGTTTTGTTCATAACGCAACACATTTCCATTTTGAGGAAATTCCTTATTTCCGTCAAGAGGAATTTCCTTTGGAGCACATAAGTGGCTGAAATCAGGGCAAATAACGTTCCGGATGAGTTCGTGACGCGCTTTGACATTGAAAGGGCAAAGAGGGGACGAATGTCGGTGCGCGAAGCTGTAATGGAGGCTATCGAGCTGTGGATCTCGTCTGGAGGTCACACCGCTATAGCAATGCAGTCCGAACAGAAACACCGACATGAGCACGAGATTCTTGATCTGCTACTCTCAGGTGACCCGGAAATGGCTGAGAGAATCAGGGGAGTCCTCGACACGTTTGCCCGCGCTGTCGCCAATACTAGGAAGGGCTCTAAACAAACAAAGGTCGGCTGATCGAGGCGTCAGATGAGCCTACATCGTCAGATCGGCAGGATGGCCGCAGACCTGAGAATCGGCGTCGCCGCCGCTGGGAGATCCGCCTGCCGGATGGAGCGATCGTCCAGCTCGAGGGCCGCGACTGCCCGGTTCTGGTGGCTCCGGCTGCGATGCCTTGGTGCCTGGACTCGCTGCGCCGCGGCTGCGGCTTCTCCTGTCCGGCCGGCGAGCGGGAGCCGTGCCCGGCGGTCGTGAAGTGGTTCTTGTACGGAGTTATCAATAACGAGTAACTACCGATGAAGTTGTTTCTTATCGACCATACAAGGATCAGAGTTGGATTCAGTGTTGCAAGATTCGTTGCCAGATGGGCCGATGTCGGCTTATTCTTCTTGTTAATTCGTTTGCAGTTAAGACCACTTGGGCTCGTGCATTGGCCTGTGCACTATGACTGGTTTCTGGCACTCGTTGTCTCAATTCTGGTGAGTTCACTATCCATCAGCCTCTTCGGAACTACTCTATGGAAATCGGCTCTGGGACTGCGAGTTGAAAGGTATGATGGCGGCACACCAGCGCTGTGGCAATCCCTCAAGAGAGAGCTGCTCGTCACCGCTTTGGGTATGGGCTGTGGAATTCCGATACTTGCGGTCCCGGCAGGAATACTTTGGGGCTGGCGTGTAATGCTCGGCAGACGTTCATTGTGGAATCAGAGACTAGGTCTGATAAGTGTACGGACTGACTTTCTCGAACGCTTGATGAAACGGCGCTCCGGCCGAATGGCAGCTGCAGCAATGGCAATGCTGATGATGATTGAGGCTTGGCTGATCCTATTTCGTGCAGCTCGATATGATATTGGCTGGATTGTTATTGGCTTGTGACTCCTATCACGTATACAGGGATTCAATGGGGTCACCGACATTGAATGGAAGCCGTGGGACTCGATGGCTGCTGGAGTATTGTCGTGGGCATAATCACGCGCCATTGAACAATTCCCTCCGCACCAGCCTGTGAGGTGTGCGCGTTTGGTCCGAACACGAGTATGACGATCTGCTCGTCCGTAGGAACCTCGTTGATCACACTGGCTATTCCCGGGCCGCCTCCGGTGTACCGGACAGAGACTTTGCTTCCGGCCGGCGCCTCGAACCGTAAGCTGACATTTCCATCACCGCCCTGTCTGCTGGTTCTAACCCAGTATCGCAGGCGTGTGCTGCCACTGAAAACAGTTGTTTCAGAATTCGTGACGGGCAACTCCGTGCTCGTCTGCATAGGAGCCAATTCGCAGGCCGGCCCCACCCGCACCTGCAACCCCGCGGTTGCGGACTCCGGCCTTGTCTGAGCGGCTAAGGCCGCCACAAAAAGACCTATCACAAGAAATCGCATTGATCATCTCTCTTATCGGATCGAGTGGCGATGCTTTGCGGGAAGAAAAAGGCCCCGAACACGTCGCGCACCTCTTGCGATTCCTTAAGATAGACGGCAAGTCCGGAATGAGCCACCGCAACCGGTCTAGTACTTCATGGTATGAAGACACGATTCGCACACAGGCACAAAAGGCTCGCGTGCACAGACGCGTCTAATTGCGCCGGGAAGGGATCCGCGCTTCGGCTTGCATCACTCAGTCGTCGAGCCCCGGACTGGATCCTAGTCTCTTGGAGATAAAGCTGCTCGAAGTGAAGTTCCTGGGAGCCAAGCTCTTCCGCCAGCCTCAGGACGCCCATTTCCGGGTTCGATCTAGTACGGATCGCAAGACTGCCGCCCTCTGGTACGGTCGCATTGATCAATTGTCCAACCGCACGTTGACCTGTACTTCTCGAATGGCGGGCTTGACAGGGGCCTCTTCCAGCCCGATGAGAACGAGAGGGGTCTCTTCTCCTGGCCTGACACGCACGGGAATCCTGTCGGGCGTCGACAGGCGGTAGGGTCTCGGCATGGCGCTCAGGTCAATGACGAGTTGATAGTCCCCAGACGGGAGATTGTAGAAAGTGAAATTGCCTTCCTCATCGGGGGTCGTGTAGCGGGCGGTCCCGGCAAGGCGGACGATGATGCTGGTGAACGGAGCCTCGCGCGCTGACACGAATTTGCCAAAGACGCTTGTCAGCCGGATGACGCGGAATTCGGCTCGGGCGATTCTCCGCGGAAACACCTGAACCGGAACCTCAGGCGCGGAAGCAGCGTCGAATTCGGCCGGCAGTTCCCGCGGCGGGAGGGCCACCAGGTGGCGACCCTGGGGCACGTCCGCGAAGCGGAAGCGGCCCTCTGCATCCGTCACTTCGAGGCGCGAACCATCGAGAGCGACCGGAATCCCTGCGACAGGCGCCGGACCGGCGGCTGTCCCTTCCAGGACCCAGCCCTCTATGACGCCCATAACCGGAAACAGCTCATCAGTCGCTGCGTTCTGGTATGGGCGCGGAAGGGGCTTGCCCCATCGGAACGTTCTTGACAGGCGGAAATAGACCGTCCACCGGTTCATGGCGTCCAGAATGGCCCAGAGTGGTGTTCCGGTGTTGGACAGCAGAAAGACGTTCTGCGGGTTCAGCTCGCTGAGGATCGTGTTCCGCACCGCTTCCACGCTGAACGTCCACTGCCGGGTCACCTGAGCGCTCAACCCGGCGATCGCGCTTCGCGTCTGACTCATCACGAACAGGGTCTCATTGGCAAGATCCCGCCCAGCCTCCATGGAGAAATAGCCGCTCACGCGGCGCGTGTTCATGCTCATACTGCCGCGGAACATCAGGCTGTCGCGCCGCTCGCGCCCCAGGCGCGAATCCAGCCGGGCGCCTCCGCTGAGAGTGAAGAACGGTCCCCCGTAAGAGTCGTCCACCTCGAAGGAGCGGATCTTGCCGCTGTCCTCGGGCGCTGCGATCCGGATCTCCCTCCAGCCAACCCGCAGCGAGTGGCGCCCGATAGTGCGCATGGCCGAGAGCATGGAGAGCCGGTTTGCCGACACCAGCGGCGCCGAAGCGCCGGGGCTCGCCGTGCGCAGCCGGATGCTGGATAGGTTCCCCATCAACAGAATCCGGCCCGGCAATTCCACCGAGCTGCCCCCGCTCAGTGTCCTGGATTGCAGCGACGGAAGTTGCGGATTCCGGTCCAGGTTGTTCGAGGCCATCGCCGCGTTCCCGAACAGGGTGATCCGTTTCGTCAGCGAATAGCGGAATTCAGCAAACGGTCCGCTGCGGTCGCCCACGAAATATCCAGCCAGGGGCAGCAGCGAGTTCGCCTGCCGCACGTAATTCGCCCGAACGTCAAGCCGCGTCCCCTCATACTCCGCCGACAGCGTCGTGCTCAACTTGCCTGGGTTGGAGCGGGCCCCCTCCTGTCTGGGCGCTGTGCTGATGCCCGCTTCGCCAAACAACTTCAGATGGGGCGCGGGCCGCCAACTGACGTTTCCAATGGCCTGGCTCGAGGAACGGAACAGACGGCCTGGCACGAGGTAGAACGTCTGGCTGGAGAGCTTATCTAGGTTGGCCGTGATCTGCAGCGCCATCACCTGCGCCTGCAGGTTCTCGCTTCTTTTCCACAACAGCCCGGCCCCGCCAAGCCGCTGCGGGACGGGCCTCAGATAAGGCACGCGCGGCCCCTGCATCACCGTCACGACGCCTCCAAAGGCGAAGGCTGTCCATGATCCGCCCGTCATGTCGATCCTGCCGCCCCGCATCAGCACGTCCGGGAACCACAGATTGCTCGGGGAGGCACCGCTGGGGCGGATGAGAAGCCGGTAATCTCCCGCGCGGAAGTTCCAGCGGTATCCGCGCCAGGGCAGCCCCTCGAGGCTCACGTAGTTCTCGCCCGTCGAGATGCCCGTCTTGTCACGGTAATTTTCCAACCGTCCCTGAAACCTTGTCCGGCGGTAGTGATGCTGAAGGAACAGGCTCCCGCCCGTCGTGGAGATGCCCTGCTCGCCTTTTCCGCCGAGATAGAAACCCTGGAAGGAAAACTCGGCTTGGCCCGTCGTCTCCTGGGCGATGGCGGGCGCGGTAATCAGGATGAGGGCCGTTCTAGCGAGCCTCGCGCTGGAGTGCGACGCGCGCCTGCGTCTCCAGAATTTCATGGTTCCCTAACTCGACAGCCGCCTTTATGGAACAAATCCGGTCCCGGGCCTCAGTCTGCAGCGGCATGAGGTATCTTTGGTTGCGCCTCGGCAATGCAGGGAATGACGGCAGACTGATCTCTTCGAGCACCTCGCCCGAGCATCCCAGCACCTGAAGGCGCCCTTGCGGCCGGAAGTGCCGGTCGCCCGCGTTGCGCAATGTCAGCACGGCGCGCCATTGCGCTGGGCTTGATCCTGGGACGCGCTCCAGGCCCAGTTCCTCTAGCCCCCCCTGCACCAGAGGGTCACCCACCACCACATAGAAAACTGCGACCACCCGCACCGTCGCGCGCAGCCCGGACTGCAGAAGCTGGTCAGCCGGAGGAAGCGCTGTGAATCCGGCTGCGCAGTAGTAACTCTTTGGCGCCGCATCCTGCGGCACGCGGATCGTATAGCGGGCAATGATGTGCTGGCCTGGACCCACTTCAGATTCCATGGGATTCACCGTCAGCCACCCACGGCAGGAGTGCTCCGCCTCGCCAGGCACACTCCGGCTGAACTGTGGCGTCATCATCTGGTCGATGTGGAAATCCAGAAGCTCCCCGCGGAAACGGACGGTCGCCGGCGAGTCTGTCGTCAGATCCAGGGCGCCGGAGTGAACCGCTCCCGGCCGGGAAGCGATCTCGACGCGCATCGGCGACAGGCCCAAGCCCGTCTGGCCCGGCAGGGCAGGAATCAGAGTGAAGAGAAACGCGGTAGTCATTCCCAGTCGTATCATCATGGAGCCTCCAATGTGTAAATCAGATTCACCGAGCACGCGGGCGAAAGCGCTCCGGGATAGCGCCAGCTATCCGTGAACGACACCTGGAGCGTGGCCCGGTAATTCCGTGCTCCGGAACCTTGATTTCCGTTGGCGACCACCTGCGGCGTGCCGGACAGAGTGATGGGGCTGCTGACGCAGCTTCCCGTCGCGGTCGGCGGCAAATTCAGGGAGTTGCAAGTCACGCGGAACGCGCTCAACGGCACTCGCGGGCAGTTGGTCACCGACGCAGGCAGCGCATGCACGCGGAGGGTCCACGGGCGGCTTACCGCTCCGCCTGTGATGCGCCAGGCGACGGTCGTGGAGATGGGAGCCGGGCTTGCGGCGGGATTGGCTGCCGTGAAAGTCACCGTGGTTGGCGTGACTGTCAGCGATGCGATCGTGCTTTGCGCACGCACCGCCAGCGGCAGCGTTCCGAGTACGATCACCGGCACCCATCTCCACATGACCGGTTCACCTCAACTGGCTGAGATCGTCAACACCAGCGTCGTTGTGTAGGTGTCGGTTTCGAACTGCGGCAGGTTGGCCAGAATCCAGGAGATCTGGCCGTTGTCGCCTGTTCCGGTCGACCGGTTGTTCGCGCCGAAAGCCAGCACGTTCGTCCCGGTCCCGCCCAGCACTGCCGTCACCGGTGCCGATTGGCCCGTGCCGACGCCCGAGCTGCTGGACGTGTATGTCAGGTGACCGGCGGCGATGCTCGGACCCGTACCGCCCGCTGCTCCGACAAAGTCCGCGGCAAACGTGGCCACGACGCTGCCGGAGCCGCCGGTTCGCGATGTGCGGACACGGAAAGTGAACGGCATGGTGAGCGTGTAGTTGTTGAACACCGTGCCCGTCTGGACAAACGTGTAACTGCCGGCAGGAATACTGATGGACGCTTCCGCCTGCACGTTGACCTGGAGCACGGTGCTCGCTGTGTTGGATTGCCCGCTCACCGGCAGCGTGATGACCATGGCCATCGCGATACCGGCGAGAAAAAGAGACACACGGCGACTCATAAAGTAACCTCCTGTGGCGTGTGTTTTTCAGCGTTTACATGGTGAGCTGACCGTCAGGTGCAGCTCAATGTGAAGACCAACGTGACCGAATAGATGCCGGTGGGCATACTCGGGTCGTTAGTCAACAAAAACGTTGCGGCCGCCCCGGCCGGTTCATTTGCACTGCATCCGTTTCCCCCGCCAGTGCAGGCTCCGCCGCCCAGGTTGATGACTGGCCGCTGGCCTGAGTTGCTGACGGTCTGGCTACCAGAGCATGGCAGCGCGTATCCATCGGTTGTGCATGTATACGTGAGAACACCGGCGGCGATGCTCGGTCCTCCGGCCGGGCTGAAGTCTCCCGATGCCTGCACCGTGATGGTGCCCGAACCTGCCGGTGTTGTCCGGGCCCTGAAAGTAATCGGCAATGTGGCCGTGTAAGGCGTGAAGGGTCCCCCGCTCCGGATTAGCGACAAGGTCGAGTTCACCGTCAAGACGCCCAATGGCAGGATCGTAATGTTTGCCGCCTGGCTTGCAGTCCGAATGTCGGCCGATAGCGGCGGACAAGCCAACAGAAGGGTAGACAGGAGCACACACGACCGTAGAGTGGATGAGATTGTGATGGACATGTCACTGCTGTAATCGGAGGGTTGCTGTGAGCACTTTAGATCGCCTCCGTAGAAAGCCGTAGCCCTGGCGTATCACAGTCCGTACCCCGAACGCTCCTGAAGATCGCTCCGTTTGCATTTCGCGATAGACTACTCATGTGAAGCCGCCGGACGAAGCTCGAAAACATCCGAGATTGAAAGTTAACCAGGAAGTGTGGGTAGAGGTTTTGGGTGACCAGTCCAGACTGCTTCCAGCGAGAATAGTCGATGCGTCGCAAAATGGGGTGAGATTACGTGGCGTTGATAATGCTCTTCCTGGCAGCGCAGTAGCGATCAGGATGGAGGGCAAGTTACTACTTGGCGAGGTTGTTTGGTGTTCTGGCGACGATGTTGGAATCGTCTTGGAGTATCTTGTAGACTCGGCGCTGCTCGAGAAGTTGCGCAGGGACGAATAGTCACGCCACCCGTAACACTGGGTGCCGCAATCGGCGGCGCCCCAACTCGCCAAAGCGCGCTTTCGCTCGCGACTTCAGGAGACGGAACTGCGTTTCGGTAAGCCCCATCTCAGCACAAATCTGCTCCTGCGTCTGCTCCTCTAGGTAGAAACGCCTCAGGATCTCACGCTCATGGTCCTTCAGCAGCTCGTGTAACATCCTTTCTGTAAATTCGGTTTGATTCGGGAGCGGCAGGAGCGGTGGCCGTGATGACGGCAAGGACGGGCAGTGGATTTGTTCCGGGACGGAGCGGAGGGGCGCGCCGGGCGGCGC
>Ga0209381_1002042_pt1 | contig 27584 bp, 27 predicted proteins | sample DewCreD2012metaG_FD_184111 | JGI IMG/M metagenome (GOLD analysis project Ga0209381, IMG submission 184111) | Hot spring sediment bacterial and archeal communities from British Columbia, Canada, to study Microbial Dark Matter (Phase II) - Dewar... ...
ATTGTTGAATGTGTGATAAGGAGCCTCAAATCAAGGATATTCTCACTCAGATCAAGGCTGCATTATATGAAAAAGAGGGAATTTGCATGGCATATTGTGGCATACAACCTCCAAAAGAGGTTAATTCCATTCAGATTCTATTGGATATTTGGGACATAGCCAACCGACAGAAATCTTTATATACTTCACTCTTTCACCATCACCTGATAACAAACACGGGGGTCTTGTTGTGATCTGGAAATACAATGCAGAGTTGAATCTCCTTACTGTGTTTCTATATAGCGCATTCGCTACTTATGCTTTTATGCCTTATGTGCTCCAGAAGCTAAAGAAGTTCGGCTATGTAGTAAAGGATATGCATAAGCTGTCCAGGCCGCTTATCCCTTCTCTTGGCGGAGTGGCGATTTTTGCAGGTGTGATGGTGTCTTTGGCTCTGTCTCAGCTGCTCTTCCGCGATGGTTCATCCGGCAAGGTTTTCATCTTCTATTTCATTGTGATAGTCTATGCTCTCTATGGGCTATTGGACGACCTGTTCCATTTCAAGAGGAGATATGACAAGATAGCTGTCTTGCTTGTGCTCTCGCTTCCGATTGCTTCCCTTTTATCATCAACGTATCTTGACATCTTTGGCTTCATGATTGATCTTGACGGATTCTATCTTTATTTGCTCGCTCCTGTCTATATCATGGTTGTCGCTAATCTTGTGAATATCCATGCCGGCTTCAACGGGCTTGGGCCAGGAACTGCACTCTTGGTCCTGATAGCAGCTGGGATAGAGAGCTACACAAGGTACGGGTTGCTCAATCTCCCTTACTTGATGCCTATCTTGGGTGCATTATCAGTGTTCATAATCTACAACTGGTATCCTGCAAAGGTCTTTGACGGAAACATCGGAGCCTTCCTCATGGGAGGAGCTCTTGGCGCATTCCTCATCGTAAATCACCTGGAAGTGTTTGGTGTGATATGCCTGCTTCCTAACATCATCACCTTTGTCCTTGATACCTGGGTGCTAGGCATCAGGAAAAGAAAGGACATCGAGTTCCCTGTGCCCAGGAAGGATAACTTGATCGTTCCTGCGCCCACCATGAGATACAAATCCTTCAAGAACGTCCTCTGCACCTGGTTCAAGCTCACTGAGAAGAAGGCGACGATACTCTCACTCTCAATCACAGCAATCTGCTGCGCAGTGGCGGTCTTTTTAATATGATGACAAAACCAAAACTATTAGTTATTGGAAAATACTATGGTCCCGATCAAGGCGGTATAGAAAATCATAGTTATCATCTTGCTCATGGGTTAAAAAAATATTTTGAAGTAACTTTTTTGGCATATAATAAGAGCAGAAGTAGTGAAAAATATATCGATAAAGGAATAAATGTTATCAAAGCAGGGAGTTCAATTATTTTGAAAAGTCAACCAGTCTCAATAAAATACATATTTCACTTGTTAAAACATTGTTTTCAGGCTGATGTAATTCATATCCATTCTCCTAACCCCCTCGCTGAAATTTGGTTATTGAAGAAAAAAAACATAGTAGTAACTTATCATTCAGATATTGTGAGACAAAAAGTATTATATTTTTTTTATCGACCATTTCAACAAATGTTGTTTAAGAATGCGCGAAAGATTATCGCCACCAGCCCTAATATGGCCAAAAATTCTTCTGCAATATCAAGTTTTAATAATAAAACCGAAATTATTCCTTTATGTTTCACTAAAATATTTCAAAAGAACAAATCAAATCTCAGTTTGAGTAAGTTAAAAAAACCAATTGTCCTCTTTGTTGGTAGATTGGTGAGGTACAAAGGGGTAGAAATATTACTACAAGCTTCTAAACTATGTCCAGAACACAGTTTAGTTATTGTTGGTGATGGTCCGGAGAAGTTTTCGTTAATGAAATATGCAAAAAAGATGACACATGTTCATTTTATTGGTAGCAAATCCGGTTCTGATCTAACTAAATGTTATTCAGAATGCGATTTTCTTGTACTGCCATCAATTAATAGAACAGAGTCCTTTGGCATCGTAGTATTGGAAGCGATGTATTTTGCAAAACCAGTTATAACAACTGAACTAGGAACTGGAACATCGTTTGTTAATATTCACAAAAAGACAGGATATGTCATTCCCCCAAATGATGTGCAATCTTTGTATGTTGCAATGAGTAGTTTAATTAAAAGTCCTAAACTTAGAAAGAAAATGGGTTCATATGCAAGACAAAGAGTATTAAGAAATTTCACATGGGGGCAATCCATAATCTCTCATAAAAGGATATTACAAAAAGCTAGAAAATGAAAATATGTTATTGCTCTTCAGCAGGGGGACATCTATCAGAATTAAATGAGATAGCCCCGTTTATTAATTGCTCATACTCTTATTACGTAACAGTTGAAAAGGAAGATAGTAGGTCTATACTGGTCAAAAAACAAACTTACTTTTTAGAAGACACTGAACGTTCCATAAAGAAATCAATTATCAATATCTATCAAAGTTACAGAGTTTTTATGAAAGAAAAACCTGATGTAGTGATAACAACTGGTGCTGGTTTTGCTCTTGCAACATGCATATTCGCCAAGATGTTTGGAAAAAAAGTTATAGTCATTGAGAGCTTAGCCAGAGTACAGAAATTATCTCTTTTTGGAAAACTGGTTTATCATCTATCTGATCTTTTTTTCGTTCAATGGCTCGGTTTAGTTAAAAAATTTAAAAAAGCGATTTATTTAGGAACAATTTTCTCCCATAGGAGAAAGGTGTATAGAAAGAAAAAACAAGTCTTCGTTACAGTAGGGGTTTCGCATTTTCCGTTTGATAGAATGATAAGACTTGCTAAGTACATTCAAAAAAATAATCCGGAATATCGTTTTATTTATCAGATTGGTCATGCAAATGAAATTCCAAGTTGCAAATATGAACGTTTTATTAATCATAACAGAATATGTAAGTTATATGAGCAGAGTGAGATAGTCATTTGCCATGCAGGGGTAGGTTCCATAATTAATGCCTTGAGAAGAAATTGTACTGTGTATCTTATGCCCAGAAGAAGAAAATATCTTGAGAATTCTGATGACCATCAATTAGAAATTGTAAATGCCTTTTGTAGAAGAAAGTTAACATACAGATTAAAACCAGGCATTAAATTGAAGAGTTTTGACAGAAAAGTTCGTGGTCACGAAGGTAGTAATAAAATAATTACAAAAATTAACGGGTATTTATCTAGATTAACATGAAAACAAGAATTTTAGTGATAGGCGCTTTACCACCTCCAACAGGTGGTATGGAGACTGTAATGGAGCAGATGTGCTCTTTGAACTTAGCTGAATACCAGATTATCCCGTTTAATGTTGCCAAGAATAATATAATCAGGTTCAATTTTATTACTAACAGCGTTAATTTTTTTTACAGATGTATCAAACTTTTTTTTTACATATTATTCCTAAAACCAGAGATTATCCATATCCATATGGCAGATGGATTAGATTTTCTCCAGAAGAAATATTACATAATAATTTCGAAATTACTCAAAAGGAAGATAATACTGCATATGCATGGTGCGCAGTTTGACATATTTTATAATAACTACAAAAATAAAGATGAGATTAAAAGAATATTAAATATGTCTAATCGTGTTATCGTATTATCTAAATACTGGTTTAAATTTTATAAAAAGATTATAGCTGAGGAAAAACTAGTAATAATCAATAATGCGGTTGAAAACATTGATAAGTCAAAATATAAGCGCATCTACCCAAAATCAGATTTTATTGTATTATACTTAAGCAGATTATGTCAGCGAAAAGGTGTATATGATCTATTCGAAGCAATAGCTATAATTAAAGATAAAAGATTTAAATTTGTATTTGTGGGGCCAAGTGATGATGAACAAAAAATTGCTCAAGAAGTAAGTCGCCTAGGAATAAGAGATAGGTGTGAATTTGTTGGGGAAATAGTGGGGAAACAACGGTATAGATATTTTGCTTCAGCCGACTTATTTGTGTTACCTTCATATCATGAAGGGCTTCCAGTTGCAATCTTAGAGGCAATGGCATTCGGTCTGCCGATAATATCCACTAAGGTTGGGGCGATACCTGAAGTGATAAAAAGAGATAATGGTTTTTTAATTAGGCCTGGCGACTATAAAAAACTTAGTAAATATATCCTTCAACTTGTTTCAGATCGTAGACTTAAAAATAAATTTTCTAAAAATAATTTAATATGTATAAAAAAATTTAGTCTGCCTGAATTTCAAAGAAATATTGAGGACTTATATGGAAAAAAAATATAAGATTACAGTAATCATTATTCTGATAGCAATAATATCAGTATTGTTAAGATTCCCTAACGAGAATTTTGTACCTAATGGTTATGATACCTATACACATTACAGGTTAGCTACTGATATCCAAATTAAAGAGTACATAGGCTGGTCTAAAGGTTTATTAAGCATTATGGGTTATGATCCAATATCGTATCAGACAGGGGGTATACTATTTCTATCAACTGTTGCAACAATGACTGGTTCGAACATTAACATTATAATATTCATCATTGGCATCCATAGTATATTATTGCTTGGAATAATTCTATACTTATTAGCTATGCGTTTGTTTAATAGTAAAGTATTCGCCTTATTAACTGTAATATTATATCTGGGCACAAGATATGTTATATCCTTTACATCAAGTGTGTTTACTTCCAGGACCATATTTCTGATCCTGTACCTCTTTGTAATACTATGCCTGTTATCTAAATGGAGATATAGATGGCTTCTTATTGGCATTTTGATTTTATTTTCTCTTACAATCCACAAAATGTTCATATTATATTCCTTTTTGTTTGTTGCTTATGTAATAGGTCGCTTAATAAACAAATATCTGAAGAAAAATAAATTCCTTAAATGGTTATTATTATTTGCTGTGCTTGCGGCCATCTTTATTTCTACAATATACATGGATCATTTTCAATTAGGTCCAGCTCCAATTAAATCATTTGGCATTGATATTCCTATTTTAGAAAATCTATTGCTAACTGGGTACCGATTAGCATTATTAGTTGGTTTACCTTTTATCCTGATAATTCCTGGACTATTATACTTGATATGGAAAAATAAAAGCAGCACAGAAAATATATTAATTACAATTATAGTAATCTTTATACCTTTATTGACTGATACTAATTATATTGCTTATTTATTATTGCCTTTACTAATAATTGTCTCAGTCTATGGCATAATTATTCTCAAAATGGTAACACCTTCAAAAGTAATTTTAGCAATTCCATATCTAGTGATTATGGCTATTCTTATTCCTCTCTTTATTACTATAAATCCAGTGTTCAAAATATCAACACAAAGTGAAAATTATTTTAATATGCCTCAAACTATAGCATTAAAAGAATTTTTTTCTGAAAAACATCAGCAAAGTATCATCATATGTAATACTCCAGCTCACATTCAAGCTCACTGTGGACAGATAACTGCACTAACAAATAACAAGATTAAATCCATGTCAGAAGCATATAACCTAATGTACCTGGCAGATTTAAATCTTACAAAAAATAGAAATGTGTGGAATTTAAAGCGGACCGCTTTTTATAAGGAGCCAATTCTTAATATAACATATACTGACGATGTTTATCGCTCAATGATTACCAAGTATAATTCAGATAGTCTGCAAGTAAAAAAGATTATGGAGTTTATTCCGCTGGATTATGTTGTTAATACATATGAGCACGATTCCACGAGCAATCTGAATAAGATGTACAAGCTTTTCGGCGAAACAAATCAAGTCTATAATAATGGGTTCCATTATATTATCTCGGTGAAACAAGCATGGCGATAAGTATCTTAATAAAAAGCCTTAACGAGGAGAACCATATTGAGCGCTGCATAAACTCGTGCAAATTGTGTGGTGTGAAAGCAAAGGTTTTTTTAGCAGACTCACTTAGCCAAGATGCGACAATTTGTATTGCAAAGAAGTTTCCTATTAATATTATTCAGCTAAAAAGTATTAAAGACCGTTCTTGTGGTGTCGGAGCACAACTCGGCTGGCAATATGTTGATGCTGATTTTATTCTAATACTTGATGGCGACATGGAGCTCTTGCCGGGGTTTATTAATGCAGCAGTAAGTGAACTGGAAAAAGATTCTAAGCTGGCTGGTGTCGGCGGTCAAGTAATAGAAATGGTTGATAATAATTTTGAATTTAAGAGGAGAAAAATACTAGGATACCTCATAGGTGATGTAGACTTTCTAAGTGGTGGTGGGATATATAGGTCTTCCGCCATCAAGGACATTGCTTACCTTACCAACCGTAACCTCCATTCTTTCGAAGAAACCGAACTGGGTTGGCGATTGCAAGCAAAAGGATGGAAACTGAAGCGTATTAATGTCCCTGCAATTAAGCATTATGGCCATACTGACGAATCATACGCATTATTATTGAAGCGATGGAGATCAAAGTATCTTTGGGGTTATGGCGAATTGATGAGAGCATCAGTTAGAAAACCGTATTTCCTAAAGTCCCTATGGAACGCGCGATTGGGTTTTCTTATTATGGCTGTGTGGGTATTTTTTATATTATCACTATTTTTTAATCCAATTATTGGCATTATGCCAATAATCTCACTATTCTTGATACAAATTGTTAGGAAGCGCAGTATTGCACACGGTATATACTCTGTCATATCCTGGCATTTTGTAGCCGCAGCCATATTTCCTGGATTCTTTAGGAAACAAAAGAATCCTAAGGCCTGGATTCCAAGTAAAATAATCAAGGAGGCTAAAAATGCTTAGAATCGCCATACTGCATGTAAATAATAGCTATAACTATGGTAATTTCATGATGGGCTTGAATCTCATCAGGGAACTAGATTCGCAAGATAAGGTCTTTTTACTAGAAGTAAATTCAGATGATGATTTTTTCAGATTTCATAAAGGGGTTGAATCCAAGATTGAAAGAATTAGGTTTTCTCAGAAATCTTTCAATAACAAGATAAGCAGATTCACGAATCGCTTATTATTCTCTGTCAAGAACCGTACTACAGATATCCTAAATCATGAACCTGATGCCATCATCATCCTTGGAGGTGACGATCTCAGTGAATATTACGAGAAATGGAAAATCTTTGTGGCACTGGAATTATATTACCTTTATAAGCTGAACAAACACGTTCCTGTATTTCTTGTTGGTCAGACCATAGGTCCATACAATTCGTGGCGAAAGATAGCAGCGAGGAGATTCCTTAAAGATCTTAACATCTATTCTCGCGATCCTCACTGCGCTGAATATTTGCGAAAGGAATTAAAGGTAGATAATGTCTTTGAGTCAAGCGACTTGGCATTCTTGCCACTGCTTGGTCAGGATGAAGCTAAATTAAGCCATGGTCTGAAGGAAGAAAATTATCTAACTTTAGTCCCATCTGGTTTAGTTAAGCATTATTCCAAAGGATTTGACATTTATGTGTCAGAATGGGTTAAAATCATAAACCGCTTATTGAAGTTGTTTGAAAAGAAACAGATTGTCCTTCTTGCTCATGTTTTGAAGCCGGAATCTTCAGATGACAGGGTAGTCATCAATGCCATTATGGAAAGGGTCAATGATAAGAGAGTAATAGCAATCACTGACGAAATGCTACCCACCGAAGCCCGTATCATTGTCGGCAACGGAATCATGACCATCACAGGCCGCATGCACGCAGCCATCTCCACCTTTCAGATGGGAAAGCCAGCTATCTCATTGGCATACAGCGTCAAGTACGGCGGCATCATCGGAGAAGACTTAGGCCGCCACGACCTGATAATTGACTGCAAGGACAAGACTATATGGGAAGATGGCAGGATCGTTGATATGGTCATGGACAGGGTTGACTACGTGGAGAAGAACTATCCAAGACTCCAGAAGGAGATCAAGATAGGTGTCAAACGCTTGCAGAAAAAAGCTATGGCCCAGATAGAGGATATTGCCAAGAAACTGAAGGAAATTGACAATGGAAAGAAGTAACATGAAAGAAAAAATTAAGTCAATCATCCCAAAGAGATTATTAGATTACTATGGTAACGTAAAGAAGAGCAGTGATGCAAGTCTGTACATGGATGATCTGAGGCGATTCATGAAGCATAGTGCGATGTTCAAAGAAGATACACCTGAGAAATTAAAAGCAAAGATTCTCCTCAGAACACACACCATTGAAAAAGCATTCTCCCTTCCAAATACAAAGGATTCTTTTGGCAAAGATGCAATGCTCCAGTTATTGGCGTTGCTTGAAACCTATGAACGGATGAAACTTTCCAGGACTGATCCTATCTATAAATCAGCGATGAGTGCTATAAATGAATACGTCAAGCATCATTCAAGAAGGAATTCGCCAGATGAACTTATCATAAAAAAACTGAGGGGTTTACGTTTCTCTCCAAGCGATGAATGTATAATTAGGAAAATCCCCAAAACCGAGTACATAAAGAGTGCACAGTCATCTTTTGCAGATTTTGCACAATCTAGATGTAGTATCAGAGATTACTCTACTACCACTGTAAGGATAAATCAATTGAGAAAAGCATTACGTATTGCAAACAAGTATCCTTCAGTATGTAATAGGCAATGTGCCAGGGTACACATAATTGAAAATAAGGCTATAATGAAGGAAATATTGACTATGCAAAATGGTAATAGGGGTTTTGGGCATCTAGCTGATAAACTGCTTGTCATTACTTCTGATTTAAGCTGTTTCTATGACTTGAAAGAGAGAAATCAGGCATACATTGACGGAGGTCTATATTCTATGAACTTACTTTTTAGTCTGCATCATATTGGTCTAGGAGCATGCCCATTGAACTGGTTTGCCACAAAGAAACAAGATAGAAAGATTAGACAGATTGCACATATCCCTGATAATGAAACAATTATCATGCTTATCACTGTGGGACATCTCAAGGATGAAGTTAAGGTAGTTAGCTCTGGAAGAAGAAATATCAACGACATAACGAGGATAGTCAAATGAGCATATTCGAGAAAGAAAAGCTCATAAATGGGTTCTGGCGCTCACTCCAGATATTCGGTAAGCAAGGCATCAGCTTAATCATCTTCTTCTTAGTGGCAAAACTTCTATTGCCATACGACCTTGGTCTCTACAGCTACATCATGGCTAGCATATTCATGCTTGTGATGTTCAGCGATTTCGGTATAGCGAGCGCAACTAGCAAGTATGTGGCTGAGTATAACGCAATAGATAAGGCAAAACTGAAAAAGCTGATTTTCAACTCCAGCATGATTATACTGTCTCTGGGCATTCTGATAATCCTAGCAGCTCTCCTATTTGGACAGCATTTCTTCAAGGATAACTATGATTATGTCCTTATCGCATTGCCCATCATCCTTCTATACCCACTGACATCCCTTCTGGATGGAGTCTATGCTGGACTCAAGCGTTTCAGGGAATTGGCTGTGATAACTGTATCACTTGGCATAGCTTCAATCATATACTTCTATTTCCTTGTGCAGTACTTCGGTGTTAAGGGAGCCATAATGGCACACGCGCTCTATTATCTATCCCTGGTAATCGCATTATCGCTCAGGCTGAAACTGAAGCAGGACTATTCCTTTGACAGAGACGTCCTGAAAAGCGTCACATGGTACTCATTCATTATCGGCCTTGGTTCAGTAGGGGCTTTCTTATACACAAGGATTGATGTTCTGGTTATGGGCAGGTTCGGCCTCATCCAGGAAATATCCTATTATGAATTCGCTTACAGGATATTCACTTTGATGATTATGCCTGCGATGATATTTGGCACAGTGGTTGCGCCGAACACAACAGCAGATTTTGCAAAAAAGAAGTATAGCGATATCAGGAAAAGGATGCTCAAGGAAGCTGGCCTGCTATTCGCGATAGGTCTTGTGGGTTGCATCTTCGCTTATTTTCTCATAAGACCTGTATTTTCAATAGCATTCCCGCAATATGACGCAAATCTGCTGATGGTGGTAGTCTCATATCTGCTTTTTCTAGTGCCTCTCCGCCTATTCTCCACTTTCATAAGCGTAGGCTACATTGTCCCATCAGGCCATGCAATGATCACAACTGCGCTATTGCTGGTTTTCGGAGTCCTTAATCTGATACTAGACATAATCCTAATACAGATCTATGGTTTCATGGGTATTATATATGCCACATTGATATCTCAGATATTATTGATAATCTTCAAGGACCCCTATTTTTACTACAAGATAAATAAGCTGATTGAGGCAAAACAATGAAATTCTGGGACAACGTCAATCTGAGGCTTTTCATAATCAAGCTTGCCATCTTCTTGGCTATTGGTTTGGGCACTTCCCTTATGATTAGCGTAATATTCACACAGACTGCCATCTTCCAGAACTCATTAGACATACCGAATGATTTCGCAGTGGAAGCTCCAAACATGAGGACTGCAGTGATTAACTCTCTCCTGTTCGGGCTGATAACTTTCCTCATAATCAGCAGGAAAAAGCTGAAAAAAATAGAGAATTTCAAATTCAGACCATATCAATTGCTTTTCGCGCTGTTAGCTATCCTTACTCTGGTAGCTCATTATGCTTACAAATACTTGATTAACACGAACCTTGACTATTTCATGCAGAATCCAGAGATGTGGGGTTGGATAAAACTCTTGTTCCTCCCGACCTATGCGTTATTCTTGGGCCTAGCTGTCTTCGGCCTCCAGTTTACAGCTTATTTCCTGAAGAGATTAAAGAAGGAAATAATCTTTTTCATCATCGTAAGCATTCTGTTTTTCGCAACCATGCTTGCTTTCCAGGGTCTCTGGACTGTTCTTTCAGGTACAGTAAGCATATCATTGTACTATGTATTCTCATGGTTTGGCTATGAGGTAAGCTATTTCCCTTATGATATAGGCTTTTCTCTATCAGCAAAAGGCGGCCCAATATTAGGCATAAACGGCTTCTCCGCAATCATCGGCAAGCCCTGCTCTGGCATAGACTCATTACTATTATTCACTGCATTATACAGCGTCATGCTGGTCCTGGACTGGAAGAAGATGAACAAGAAGTTAGCCATTCTCTTCTTCATCATAGGTGCAGTAGGCATGTTCATCACAAACATCCTAAGGATCTTCCTATTATTCCTCATAGGCGCACACTACTCCCCAAAGCTCGCAGTAGGCCTGTTCCACACTAACTTAGGATGGATACTATTCCTCGTATACTTCTGGGTTTTCTGGACAGTTGCGCAAAAAATCATATACAAGCAAAGGAGAATTCAGGATTGACCGAATAATCTCCGGAAGTTTCTGCACTAAATTTAAATATCAGCGTGCACACCGGATATCTATGGACGAAGTTGCGGCTGAATTGCCCAATGAGAAGAAAAGAGCATTCCTGGACAGCATGGTAGGGATAATACCTAATACCGGTGACTCTGTGAAGGAGATACGCAAGATTAGGGAGAGATTATCCCAGGAGATAAAGTCGCCCAAGGATCTTGAAGATCTGAACGCTTTACTAGATTAGGTCTTCTGGCCTATGACATTTGATATGCATTCTTGCGAACTCAATCAATTTCTTATCGCGTGTAATTAAGGGTACTTTTAATCGCTTGGCTATTGCGACATGCAGGTAATCTGCGAAACTAATCGATTTATTTTCACGTTCATACATCCTGGCCATATGATAGTCTTCTGGCACTGTCTTGACAAGCATGATGAATTCGCTTTCTTTAAGAAATGCTATTAGTTCATCGGCATCAGGCAGTTTGTATTTTAACTCTTTTAGGACAATGGGTGTTACGACAATGGTTTCTGCATGCCTTATGAATTCCAATGCTATCTTCCAGTAAGGAATGCCTTTTGACGCATCGCCCTCCTGCTTCCAAAAATTTATCCATATGCATGTATCCAGGTAATATGCATCCATGCTTCATGGCGGGAATCAATCCTTAATAACTGTTTGCTCACATTTTCCGGACATTTTCCGTCAACAATTATGCGGTTATGTTAACCATAGAAGGCGGTGGCCCTCGGCATCGGCACCTTCTCCGCGATTATAGGCAAGCCCTGCTCAGGCATAGACTCATTACTATTATTCACTGCATTATACAGCGTCATGCCTGGAAGAAGATGAACAAGAAGTTAGCCATCCTCTTCTTCATTATAGGCGCAATAGGCATGTTCGCAACCAACATCATAAGGATCTTCCTATTATTCCTCATAGGCGCACACTACTCCCCTAAGTTAGCAGTAGGCCTCTTCCATACCAATCTAGGCTGGATCCTGTTCCTAATCTATTTCTGGCTGTTCTGGACTGTAGCACAAAAAATCATCTATAAGCGAAGCAATCGCAAGAGCAGCAAATAGTACATCTAGCAACAACAATGGCGCAGGCGAGGCGGGGGTTGTCCCCTGCGGGGTGCCGAGTAGGGCATTTCTGAGCGAAGCGAGGAAATGACCGTCTGCCGCCATTATTGTTGTTGCCTACTTATCACTACCCTAATGCCGTCTGTGGTGTTGCTGCCATTGACCGTATTATAACAAATCCATGAGCCGGCATTGGTGTTGTTGCCTTCGACCCAGTTATTTCCTCAGCGATACTACCCTAGGACCTTTTCCGAGAGCAGGTGTTGTTGCCTGCTACTTATCATTATCCGAATGCCGCGTGTTGCTGCCATTGGCCGTATCACTTATCTGAGAGGCATTTGTTTCCATTAACTCAGATTCTCAGGTCTATCCTAAAGCCTTTCCATAGACGCCCTCTCTTAATCCACGCCGTAATGTATCCTGTGCCCAAGCCAGTAAGCAATACCCCAGTGAAACAGGGCTCCGAGGATACCGAATCCGATGTCGGCAAAACTGAAGTGCCTGTAAGAAGTAAAGCTCTGCAGGAACTCGAGGACAACTGCGAAAAACGCGGCATACCCGAGGCTGATTAAGTACGCATGGTGCACATGCAGCCTAATCAGGATTAGCGAAAGTGCAAAGGCAAGCACAAAAAAAGCCATGAAATGGGCATGATAGCCCGACAGCACGGCTTTTGCCTCAGGCGACTCTATCTTCATTAGCCCTATTCCAAGGATAGCGCCGTTTACAGCCAAAAATACAAGTATAAGCAAAGCCAGAAGCTTCATGCAATGATGATTTTGCCGCCAGTTTATAAAACCTTCCCAATCTTTAAATAGTTGGCAGAAGACCACGGGCAGATGAGCATCCCGGAAGCAATCATCCTTGGCATCATTCAGGGCATTACAGAGTGGCTGCCTGTATCGAGCAGCGGCCATCTTGCCCTGGCGAGCTATCTCTTCGGCATAGAGCCTGTAGGCATAAGCCTTATGCTTCATCTCTCATCACTTTTCGCAGTCATTATTGTCCTGAGAAAGGATATACTCGGTATAGCAAAAGCCGGCATCAAGTCAATCGGCGAGCCCAATCCCGAATCAAAGCTTCTCTTCTACATAATCACAGCAACCATCCCTATCGCCATAATAGGCCTGTTATTCAAGGACAACATAGAAGCAGCCTTCAATAGCATCAGGTTAGTAGGCATCTTCCTAATAATTACAGCCATAATCTTATGGCTCACTAAATACAGCAAACCAAACAGGGACATCTCACTGGCAGGTTCAATCATAATAGGCCTCTCCCAGGCGCTAGCCATCCTTCCAGGCATCTCAAGAAGCGGCGCAACCATCTCTGCGGCTCTCTGCATGGGAATAGACAGGGAGAAAGCAGCGAGATTCTCATTTCTCTTGTTCATCCCGGCAATTGCAGGAGCAACAATTCTGGAATACAGAACATTCGCAGAAGTTGATTTAATCCCGGGCATCGTTGCAGCTTCGGTTTCATTCACGCTCAGCCTGTTCGTCATCCGCTGGCTAATAGGCCTTGTCAAGAAAAGCAGGCTGCACTGGTTTGCTCCATACTGCCTGGTGCTTGGAATCACTGCCGTGCTTATATGATGCAGCCGCAAATTTTTATCGAGGGCTATTAGAAATTATGTGGCTTGGCAGTTTGCATCTTAAATATCCAAGCCGTAATGCTTCCGAATTCTCTCTGCTATCCTGCACCTGAGGCCTGAGGAGAACACAGCAAAACTTTAGGCGCAGAATGCCGCTCTCACACATTGTCTTCTGACAGTGGCTCTCCAGCTAATGATGTAAAAATATATCAAAATATTTATAGCATTTCTTAAATAAAAACAGTATGCTCCCAGTCTCATTCAAGAACAGCAAAGGCGAGACCCTTCGTGGCTTCATCCACAAGCCAAGAACATACAACAAAGCAGCCTTATTCCTGCACGGCTTTCCTGGCAGCTCTGAAGGCACGGCAAAAAGCATCTGCAGGCGTCTTGTAAAGCATGGCATTCTCTGCCTGCGGTTCGACTTCTCCGGCACCAACCGCTCAGACGGCAGGTTTGAGGACAAGACCATCTCAAAGGAAGTCTCTGAGATAAGAAATGCCGTTGACTTTCTGGAGCGGGAATATAAAATCAGCTCACTTACCCTTATAGGCACATCAACGGGTGCGATAGAAGCAGCTCTCTACGCTCACACTGACAGGAGGGTGAAGGCTTTAGTCCTTATGGGGATGATATACGATGCAAAGACAGGCATAGGTTACGACTTCAATAAAGCCCGGCAGGAGATGTTTAGGAGGAAGGGATACATCACTTACATCCGCCCTGGCAGATGGTACCACAGAAAGAGGCTGAAAAGGGCATATTACGACGATTTTCTTAGGCAGGACATCCCGGCTGCGATAAGGGCATTCAGGGGAAAGACTCTATTCATCCACGGAAGCAGGGATATATTCATCCCTGAAGCTGACGCAAGAAAGCTCTTTGGGCAGGCCAACAGGCCGAAGCGATTTGTGCTCATTAAGGGAGCAGGCCACTCCTACTGGGGCAGGTATGACATGGTCTCAGGCCTTATTGCCGCATTTGCCTGCAGCCTCAAGTAGCAGCTCCATCCGCCTGCATATATCCTTCCAGTTGTATCTGGACAACACGATCTTCCTTCCTTCCCTGCCCATCTTCAGTCGGAGCTTGGCATCTTCAGCAAGCCTCCTTATTGCCGCTTCCCATTCATCCGTGCTGTCTGCATAAAGTATGGCGTTCCCGAGCATGCTTCTTGGCTCGTTTAATCTTGAGCAAACCACTGCTTTCTCGCATGCGAGATATTCCAGAAGCTTCAGCGGATTGGTGCTGTCAGTCACCCTGTTCTTCTTGAACGGCACTGTGCAGATGTCCATTGATGCAATATAGTCCTTTACTTTGTTGTACGGCACATTACCTGTGAACTCAATTAGCCCTTCCATCCCTTTCTCTGCGGCAAATGCCCTGTACTGGGGCAGGCCTTCTTCGCCGCCCACGACAAGTGCCCTTATCTCCATTCCTTCCTGGTGCAGCCTCTTTACTGCGAGAAGCATCGGTCTGAGATCAACCCATTCCCTGAGCGCGCCCACATATCCTGCTACAATGCCTTTGTGCTTCTTGCTGCATCCCTTGAACCTGCTGCAATCTACTCCGTTTGGCAGAAGCTCGCTGTTGAACCTCTTGATGTCAAAAGTGCTCTCGAATTCCTTTGCAGTGTAAGTCACTTTTTTTGAGATGGCAAGGCACTTATTCAGGAACATACCGCCTACTCTTCCGCCAAGCCCGCGAAGAATTTTAGGGATATGGGGGCTTGTTCTTATCATCTCAGGCAAATCATCGGCAAGGTCATATACAGTGTGTATCCCTTTCTTTCGAAGCGCTCTTGCGACTATATAACCAAGTATCATGCTATTGTAGCAAAGGTGCACATCGCAGTATCCTGCCTCATATAGGAGCCTCTTTGCGACGAGCATGGCCTGAAGCTTCTGCCTCACTATGCCCTGTTCCTTGTCGGTGATGTAAAGCATCCTTATCCTATTGCACAGCTCCTGGTTCTGCGCAGCGCCTTTATGCTTCCAGCTGTCCTTTATGCTGATGACGGTTATCCTGTGTCCTCTCGAGAGCAGATGGTCAATGAAATGATGCAGCCTGCTGTATGGTGTCTGCTGCAGGTCAATTACTGATGTAATTAATATATGCATAGAACAAGGTCTTGGTTTCCCATTTATAAATATAGCTGTAGTTTGCTTTTTTTTCTCTGCAGAGCCATATATGCCTGGCTGTACCTGTGCTCTAAAGCTGTGCAGAGATCATTAATCTTCTTCTCCAATAAGTTTGGATTCGCCAATAGCGTAGCAAGTGCAAACTGGCCTCTTGAATTTATCATTATGCACCTGTCGCCAATGGGTTTGGAGTAGTCGTATAACCCAAGGAGAATTCTCCTTTCTGTATTGGCGATATGCGCAAAGAAGCTATTTTTGGCATCTCTGCTGATAGCATAGAGTCTATAAGATACATCTTTAACTTCACTTGCCAGGTAGTTCAGATCGCTGTCTTTCCGAAGAAAGGAAAGCCTGAAATATCTTGATGCAGCATCAATGCTCTTTCTGTAGTGGATCTGCAGCATTGAAGCAAGCCTCTCGGCTTCATGCTTGATAGCTTCGCCGTTGTTTTGGTTTGCATTATGGATTATTTCACTTAATGTCCTGGCATGCCAGTCTTCGCAGTCAATGTGGTATTCAAGCGGGTCATTCGCAAATGCATCCATCAACCTCTTTTCCATCTCTTGAACCGCCCGTAAATCAATGTTCTTTATCCTAAATGACATCCATCTTGCCAGATCCAAGGTTTCTGGAAAATCCTCCATTGCCTTTGCGTATGTGGCGTCAAAAACAGCCCTGTCTATGCCTCTCCTGTCAAGAATGTCGTCTTCCAGCTTGGACAATATGGCATTCTCTTTGGCGATAAGTTCTATGCCCTTTACCACAGGCGAGAAAGGAGATGCTTGTGCTTTATCAATGATATGCTGTTCCAGCGGTTTGGTGTCAATTAAGCCTTTTCTATGCAGCATCTCAACAGCTTCTTCGCTGATAGGGTTTCCGTTGTTTAGCGCAATAAGCGCAGACCTCAAATCCTCTGACCTCATAATTGATGATATCCGGCAGATGGATATATATTTATTTCGGATACTATGCTGTTGAAACCTGAAACGGGCAGATATGCTTATAAGTATGCGGCTAATACACCTGCCGCAAATAAGGTTCAGGAGCTATTCAAAGCTCTCGAACACACAGGACCATTATGGAACTCACACGTAGGCAGTTTATCGAATCGCTTGTTTCGTCTGCCCTGTTGCCTTCATCTCTTATTGCCGGGGAGAAGAAATATTCTGATTTATTGCTATCCATCGTTTCGGTTAAGAGAGAACCATCAAATAAGCTCGCCCTGATGAACTGGCCTTGCACTATTGAAGACGAGATAAGGCTGAGGGCGGCGATAGCCAAAGAGCAGGGCAGACGCTATGAGAAGAAATCCATGGATGCAGCCATCCACTGCGCACCCGAGACTAACAGGCTGCTTGCAGGGGGTTATATGCAGTACTGCAGGGATATCGCTGGGTTTATCTCAAGACAGCTTAGGATAAGTCCGCCATACAAGAGGATCAGCATCCTTGAGGATAAGATTGTGCCCGAGAAAGGCATAGGCGCATATATAGTTTTTAGTGCAGAGAAGAAGCTCACAGGCCGGTTTCTGTCTTTGGAAAGCAAAATATGCAATGATGTTACTGCAGCGGTTTGTTGGGATTCTTCAGCCGAGCTGAGGAGGCGGGCTGAAAAAGAGGAAGGCGGCTATGTTGTCCATCTGCCGAGCATCACTTTCTGGCAGACGAACACCTCCAATATGGCAGAGCTGCTTTCCAGGCCTGCTGTGGATACCTTAAGGTTCATATTCATGGCACAGACAACCAGGTTTCTGCTGGCGCAGGATGCGTACTCATTAAGTAACCTGTTCCAAGAGGCTGATGAGCTTGAGATTAGCACATCAGAGAAGATGGGCCGCGCCCTGACCCAGATATTTGTAAGAGAGTATTTGCCTGGCTTGAGCGACAGGTATGATATGGACCTGAAATCGCTTGGGAACTCGCCTGGCACACAGAAGGGCAGGGTTTATCTCTGAAGCCATGCCTCGATTATCCTCATTCCTGCCCTGCCATCACCGAACGGGTTAACCCAGGGGCCTTTGTAAGATATCATCTTCTCCGCGCTTTTCAGTATCTTGGCAGGTTCAGTCCCTGCCAGGACATTAATTCCTGCTGCAACAGTCTCAGGCCTTTCTGTGCTGTCCCGCATGGTCACGCATGGCACCTTTAGTATGCATGCCTCCTCCTGCAGTCCGCCTGAATCAGTCATTATCAGGCAGGCGTTCGCTTCGAGCTGCAGGAAGTCCAGGTATCCCAAAGGCTCAAGAAGCATCAGGTTGCCCGGGGTTATGCCGAATATATTAAGGTTCTTCCTGGTTCTTGGATGGATAGGATATACAACCGGAAGCCTGAGCTTTTCTGCTGTCATGATAAGCCCCTCTATTATACCTTTCAGCCTTTCCTTGTTGTCGACATTTTCAGCCCTGTGCGCTGTAGCAAGGATGTATCCCTTTCTTTTGAGTCCAAGCTCTTTCATCTTTGTGCTTTTTTTGGCAATGCTAAGGTTCTGCACTACGGCGTCAACTACAGTGTTGCCTGTCAGGAAATTATTTTCAGTGAGCCCCTCATCCTCGAGGTTCTTTAGCGCATCTTGTGTAGGGGCAAAGCGGAAATCGGATATGTGGTCAGTGATTATCCTGTTTGTCTCTTCAAGCATGGAAAGGTCATGGCTTCTCAGGCCTGCTTCATGATGCCCCAGCTTGATTCCCAGCTTGTTTGCGGCAAGCGCGGCAGCAAGGACTGTATTGGTGTCGCCCTGTACAAATACTATGTCTGGTTTCTCAGCTGAGAGCACAGCCATAATTTCTCTTATCATCATACCCATCTGCTTGCTGTACTCCCTTCCGCCGACTTTTAGATTGTATTTAGGTTCAGGAAGCTCGAGATCAATAAACATCTGCCTGTCCATCTCATGGCTGTAATGCTGCCCTGTATGCAGTATGAAGTAGTCGAGATTTTTTTCCTGGCATGCCCTTATAAGGGGTGCCATCTTGATTATCTCCGGCCTTGTGCCGATAATTATGCAAATGCCGCTCATCTGGAGCATTTCAGGGATGCTCTTTATTAAATTTGTGCACTTGTCCTTATTGCAGTATTAGCTTAAAGATGCCTCTCTTCAAATTCAGTCTCATATAGATTCAGTCTCATATAGATTCAGTCTCATATATATTACTCACTGCGGCTTTAAGCCATATCTCTCCTAAGACAGCCTCAAATTCAGCTTTCATTTCTAAAAGTTCAGGCTTAAGGCATCCCAATCCTCAAACACTTTTGCAGCTTATCTTCGTAATACATTGCAGACATTTATAGACTGCATTATCTTGTAATCCGCAATGAGTGCGCCGTATATTGCCTTGCTTGTCTCGTCAAGATTGGTTTTCTCTGCCATCCCGTTTTCACGGTTTATTTCGTATATTCTTAGGCCGTATCTGATTAATTCAATTCTTTTTGCCGGCCACACTGGTTCCGGATAGGCCCATTTAAGTTCATCACTGATTGCATTGTATGTGTCGTCTACTATCTGTGCGATATTGCCGTTTGCCATGACTAAACAGATACTTTTATCCTTTATAAATATATTGTTACTTTAAGGTGGCATATTAAATAATTATTCTGCCTCTTTCAATTATTGGAGCATTGAGTCTTGCAAAATGCACAGCTCAATCAATCGCTCATTAATCAGCAGAATCGCAGAAAAAGTTGGAAGAGCTGTTTCTTAATTCACGCGGAGCGCAGATTCTGGGGGTTTTTCATAAATGATTACGGGCTCTTAGCTCAGCAGCGTTCCCCTCGCACGGGGCCGCGGGTGCGATACCCGCCAGCGGTTTCGTCCGCTGGCACCGACTTCAAGTGCCATTCCTTCGGAACGGCACGACAGATTTATATTCTGGGCGTTTTTCATAAATGTTTACGGGCTCTTAGCTCAGCAGCGTTCCCCTCGCACGGGAAAGGCCGCGGGTGCGATACCCGCCAGCGGTTTCGTCCGCTGGCACCGACTTCAAGTGCCATTCCTTCGGAACGGCACGACAGATTTATATTCTGGGCGTTTTTCATAAATGATTACGGGCTCTTAGCTCAGCAGTAGAGCGTTCCCCTCGCACGGGAAAGGCCGCGGGTGCGATTCCCGCAGAGTCCATCATTCACTTCCTCTTCTCAAGTGTGATATGCCTCGTAAGGGTCGTTATCTCCTGCTCTATCCTCTCTATCTTAGAATATATCCTGTAAATTGAATAGAAAAGCACAACTATCGCAGCGTATACTGCTGCGTCTATTCCTCTCCCTATGCCAAATATTCTTGCTGGGATATCTGTGAGGCCTGGCATCCAGACCACAACCAGTACGATTCCCCACACAAGCACCCATAGGGAGAACTCAAGGAGTGTGGCGTTACGGTCCCTAAACCTAAGATATGACCTGCTTACAGCGAATATGACAAACGATGTCACTATGACCTGAAGCACAAGGTATTCAGACATTTTTCACCTCATCATCCTGCGCAGGACGAGCTTTCCAAGTATCCTAACTCCATTGATATTGCTCTGCCCTCTTTTGAGGGAATAATCGGTGTATATTGCCTTTATCGGCACTTCAGCGAAGCGTATCTTCTTCTTTCCAATCTCCTTTATTATCTCGCTTGACACTTCCATCCGGTTGCTCTTAATCTCAAGCTTCATCGCGGCTTTCCTGGAAAAAGCCCTAAATCCGCTCTGGGAGTCCGTGGTCCATACTCCGAACAGCGCATAAGTAATGATATTGAACCCCCAGTTGCCTATCTTTCTAATTATAGGCATCCCTTTAGGATTGATGAGTCTTGATCCTACTACTGCATCTGCCTTTCGGCTGATGATCGGCTGGACTACCTTTCGAATCTCTCTTGCATCATGCTGGCCGTCTGCATCGAAAGTAACGATTATATCCGCCCCGTGCATTAGCGCAGCGCTTATCCCTGTGCCGAGTGCGCCTCCAAGGCCCCTGTTCACCGGGTGCCTGTAGACTATGGCTCCGGCTTTTTTAGCCACACGAGAAGTATTGTCATTGCTGCCGTCATCAATAACGATTATGTCATTGAATCCTTGTTTCTGCACGGACTTTATGACCCTGCCAACTGACTTCTCCTCATTGTATGCAGGTATGACTATGTATGTTCTCATTTGGTTAGGATGCTGCTTGGCTGTATAAAAGGTTTATGTACGCTGTAGAGGATGGCAATCTTCTGCCCGTTGTATGAATGGTTCCATACCTCTGTGAGCCTCTCATGCAGGTCATCTGACCAGGGAACCTCAGCTGACCTGTAGTTCATAGGGCTTATTATGAGCGCGTCGAGTTTCCTGTACTTTTCCTCCCGAAGCGCAGGATCTATCCATGTATGCTGCTTGATGAAGCTTACATTGTATTGGTTTAACTCTTGCTCGTATTCCTGGCTGTAAATCGCAAGAAGCGGGTCGAACCAGCCTAACAGCTCGCCCTTGTCGCTGAAATGGAATTCAGACTGCATCCAGTAGTAATCCCAGTACAGATATCTGACATTATACTTATTTATGAGTTCTGTCCTCTTGGCAGAGTCATTGCCGTAGAGAATAATCGCTGCGTCGATATTGTTCCTGTCAAGGTCCATAAATGCGCCGTTATGGGCTCTCCTTCCTGTGACAAGCATCCTGCCTGTCAGAGCATGCAGGGCAAAGCCGAGCTCATTGGTGGTGAGGAAAACGTCTCTTGCTCCTGTCGTTGCCAATACATGCGCCTGCATCTTCCTGAAGTGTTCCGGAAGCTCCTGTCCAGCGTTCTTGTACCATCCCGATTCTCTTGTCTCATAAGCAAGTGAGAATTGCATGATGACGATAAGGGCGAGAGCCCCGTATGCTCCGTATGGCCATCTGCTCTTGAGCGCCCATTTGCCTGCAATCTCAAGCCCCAGCACAGCAAGAACTGGCAGGGCGATGTTTGGCATGTGTTCAGGGGAGAAATTTAGCCCTAGCAGGGGTTCGGTGATGAGATAATGGTTCTTTACGGCGATGTAGGCGATGAATAGAATTGTAATGAAGCGCACTCTGCTGTCCTTGTCCTTAAGGAATATGGTTGCGAAGATACCGAAAAGCCCTGCCAGAGTTGTTATCGTGCTGAGCGGATTGGAGAAGACAAAAATGTCATTTATTAGGAATCCCTTGATGAGATACTCCAGCTGGTTCCCTAAGCTTGAAAGGTCTCGTGAATTCCATTGGGTATAGTAAGGGGATGTTCCGCCGAAAACAAATATGGGCGAGTACCAGTATGCCATGGCAATCGCTATTGTGGTCCCGGCCGTAATAGCTGTCATAGCTGCAAGTCTTGCTGCCCCTGTCTTCCAGGCTTTTTCGGTTATGGCTTTGTAAAGGACGAACCCTGCAAAGATAAGCACGATTTCTACAAAGTAAGTCGAGTGCGATAGTCCGGTAAGTCCTATAGCTATCCCGCAGTAAAGCGAGTTCTTCCAGTTATAGTTGACAAAGAACAGGCGGTACATGAATATGAGGCACAGTGGAAACATCACAGCATGCGTGAATGGTGAGTATTTCAGGGTGACCTGGAACTGGAATATCGCAATGACTGGAACAAGGAGCGCGAAAGCTCCAGTGAAAAGATGCCTGCCCAGTATGTAATGCAGCGCAATACTGGCAGTTGCTATGACAGGCGAGAAATAGAGCATAGCTTTCAGTGTTGATAATCCCAATACCGTACCGAACAGCGCGACAAGCGTCCCATAAAGAGGAAGATACGCCGGAGGAGAGCCTGGTAAGGCGCTTCCACCTAATGGATTTCCTGTCTGGCGTATTCCCTCTATCACACCCATCTGGTAATAAAAATCCCCCCCATAGATTGGTGAGGGCAGCTGCTGCCAGCCGGAAATATGGTATGTCTGGAACCCGACAGCAAGGATTATAAGGAGGGCAAGAGCAGTATATTCTGCTTTTCTTTCTCTTATATCCTGTTTGATGCTCATTGCATATCCATCTTTATTATATTTGCGAGGAATGATGAAAAGGCGATCTGAGCTCCGAATACGATTATTGTGAGGGCACTTACCGCTATAGCTCCGTCCCGCATGGTAAGTTCGCCAAGTCCTTTTTCAACCCATTCGAAAAGCAGGAAAGAGTTTATGGCTATGCCTATGATGAAAAGAGTGCTTCCGATAACAAGCCCGCGTTCGAAGGTGAGCATTCTGTCGAGCCATGACAGTACGCCCTTCAGCTTAGCATCGAAAGGGCTTATCCTTGAATATGCCAGCTTTGCGAAGTATCCAAGCAGTATGGCTTGGAAACCTATTATTGTCAGCAGGCTGCCAAGCACAGCGCTTATAGGGCCTAGTGAAACCTTGCCAATAACTATGCTCATTGTTGAGAGGACTGCGAGAAGCGCGATTCCAAGAGACATTAGAATGATGCCGGGTATGAAGAATAGATGGAACGGGCTGTAAAGGAGCATGAACCTGACATGCCTCCAGCCGTCGCGGAAGCTCCTGAGATGCGGCCTCCTGTTCTTGTTGGCGTAGTATGTTATCGGCACTTCTTTTATTTTCAGTTTCGCTTTGCTCGCATTGATGACCATCTCGCTTGCGAATTCCATGCCCCCTGTTTTGAGATGCATTTTTTCAAATGCTTTTTTTGTGAACGCCCTCTGCCCGCAGTGCGCATCAGATAGGCCTGTATTGAAAAGAACATTAAGGAACCACGAAAGCACAGGATTCCCAATATGCTGATGCAGCCAGGGCATAGCGCCAGGCATTATCTTCCCTTTCAGCCTCGAGCCCATAACCATATCATACTTCTCATGCCTGAGCGGGTTAATGAACTTCTCGATATCAAGGAAATCGTAGGTCTTGTCGCTGTCAGCCATCATTATGTACTTGCCGCGCGCTTCAGAAAGTCCTTTCAGGTATGCGTTTCCATACCCTCGTTTAGGCTGCCTGACTACTCTTGCTCCGAGTCTCCTTGCAATCTCCCTGCTCCTGTCTGTAGAGCCGTTATCCGAAACTACAACTTCCCCGCTGACTCCAAGCTTCCTGATCGCCTGCAAAGATCTCTTGACGCACCACCCTATCGATCTCTCTTCATTGAGGCAGGGCATCACTATCGAGACTTCAATTTCAGCCATGTTTATTCAAGGGGACATCCTGTGAGGATTGACAGGCTCTCAAGGCTCTGTTCGCCGAGGTACTGGCTGCCATTTATTATCCAAGTTGGATATGCAGTGACATTTGCAGCCTCGCACACCTGTTTTAATGCTTCGTCGTCGCATTCAACATAAGGTATATACCGGCTGTTATTGAGCATCCTTTTCTGGTTCTGGCAATGGCTGCACCATGATGCGCCATACATGATAGCTCCGCTGTCGGCAAGACACTCTGCGAAAGAGTATTCCGATGATGGGGTTGCAGGTTTCATGTAAACCTCCCTGACATTACTCCCTTCCCAGTCAATCTTCCATACTATGATGTTTGCACCTGTAAGGTCCCTGCCATGATAGAATTTCTTGAAGTGGTGAAGTCCATGCCCATCAAAGAAGAACAACCGCGTGAATATGCTTGGCACAAGGTCAGCATCCATTAGAATTGTTGAGTATTGCTGCGGATTGGCCGGGTTCTCTATCAGGATTGCTCCAAATGCCCTCCTTTGGGTGGATTCAAGCAGGTCCTTGTCATAACTCTTTACCTTGAATTCACGGTTCTTATCAATGAAGCCCACCTGTTTGAGTCTCCTGTCCCCTATCTGGGTCTTTATGTAAACATCTTCAGTGTCTCTGTTAAATACAATACCATTTGCGCATTGGACAATGCTTCCTGACACCTGGCATCCTTCAAGCCCCCCGGCATAGCTTGGCCAGGGCGATACCCATGTATTGGCGTCTTGAGTGCTTATCTCGTTGAAATATGTGGCGGCAAGAGTATCATTAAGTCCGTATTTATTTTTCAAAATGGCTATTGCCTGCTCTTTAGGTTTCTTGGTTACATCCATGTACATGGAAGCTCTTGTCAGGTTCCAGGCGCCGAAATGTGCCCAGACACCGCTCTTTCCAATCATGTCCTCGCTTGTTATGAAATAATTCTCAGGAGGCTCGCAGTGGCTTGATGAGAGTATGTCCTCTGCCTGAACAGATGTCAGCCCCGCACGGATGAGAGCAGCTTTGGCATCATCCCTTTCCATTGGTATGATATCATAGAGCAGGCCTATGGCTTTCAGGCTGTCATTGTCCATGTATCCATACAGCTTATCGAATGCACTGGTCGCTCCGCAGTCAAGCATCCTCAGTATGCCCACTGATTCATCTTCGCTTCCTGTAAGCATCAGCTTTCCAAGCCAGTGCGCTTGAGGCCTGTTCTGCCTCCCGCCGTCAAGGGTGACTGCCCTGTCTCCTATTGCAGCGAACCAGTGACCGAAGTCCCACCACGAATTAATTATCGCATCAGGCTCTGACTCTGCCTTTATCTTCTCAAGCGCCTCGAACCAGACATCATTGATGATTGGCACCTGGTTTGTAGTGATTGCATAGGCATTCTGAGCAAAATTAACAGGGAATATTAGGATGATTAAGGCAAACCCGGCAGCAGCGATAACTGAAACACTTTTGTTAAGGCTAAGTTCCTTATGGAAGAGCCTGACAAGAAGCGAATAAACAATGCCCATTGCCCCTCCAAGAGCAAGAGCGAAGGCAGGCACAAGCAGCATGACAAACCTAACCCCTTTTGTTGCGGCATATAACCCAACGATAAACCAAATCAATACGAATGCTGCATACTTGATGTCAAGCGCCTCACTTTTATATATACTGAAAGCAATTATTACAATGACGGGGATGGCTACAAAAAACGACAGGGCAAATACGCTCTCGAAGCTGTTCCTAATTCCCACGAGAACTGCATAGTATGTGGCAGCAGCTAGGAGAAGCCAGTATTCTTTCCATCTAAGCCCCTTTGCCATGGTTATGGCTGCTATGCCTGTGAAAGCTAGCCACAGGAGCAGCGGGCTGCCATAGCTTATCTGCGAGATTGTGCTTGTGACATCACTTGGGTTAAGCTCTGCTACAGTAGTAAGGACATTCGGCCAGACTGTTGCGGAAGCCACTTCCTTTAGCTTTGTGAAACCTATTGTGTCTGATATGAACCTCATAAAACCTTCAAATGATATGAATACTGAAACTGCGGCTGCTGAGAGGGAGACGAATGCAAAAAGGTTGTACGCATCTGAATACAGTTTACTCTGCAGGCCAACATCCTTTATGTGTGTAAGTAGTGTCTTTCGGTTCAAAATCAGATAGTAAATAAATTGCAGCCCTATTGCGGCTGCGAGTATCTCTATTATAAAGAACCAACCCGTCCAGGCGTATGCGAAAAGACCTATTGATAGGGCAGCTCCGGCATTCAGCAGAATCTTGACATGCCATTTTTTGGCTTCGCAAGCCTCAAGGAAGAGCCACGCCGCCATAAGAGAAAATGCTATAACATAGACATCAGTGTCAGGGCTTCCTGCAATTGACCTGCTGAGAAATGACTGGTGCACTGCAACAATAGTGCCTGCCACAAGGCCCGATATATCCCCGGCAATCCTTCTGCCGATAAAAAAAGCAGGTATGACTGCAAGGATTGCAGCAAACGCAGGTATAAAGAAGTTTACTTCCATTAGGTTGACTTTCGGGTCAAACTTGTTGACTATCTTGAATGAATGTGCGGCAATCCATGTATGCAGGTTAGTGACTTTCTTCGTTCCGATGAATTTCTCTTCCAGCGGCGCACCGGCAAGTATAAGGCCGTCATAATATCTGCCGTCCTTCTCTATGGTGCCCTCAAAGCCGTTCTTGACTACATTGCTGGCAAGCCTCTGCCAGAAGTATTCATCAAGCCCGAGAAGATAAGTCCTGCCATCAGGGTCCTGGAAATGTTCGCGCAGAACCTTTGCGTTATCATCAATTATCTGCTGCAGGGAGATTTCCTGGCCTTGTATGTTCACTGTCCCTTTCTTGACAGCCTCCTGGAACCTCTCTTCGACAATCGCCTGCTTGTTCTGGTCAGGAAGATTAGGGTAGAGTGCATCTACCTGTGCCCTTATGTTATTCCTGAGCATGTTGTTGACGCCGTTTGCCGCCCATCTTTCTGCTGCATGAAGGTCCCAGGTCTGGATTCTTATGTAAGCTGAAAGGAAAATCGGTATGAGCAGAAGCAATAGAAAGCCCCACTTAAGGAAGAACTTTTGCGCTCGCTTGAAATCAAATATTATAGGTGTCTCTTTTAGTGTATCTTTTTCATTCACGTATAACCCCTCCCAGACACCGGGTAAGCAAGTATTATATAAATATTATTACTCGCCAGCCATGTCAGGTTCCATGGTCCATTCAGATTCAATGTTTCATATAACTTAAGAAACCCGGAAAGAATTATTTTAGCTCTTCTTGAATTATTGGGACGCTTTCCAGCCACATGATTGGTAGATTTTGTACATGAAATAATCCAAGTCTCTAAAGCCATAAGCTTTTCTCTTGATGACATTGATCTTGTTGTTGAAACCTTC
>Ga0209381_1002045_pt1 | contig 27505 bp, 23 predicted proteins | sample DewCreD2012metaG_FD_184111 | JGI IMG/M metagenome (GOLD analysis project Ga0209381, IMG submission 184111) | Hot spring sediment bacterial and archeal communities from British Columbia, Canada, to study Microbial Dark Matter (Phase II) - Dewar... ...
GTTTTTCTTGGTTCTTTTCGAACCACAGCTAACACAAATTTTTTATTCATAGCTTTCAAATTCTCCAAAGCTATATAGTTATTAGCTTAGAACCACATACAAGCATTAATTTTGTCCATTAAGTCATTAATTTTATTATAATCGGCCTGTTTAAACGAAATCTCAAACCAAAATGTTGAGCCCTCTCCTTCCTTGCTCTCTACACCAATCTCACCATTCATCAGCCGAACCAGATCTCTTGCTATGGATAATCCCAACCCGCTCCCGCCAAATATACGGTAAGTTGATTTTTCAGCTTGCCGGTATGTTTCAAAAATATTCTCCATTACTTCTTTTGACATTCCTATTCCCGTGTCTGATATTTCAAACCGTATTCTTGCTGCATTCTCTTCTTCCGATACCTTTGTTACAATTACTTTTACGCCGCCTTCAAATGTGAATTTTAATGCATTTCCTACTAGATTATTTATGATCTGACCAAGTCGTAAAGGATCTCCTAACAAATGCCTCGGCACATTTCTGCCAATATCCATACTCATCGTCAGGTTTTTTGACTGAACACGATAATGATGTGAATGCAATATATTCTTCAATTCATCCTCAAGGTTAAAATCGATCTCTTCAATCTCAATACATCCATTCTCAATCTTAGCGAAATCTATAATATCATTCACAATTCCAAGCAAAGTGGACGATGAATAGGTAATAATATCCATATATTCCTTTTGCTCAACGTCCAGTTTTGTCTTTGCAAACAATTCGGAAATACCAACAATTCCATTAATCGGATTACGTATCTCATGACTGATTTTCGCTATAAATAAACTTTTCATCCGGTTGGCAGATTCTGCTTCTTCTCTCTTTTTCTTAAGATCATTTATATGAACCGTTAATTCATCCTTCAATAAAATAAAATCGGAAGTGAGTTGATTCAATTCAATGCTTCCTGCCTCAATAACCGGATTTGCAATAGGAGAGAAACGATTACTGATATATTCGCGGATATATGCGGTAAGTGATGTGATGGGCTTTGTAATATATCCCGAAAGATAATAAGAGATCAGAACGCCTGCACCGATAATAAGTATTGTAATAATCAGATAAAACCAAATCAACTGCTGCAAATTTCGTTTCAGATTAGTCTGTATAGTTTGAATAGTATCAAGAAATAATTGATCCAGTTCAGATTGTGTTTGATTGATCATTTGTTTAATCCCTACTTCTCCCCGGATGCCGATCTCTTTATCATAATCTACCATCTGATTAAATGCTGTATTATATTTGGTCACTAATGTGAGTGCATTCATCTTGTCTGATGGCGATAAACTGCTTCGGTTTGTAATCACTGTCTTTAGCCGGTTGGTTAAAATATTCACCGAATCAATATATCGTGTACTGTTCCGGATAATATAATCTTTCTCATAACGCCTGATCTTTAACATAGTCACATAATCAACACCTTTGTATTTGTCCTCAAGCTCATGGATATAATTACGCATCTCACCCTCAAGCCCGTAATCCCTATAGCCGCGTATAAGCATCAGTTCGGCACAGATATCAAACATCGCCTGAAATTCTTTTATTTTGTTTTGCATCGAATCCAATATCACCGGTTGAATAAAATTATACGATACATTACTCTTTTTAAATAGCTCTATTGCCATATAAATCGAATCAGTGTATCGGTAATGTTCAGATTGATACTTACTCTGCCGTTTAATAAAAAAATTATCATTGGTAATTTCATTCCTGAAAAAATCTCCGATAACTTTATAATCCTGCAGTAATAACCGATACAGGTCATTGATCTGCCCTGAGATGTAATTAATCTTCCGGTAATGAGAAATGTATTTGATACATGTTGCTACAATTACCAGGTTAAATGCTATAACGATCAAAAAATTGATCAATAATCTGCTTCTGTATTTCATAATGCGGCTTTTTGCATTTATACGCAGCCATCCTTAATATTGGGTTATATGGTTTTTATTTTTACATTAAATCGTTCAAGTATTTGAATGACAATATGATCCTGTATTAAAAAAACACATTGCCAAACTGTATGAAACAAGTTCATGTCTAAATCATGTTTTATTAATGAATTGGGCTTTTTATTAAAATGAAATTCAAATAATAATTAACAAAACCGATCTTTATACCGGTAAACTGAATAGGATTTCGATTTATACTGATCGTATATGCGTAATAGTCCACTGTAAATGGATTAAACCCAAATTAAGCGATAGAAGGATTGAAAATCTGTTTATTTGCTTTAGTTGGGATAACCCCGATTTAGAATTTGTTTGAAGTATTTGAAAAATAATGAATTACAAATTCTTAATCGTTTCCGCATTTTCTAGTGCGGAATTTGGGTTAAATTATATTACCAAATGGTATAAGTTTTTTATGATGCTCCAACTCAAACAAAAAAGCCCCGCATTGCAGGGCTTTAAAAAAATCATTGAATAAAAGTATTAAGCTTTTTTCTTTTCCGCATGTTTTTTATAACGGGTATTGAATTTATCTACTCTGCCGGCAGTATCAACCAACTTAACCTTACCTGTAAAAAATGGATGGGAGGTATTAGATATCTCAACCTTATATAAAGGATACTCCTTACCATCATCCATTTTAATGGTATCTTTTGTTTCTACTGTTGATTTGGTCATAAATGTTTCACCATTCGACATATCCCTGAAAACAACAGTTCTGTACTTTTCAGGATGTATTCCTTTTTTCATAATTAATTATTTCGTTTTCAATTTATCAGGTTGCGAATTTACGCTTTTTTTTTATTCTGTAAAAATAAAAAGACTTGTTTAATATAATATGTTGATTATTAGATTTTTATATGAAATAACTTCTGCCAAATCCCCTCACAATTCTTCATGTTTTCATGCAACCGGTCGCTTACGCGATTTATACCCTTTGATATTTGTAAACCGCTGAAACTCGGCCGACCGGTCGAACAAATACCTGAAAGTGGTATGTGTTGTTGCATGACTGGCGCCAACCTGCTCGTAAATGGTAAGTACCGGTTTGTTGTAATCGCCGGTCCATGCCAGATCAAGCTCTTTAAACCCACGGAACGTAATATTTTTAATCAGCATCAGAAAAAGTACGCCAATGATTCCCTTTTGCTGGTATTCAGGCACAACACCCGAGATAACTACCCGGCAACGGTTCATGGCCTTCCGGTTAATCTTTAAATGGTAGAGAAGCTTGAGTTTGTTTATCAGATCAAGTTTACCGTTTTTCAGCTTTCGCAAAACAATATTGATATCAGGTAACCCTACACAAAACCCTATAGGTTTGCCCTGCGCATAAGCAAACCAAATCAATTGCTCATCAATAAGCATCTCCATATCTTTAAACAGTTTATGAATATCTTCATAGGTCATTGGTGTATATTCTTCATGAAAATCGCTCCAGATAGCATTGTAGGTAGCTACAAAATCGTGCAGATATTTATCCATTTCTGCTTTTCTAAAATGAACAAATTTATACTCGGGACGTGAGGACAAATATTCTGCAAACTTATACTGACGTTCGGGCCACGGGACTGATAGATCTTTGCGATAGCTTAATTGCTGAAAATAATCTTTAAATCCGTAATTTTCAAATAACTCTTTATAGTACGGAAAATTATAAGGCATACCTACGCCCTGCGGGAAAAAACCATACGTCAGCACGCCCCAGTTAAACAGATTTTCGCCAAAATTACAACTCCCATCCATGGCCTTCATGCCTTTTGACTGAAGCCATTCTTTTGCAGTATCGAACAATAAATTTGCTGATTCCTGATTATGAATACATTCAAAAAAACCAATGCATCCGGAGGTTACATATGAATGATCTTTCTTACGGTTATCATAAAAGGCAGCTATACGGCCAATCAGCTTCTTTTCCTCTGAATAGAGTATCCAGCGTTTGGCCTCTCCATGTTCAAAACAACTGTTTCCCGAAGGGTTAAACGTGCCTTCAATTTCAGCATCCAGAGGACATGTCCAATTTGGATCACTTTTGTATAACTCCTTGGGCACTTCAAGGAAAGCGCGAATGGCAGCCGGACTGTTTACTGGTTCTATTATCATAATCAGGAACTAATCGCGTGAAGCCAGTTTTGACAGCAGTCGCAGAAACTCAATATACAGCCATATCAGCGTAACAATAAGCCCAAAAGCAGCATACCATTCCATGTATTTCGGAACCTGTGATGAAGCCGAGGCCTTTTCAATAAAATCAAAATCAAGCACCAGGTTAAGGGCTGCAATAATCACTACAAATATACTGATACCTATACTAAGTAAGCTTGCATTATGCAGAAAAGCAACATTGACTCCGAATAATCCTAAAAGAAACGAAAGAAAATAAACCAGCGCTATACCTCCGGTTGCAGCCACAACACCCAGCCGGAAATTATCGGTTACTTTAATCATCCCTGTTTTATAAACAAAAAGAAGTGCAAACAGGGTAGCAAAAGTAAGAGCTACGGCCTGTATAACCAATCCCGGATAACGCGCTTCAAACATGGCGGATAAACTGCCCAGAAACAATCCTTCAAACACACTGTATATCGGTGTGGTTATCGGTGACCATTCTTTTTTAAAAACGGTGATGAACGCAACAATCATTCCACCAATAGCTCCGCCCCATATCCAACCGGTGGATGCCCCCGGATTATCCATCGAAAAACGACCCCAGGTATAGCCAGCGCTGACAACTACCAGCGCCAAAAGTAAAAAAACGCGGTTAATGGTACCCTGTAGGGTCATTACACGTGAACTATCTGCTGTCAGCCCACGGAAAATATTCTCATTTAATGAAGGATTAGATGATCGCATCAAATTCATAATTGTCTTGTTTTAGGACGACAAAGATAAAAAAAAGTTATCAGAAAGTAATTCTTAAATATCCGGCCCGGAACAAATGTATTGGACGAATTGTTTTTATCTGCACGCACCGAAACAAAAAATAGTTCGCGAGGGAAATGGTTTATTCTGACACTATAAAATAGTATTTTTTTTCAATACAATGCAATTGATACTATTCTATTGCATAGCTTTGCTTTGTATTAAGCTCACTCATTGTCAAATGAAAATACAATTTACCGTACTAATTACTACCGCTGCATTGCTTTTTCCCGGCTCCATCTGTGAAAAAAAATTTGCACCGGATGAAATATACAAAGCAAATACGGCAGCATATACCAAATATCTGAGCTATGACGAAAAAGAAGTGATCAAATTCATGAATCTTGCCCGGCTCGACGGTAAACGCTTCTACCATTGCTTTATCGACTCATTTATACGCTTTTATAATGCAACATATACCGATAAAATTAACTCTGACAACAGCTATGTCAGGTCTTTAAAAAATGCTCTTTATGAAATAAAAAATCTGGCTCTTCTTTTGCCCGACAGCGGGCTATATGTTGCGGCAAAATATCATGCTGCCGACATGGGTAAAAAAGGGCTCACAGGACATAACTCATCCGATAACACTCCTTTTCCGCAACGTCTGAAAAATATCAGCAACATCACCTCTCCGTTTATTTCTGAAAACTGTTCGTATGGCATTGCCGAACCGCTGTTCATCGTTTGCGACCTGCTTATTGATAATAACGTACCCTCACTCGGGCACCGGAAAAATATCCTTAATCCGCAATTCGTCAAGGCAGGCGTAAGCATTCAGCTTCATTCATCGTACCGTGTGAACTGTGTGATTGACTATTCGGACTAACGGTTACGCCTCTTTTAAACCACTCCGAACTTATAAATGGTAAGCTGATTATATGTTTCACCCGGATGGAGCAGCGTAGATGGGAATTGCGGCTTATTGGGACTATCGGGATAATGTTGTGTTTCCAGACAAAATCCATAATGCTTTTTGTGCATGGCATCTGTTGTGCCATCAAGAAAATTGCCGGTATATAATTGAATGCCCGGCTCGGTTGTAAGCACCTCCATCCAGCGTCCCGATTCCGAATCAAATACTTTTGCTGCCGTAATCAACTGGCCATCCGGATTAGCTAAAACGTAATTATGATCATAACCGCCCTTAACATTATTTATATCCTTACCAATGGGCTTAAACACAGTAAAATTCAGTGGAGTGCCCTGCAACGGCCTAATCTCACCGGTAGGAATCAAATCCTCGTCTGAAGGTGTATAGTCATTCGCAAAAATCTGCAGCTCATGTCCGAGAATATCCCGCCTGCAACCGGTAAAATTAAAATAGGTATGATTCGTCAGATTAATATGTGTGGGTTGATCAGTAGTAGCTGTATAATAGATTTTTAGCTCATTTTTCGCCGTTAACATATATTCAACATCTACTGTGAGATTCCCGGGATAGCCCTCCTCCATATCACTGCTCAGATAACTCAGATGCAGCGCTTGTCCTTCGGCTGTCTCAATCGCTGATGCATGCCACACAACCTTATCAAACCCCTTTTCTCCACCGTGCAGTGTATTATTTCCATTATTGATGAATAATGAATACTGACGCCCATTCAGTGTAAACTTGCCTTTGGCAATACGGTTGGCATACCGGCCTACGATACATCCAAAATAGGGATGACCTGCTAAATATTTGTCGAGCGTATCGAATCCCAGTGCGATATTCGTCATCCGGCCATTCCGGTCCGGCGTCTGTATAGATGTTATGATGCCTCCGTAATTTGTTATTCTAACCGTAATGCCGTTCGAATTGGTTAAGGTGTATAGGTGAACATCAACACCATTGATGTGTCCGAATTTTTCGCTTTTTATTCCCATTTCAAAACTTTAAAATTGTCCAAACATATATTTCTTACGGATCGTCTCCGTGATCTTCCACGTACAGGCAAGCCCTTCGTCAAATTCAACCCAGTCGCCTTTCCCAAAGGTAATTGTCGCGCCGTTTGCATCGGTCACTGATGCGCTTCCTTCCAGAATATAGCATGTTTCTTTATCGTCATACGACCATGGAAACTCCGATGGTTCCTTACTCCAGCTACCCCAGCTTCTGGTACTTTCTATCTCCTGTGGTGATGGCTTTCGAACACGCATTTTCATAATTAATCAAATATTAATTTATCATTTATGCAAACATAATCAAAATTATCAAATCCCGGCCGGCCCGTTATTATTCATTCGTTAAATAAATGATTCAGACAAAGTTTTATACTTTTACAGAAATATATTTTATCTATGGAAAAGAAAATCGTTTCAGTATATGGTTATGGCCGGTTTGGTAAGTTATGGGCTGATATACTTTCTGAAGATCATCATGTGAAGGTTTTTTCACGGCGCGGACTGACACCAGCCGACGTTACACCGGGACAACAAATTGTTGATGAAAAAGAACTTTATAATTGCGATGCACTGTTCTATTGTGTCGCTATTTCATCCTTTGAAGATTTATTAATCCGCTCAAAACCCCTGTTTAATCCTGATACAGTATATTTTGATACCTGCTCGGTTAAAGTATTTCCTGTAAAGTGGATGCTGAAAAATCTTCCGGCTAAATCACAAATCATCGGCACTCATCCCATGTTTGGGCCCGACTCTTATCCGGGAACAAACGGCCCTTTACCAATGGTTATGTGCGATATCCGTACTGAAGGAAAAACATTTGCCGGCTGGGTTGAGTATTTTTCCGGAAAAAAAATGAATATCCAACTGATGACTCCGGATCAACACGATAAAACCGTTGCCTATTCGCAAGGAATCACTCACTATTTAGGCCGCGTGCTGGCCGACCTGAACCTCAAAACTACACCGATCAGCACATTGGGATATAAAAAGTTACTTGAGATTATAGAACAAACCTGTAACGACTCATACCAGTTGTTTCTCGATCTGCAGAAATACAATCCATACACCGAAAAGATGCGTAAAGATTTACATAATTCCATCGAAAAAATTTATTCAATCTTTTTAGACAAATAATGTGTTAAAATTCCGTATCTTTGATTAAACCATTTAAACGCAATACCTATGAAAACAAAACTACTCCAAACATTTTTTTTATTCGGCACAACAATTTGTATGCAGGCACAGGTGGTCCGTTATGTTGTACCGGGCGGTGCAGGTGCTGCCAACGGCAGCAGTTGGGCTGACGGCTCGGCCAGCATCAGCGCCATGATTACAGCCAGTGCTACCAATGATGAAATCTGGGTGGCGGCGGGAACCTATACGCTTGCATCAACCATTACAGTGGGAAAAACAGTAAAAATTTATGGCGGTTTTGCCGGTACCGAAACAACCAAAGACCAGCGCCAGCACGGCGAAAACGGATGGTACACCATTAACGAAACAATTCTCGATGGTGATAGCGCCATAAACCGCGTAATTGATATTGAAGCATCCAATGCTCTTATCAACGGACTGTCAATTACCGGCGGTATTTATGGCGGAGTTGAAATTGCCCGCGCCAACAATGATATAAATAGCGCTGAAGTATCGTATTGCCGTATCCATCACAATGGCGACTCTTCGGCTTCTGCAAATAATGGCGGTGGAATTTACACCAACCGCGCCTATCTCACACGCGTTTTACATAATTATATCGGATATAACAAAGCCAATGAATTTGGCGGGGGTATCTATTGCAGTGGTGGTTCGAACTCTATTATTATTGACGGCAACACCATTGTACACAACATCGCCAACACCTCGAACGGATATAACGGAGGCGGTGGTTTTTATTCAAAAGAAATACAATATCATAACAGTAAAATAATTAATAATATTTTCGCGTATAACCGTTCCGGCTCAGGTGCAGCCATATTTACCGAAAACGGCGGCGGTGGAACATCTATCAACCAAATGCCTTTTTTTAATAACACGATCTACGGTAATGTCGGCTCAGGTGCAATTAAATCCAGACACACCCACATTCGCTTAATGTATAACTGCATTCTTTACGGGAACAGTTCCAATGGCGATATCTCAAATGCCAAATACTCATGTATACAGGGTGGCGGAACAACCAATGGGAACATCAATACTAATCCCTTGTTTATAAGTCCCGACTCAGCCACTGTTAATTTCCGTCTGCAACCGGGTTCTCCATGCATTGACACAGGTTATAAACAAATCAGTATCCGTGAACTGGGCATCCGTGATGCTGCCGATAGTTTCCGTATCTATTCGGCTACCAGCGGTAAACCGATTGTGGATATGGGTGCCATTGAATTCCGCACCGACAGTTTGATTGCCTATGTAACCCCCGCCGATTCACAATATATCATTCTCCCGGACACCACCGGTATTGAGGTCACCGTTTCGGCATCGAATAAAACAATTAGCGGTTATCAATGGAAATACGGAACAGCAAGTGGTATCTATTCGAATACTCTGGCGGGTGAAGTTCTTGCCGCCTATACTCCGGTATTTCCGGCTCCCGGAACTTACTATGTTGCATGTATAGCCAGTGCCGGCAGTCAAACCATTACAACCAATGAAATAAAAGTTGTTGTACAGGGCCCTCTCGCTATCAGTATTGCACCGATAGACACACAAATTCTTAAGGTTAGCGCTTATGGCGACACACTTAAAACCACTGTTAACAAGAGTGTCTCATACCAGTGGAAATATGGGACCACCACGGGCAATTATCCCAATAATATTACAGGAGCAACTAATTCTTTCTATGTCCCCCGCTTCACCAATCCCGACACATACTTTGTTGTTTGTAATGGCTACACTATGTATGAAACCATCAATTCAAACGATGTCGTCATTATTGTTGAACCATTGCTTAATGTTACGGTTGCTCCTTCTGCTACACAACTGATTGCTGTTAATCTTACTCAAACAGGCACTCTGCTCACCGCCACTACTAATCTAACAGGTGTAACCTATCAATGGAAATATGGCACGGCTCCCGGCGCCTTTATTAATGATATTGCCGGCGCAGTAAACTCAACCTATCTGCCGGATACAGCCGATTTTAACCTTACGGTAATTCCTGATACTGCCTACATTGTTTGTGTCGCTACGCGCGGTGCCGAAAAAGATACGTCGGCTACTGTTATGATACGTTTCGATATCTCCAGTTCAGTTTCTCAACAAACCACTGATGATGAATTACTCATCTACCCTGTGCCCGCTGTTGATCATCTATTCATTTCATCCCATCAACCGATCCTTTCCGTAACGCTTACTGCCGTTAACGGAGCTGTAATTGCACAATGGAATAATACTAATAGATACTTGTCGTTAAAAGGAATTTCTGCCGGGATGTATATTTTAACCGTGCAAACAGAACAAAATGTCATCCGCAAAAATTTAATTATTCAATAAAACATCTGCATTAAACCCTGATTTTTTTGTTGAAAAATCAGGGTTTATTTATTGCACTACCTTTCAAATCAGCACTATCCGGCCGCTTGATTTTATCCTTTGTTAGCGTTTCGTGCCTTAGTCGTCGAGGTCAAGAATTATTTTAATATTTTCCTTAACTCTTTCAGAAAGTTCTTTCGGCAATTCTCCAATTTTCTTCATTAGTCTTTTATTATCAATTGCTCTTAACTGGTCAATCATTACGTCGCTGTCTTCTTTGACTTTTGCTGTACCTTTTTTGATATTCACCCGAAGTATTTTGCTCTCAGGTTTGACATTTGTTGTTATAGGGCAAATTAAAGTCGAAGGGTGAATTTTGTTCAAGAAGTCAGTTTGAACTACTAAAACGGGTCTTGTTTTTCCTGTTTCGGTTCCAAATCTTGAATTAAGGTTTGCAAGCCAAATTTCATTTCTTCTAGCAATCATACTCTTCAAGGTTTTCAAATTCAGCAAGTACTGTCAACGATTCGTCTCTGACGAGTTTGGATTCTACTTCAAGAAGATTTGCAATAATTTTCTTTTTCTGAATTCGATTATAGTATTTAAGAGCTTCGTTTATATAACGATTTCTTGGCTTTTTGATTTTTTCAAGCAATTGTTCCGTTTCTTGATAAACGAAGTCGTCAAGTTTAAGAGAAAGAGTTTTCATTTTATTCCGTTTTAGTATATTACAAAAGTATATACTTTTTGGGGAAATTCAAAATTTTAGACAATTATACCGATTGGACAAATGTAATAGTCCAATGTAAATGGACTAAACATTTGTTACATCGGCATTATACAGATAACATTTGAACTAAATTATAATTCCAAATGGTATTATTTTCTTATCCTGAAGCTAACTCAACGCTAAGTTATATAGTCCGGTTCGCCTTCTTCTGACTAATTTAGGATAGATATCTTCACATTAGATTTTAACCAACCTGTACACCTCTCTTCTTTCACCCATCCTAATAGCAACAAAATATACACCGCTGGGCAATGAGGAAATATTTACTCTGATAGTTCCGGCAACTCCGCTGATTTGTCTCACCGTAAGACCTTCGGGATTATGAATTACAACATCGCAACGATGATTACTGCTCGGATTGATAACAACAAATTCTCCTGCAGGATTAGGATAAATAAAAGCAGAATAATACGGAGTAACCTCAGTCACAGCGGTAATTAATGTTGTATCGGAAATGATATTCGACCATGATGATGTATCATAACTGTTATAAGCCGCTACGCGGAATGTATAAACAGTATTTTGACTTAACCCTTGTACAGTATATGAGTTAATATTTGTCCCTGCATTACCCGCTGGTATAAAACTGCCCGATTCGGTTTTATATTCAATAATAAATCCTGTCTCATTATATGAATTATCTCTCCATATCAAATTTATTTTATCATCAGCAGTATAATTTATATCCAGATAATCGGGTGGCGCCGGCGCCTGGCCTGGAATACCGGCAACTATAATACTATCAATCTCCGTATAACCCGAAAAGCCATAAGCATTAAATGCACGCACACGGTACTCAAACGTATCATTAATCATGTGTTGATTATAATAACAGGTTACATTATCGTAAACCCTGACAATTTCTTTAAACCGGTCGTATGTATTCCATTCGGCGCCGGGTGTACGTTCAATGGCAAACCCGCCCTCATCGGTTGAATTATCCTGCCAGCAGATTTTAACCATGTTTCCGGGCAATTCCTCCAATGTCAGGTTTGATGGTGCAGCGGGCGGTGAACCCGTTAATCCGCATCCGCTCTCACGCCGTAACATATTATCGGGAATCAACTGAAGTGGAATATCAGCATGCGAGACGCTCAATAGTAACATCGGATCATAAACACCTTTAGCATACGTGAAAAAAAATTCGGTCATCAGCCGGTGTTTTCCTGCCTTCAACCCAATCTGGCCTGATTCCTGCCATGCGCCCCACTTCCATGTGCTGTTATCAATCACTAACTTATTATCTATAAACAACATCCCTCCCTTTTCTGCCTTATAGGTAAACGTATAAGTCCCATCATAAGGAACATCAAGATACCCATAATACTGAATAGCATAATTTTCATTTAATGTATCATTACTGGCATCAACATCAAAATTACTGACTGTACCGCTTTTCCGCAAAGGCAGTGTAGAAAAATCGGGCCAGTTGCCCAGATCCGTTGTCTTATCATACAGCCGGTAACATAACCCCTGTACAGTTCCGGATGGAAAAACCGGTTCCATTAAAGGAAGATTACCGGTGACCGTTACCACCGAATCACTGTAGAGTGAATAACCATCATTATTGTATGCCCTTATCCGGTAAGTATATTTTGTTCCGGCCTGTAATTCCGTCAGGTTAATATTGGTCTGATCTGCCGCTAAATCCGAAACAGCACTAAAATATAACTCATCGGCGCGGCGCTGTTCAAGCAGATAGCCGGTTTCTCCGCTGACATTATTCCATGATACACTCACCTGCGATTCATTAATCACTAAAACGGATAATCCGCTTGGCGCGGATGGTAAAACACCAACGGGTGTATTAACAATCAGTTCATTCGACCATCCCGACAAATCGCCCATGTTCAAGGCGCGTACACGATATGTATAAACTACATTGCCGGAAACACTGATATCTGTGAATGTAGTCGTATTATATTCCGTGGTTGCAATTTTAACAAATGATCCGGCTCCTTCTTTACGCTGTATTTCAAATCCGTCTTCATTCGTCGAAAGATCGTTCCACTGCAGTAAAACCCGGTTAGCAGTAATAAGCGTAGAACTTAAAGCTGATGGAGCGGCCGGCGCGGATATACTTCCGGGCGAATTAATAATATAATAATAACCGTCTATATTTCCTCCGCCGTACACCGGTTGTAAGGCATTATTAATATGACAGGTTGTTGACCCTCCGGTACCGCCGGCAACAATTACCTTTACTCCGTCAAGCTGCCGGACATCCACTGCAGCAAATAATTTAGAATTCAATGTGGCTGCATACAACCGTGACGAAAAATCATTGCTGAAAATGGTAATTACTGCGCCTCCGGTATATGCTTTTGAAAGTGGATTATACGTCTCAATACTCGTGCCTGTAGGTGGAATAGGCATTCCATCGGCTGACGATGCAGCCATATAAAGTATACCATCCCTGTCGGCCATCAATGCGCCCGGAGTATTCAGCGTAAAAGTGCCTGCTCCCTGACTCGGCACATTAGCAAATGGGGTGGCTTTCAATAAACTGCCATCAGAAGATTCATAACGAATCAGCATCAGTTTTTTCTTTGTGTCTCCCTCTTCCCCATGCCTCATGTTATTAATATTTTGATATTTATCTGTTGCAACCATACTGATATAATCGCTACGGTTAAATGGATCCCGTTCCAGGCAATTATATCCCTGGCCTGTCCATGTATGGCCTATATATAACTTGCCATCTTTCCCGGTACAATTCACCAGTGAGCGTGTATGTTCATAGGGATTTTTTCCAACCCATTCCGATGCCTTCCAGTTATAACCGGTGTAGCGGACAGCGCCATTAAAACCAACAATCTGATAAAAACATAGATGATATTCGCTCACACTGATAAAATCAATATTGAAACCACTGAAAGTAAAGGCCTGTTGTTGCTCATTAATAGAAATATCAGCGCCGCGAAGATCTGTGTAACGCTGTAACAGCAATGTACCCTGAGGATTATATAAACGGATAAGATGATAGCCATAAAAATCAAGCGCCGATTGTTCTCCAAGCATCACACAGTATCCCGACTGGCCGGCATCAACCCTGTAAAAATCAATATCCGAAACATTAAATAACACCGTTGTCGCTGCAGCATTAAGTTTAATTGCCCCTTCGGTACCCAGGGCCACATAAATATTATCCAATCCATCAATATCCATATCGGAAATAGAACTGCCAATTTTTGTAACAGATAAAACTGTCTGTCCATTGGTGCTCAGCCGGATAATAGTCCCTAAACTACCCGCCGATGAACCATTGAGTAAAACAGCGTTTATCCCGTTAATCACAGACAGCCCGATATTCCCGGCCAACACAATAGTCCCGTCCGACTGGATCTGAACCCCGGTAATCTTCTCATTATCTGCCGAACCACCCAGATAACTGGCTGATATATCATTATAATTAGCGGACCATAAACGGGTTGCTATAAGAAACAGTGCGATAATTAACAAATACCTTGTTTTCATCCGTAAATAATTATTTTTTATAGGTCGGATAGAACCCACATGTACTTGGGTTCGAACCTGATTTGATACTGTGAGTTCATTTTCATTCGTGTTTGTGTTAATTGACGATTTACATGTGGGTTTCATTGCTTAATATTTAATTTTTTAAGAATAATATAAACTTAACAAAACAATGATAAATTTACAACATCTTTATTATTATTAAGGAACAAATGAAAGACAAAAGATAGACAAATCATTCTGGACACATCGTAAATTCTGAAAAACTATGAGAATATTTTTCTTTGTAATAATTACTATTCTGTTGTGCGGTAATGATCTCTCATTAGGTCAACGACATACAATTGTAACTATTAAAGGTAACCGTTTTTTTATCAATGGAAAGCCAACACTGCAGGGCTGTTGCTGGAGGGGGCAAACGCTTGAAGGGCTGCTGCCCAATTCACGTATGGTACAAGGCATCTTTGACGATCTGAATGCTGATACCCGTCAATTATGGAATTATCCCGATTCAGGAAAATGGTCGGCTGAACGGAATAACCGCGAATTTTTGCTGGCCATGAAATCATGGCGGGACCACGGATTGCTTGCATTCACGATTAACATACAAGGTGGTAGTCCTTATGGCTATTCCAAAGACCAACCCTGGATCAATCCGGGTTTTACTCCCGATGGACAACCTGATGTTGCATATTTTAAGCGGTTGGAAAAAATCCTTGACCATGCCGACGAACTGGGTATGGTCGTTATTCTGGGAATATTTTATTTCGGACAAGATCAATATCTAAAAGATGAAAAAGCAATGATCAATGCCGTTGATCAGACAATAAACTGGATCTATCAGAAAAAATATACCAACCTGCTGATCGAGGTAACCAACGAAAGCGATCATCGCAGAAACGATCACAGCATCATACGGCCGGAACATGTACATGAGCTTATTCTCCGGATTCAATCGGCGCATAAGGATGGCTGGCGGCTTCCGGTGTCAACCAGTTTCTGCGGTGGTGTGATCCCAACGGCCGAGGTGGTTCGCTACTCCGATTTTATCCTGCTCCATGGAAACGGAGTTCATAATGCTGATGGGATTACTGCTATGGTAGATTCGGTGCGCCGGATGAACGATTATACTCCCAAACCAATCGTTTTTAACGAAGACGATCATTTTAATTTTGATCAACCCCGTAATAATTTCTTTGCAGCTACTTGCAGCTATGCCTCATGGGGATATTTTGATTTTCGAATGGACAATGAAAAATTTGAAGATGGCTTCCAGAGCATACCGGTTGACTGGACGATCAACTCAACCCGGAAAAAAGCATTCTTTACCCTGCTCGATTCAATAACCCGGAAAGAAAACTGTAAAAAATAAAATGATGATATTCAGAGGACAACGATGGATAGGACTTTTTGTTGCAAATTTTCTTGCTGTTCTGAATGATAATTTTGTTAAGAATCTGGCCTGCTTCGTCAGTATTCTTTGGATTGCGCAAAAACAACAGGCCACTGTTACTGCTCTGGCCATGGGCTCGCTGATGATACCATATATCCTGTTCTCACCGCTTGCCGGACGAATGGCTAAAACCATGTCGAAACAACGTATTGTTGTCTGGATGAAATTTGCCGAGATTCCCATTGCCGTTGTTGCATCGGCCGGCTTTTTCATGCACTCGGTACCGGTTGTGCTCACTGCTATTTTCCTGACCGGATTACAAAGCGCTATCTTTTCGCCTTCAAAATACGGCCTTATTCGTGATATTGGCGGAATGGACAGTATATCGTTCGGTATCGGAACCATCGAAATGCTCACATTCGCCGGTGCGCAGGTCGCAACCATTATGGCCGGCCTTTTTGCCGACCACTTTGATGCTTTTTGGTTCGCTATTATCGTGATGTCCATTGCTGTTATCGGATGGCTCAGCAGTTTGCTGATTAAAGCAACTGAAGAGGAACCCGTGAAAAATTGCACCGATACCATTAATCCTGTTCTTTTTATAATCAATAATTTCCGGTGGGCAAAAAAAATAAAAGCTCTGAATACCGTTGTTTTTTCATTGTCGGCATTTTGGTTTACTGCTGCGCTTCTCCAGGTTACATTAATCCGTTATTGCCCCAATACTTTGCACATGACCAATACGCAAACTGGTATCGTGATTGCCATTTCAACCGTCGGCATCGGTTTGGGTTGCTATCTGGCCGGAGTCCTTTCACTGCATAAAATAGAGCTGGGATTTGTTACCCTTGGTGCTGCAGGGCTCAGTATCTTTATAACATTGGTTTACCTGTTACAACCAGAAGGTATTATGTTTATGATTATGATCTCATTCGCCGCCCTGTTTGCCGGCTTCTACAAAGTACCTCTTACGGCCTGGATACAACAACAGGTGCAGGGACGTCAGTTGGGTGAAATACTCGCCTACTGTAATCAGCTCGACTTTATTTTTATTATCCTTTCGGCTATTGCCCTGGGCTTAGTTGAATCACTCTTTGGCACACATCACCTCTTTCTGGTTATTGCAGTAATGTCGTGGCTGATGCTGATTGAAACAGCTTTTCTGATCCCCGGTGTTTTCAGGCGTTTTATAACCATGTGGAGACCAAACCGCTAATTACAAAAATTATGACACTTCTCATTATTGGAATACTTTACCGTTTCCTGCTGTCACTGCGCTATTCGATTACATTTAAAAACCCCGACCTGCTGGCTTCCGGTAAGCCAACCCTTTTTTTGTCAAATCACCTGGCATTGGTTGACCCGCAAATCCTTGTTTCACACATGTACCGGTACCGGCCTGTCGCACCGGTGATCACTGATGAATACACAAAAATCCCCGGGCTTCGCTGGTTTTTTAAACGTATTCATGCAATTCCGGTTAGTAACCTCGAAAACGGTTCCCGCGATACCGAGGTAATGAATAAAATAAAAAAACGTGTTATTAACAACTTAAACAAGGGTATAAATATTCTTCTCTACCCTTCCGGACGACTCTCCGATTCTGGCTCCGAAAGCATCGGAAACAAACGCAGCGCCTATGAAATTGTTTGCTCTTTATCACCCGAAGTACGAATCGTTGGTGTTCGCATTTCAGGCCTCTGGGGTAGCCGTTTCTCAAAAGCCCGCACAGGAAAAACACCGTCGTTACTTAATGCTTACAGCCGTTCATTCCTTTTTGCATTGAGCCACTTGTTTTTTTTCATGCCACACCGAAACGTATTGGTTGAACTGAATGATATCACTGACGACGCAAAAAAATACTGCAGCGATAACCGGCAAGAGCTTAACCGGTATCTCGAAAATTATTTCAATAATAAATCATAACATTTTTATATCTTTAAACCAAAATAAACAGATATGTTGAATCCGCAGGATTTTATTGTAGAAACATTAGGTAAATGTACTGTTGCCAATCCTATCAAATTATCCAACGTACATAATGACGGCATATACAATTATATCACAGCCGATGAAAGAGTTTTATTTGATGCACGGCTTGATACCTTCAATAAAGCACTCGCTAATCAAACCACACCCATATCATTCGAAATTGGAGGGCCGCATGAAAAAATATACTTCGACCCTTCTAAAACCCGCGTAGCTATTGTAACCTGTGGTGGATTATGCCCCGGGCTGAATGTCGTTATCCGCAGCTTGGTCCGCATTCTCTGGTACCGATACAATGTCCGTACTATATTAGGGATACGCTATGGTTACGAGGGATTTATTCCTAAGTATAATCATCCCTATCTTGAACTGACTCCACAAGAGGTTGAAGATATTTACATGTATGGAGGAACTATTCTGGGCTCATCACGCGGAAATCAGGATGTCAGTGAAATTGTTGACTGCCTCGAACGGCTTAATATTAATATCCTCTTTACTATTGGCGGCGATGGCACCCTGCGCGGCGCTTACGAAATTCATGAAGAAATTAAAAAGCGCGGACTGAAGATTGCTGTTGGTGGTATTCCAAAAACAATTGATAACGATATCAACTTTATCGAACGATCATTTGGATTTGAAACTGCCGTTACCAAAGCATTCGATATTATCAGTTATATGCATAATGAGGCCAAAGGCGCTTATAACGGCATTGCCCTTATTAAGCTTATGGGGCGTGATTCGGGCTTTATCGCAGCTCATGCCGCTGTGTCTATCCAGGAAGTTAATGTTGTGCTTGTACCTGAAATTAAATTTGATCTCTATGGTCCAAACGGACTCTGTTCTTACCTTAAAAAACGTCTCGAAGCAGCAAAACATGCTGTGATTGTCGTTGCTGAAGGAGCCGGCCAGGAACTGTTCGAAAATATCCCGGTTAAAACTGATGCATCCGGAAACAAACTCAAGCATGACATCGGTTTATACCTGAAAGAAAAAATTGAAGAAGAACTATTGCGTCGGAAAATTAATCATACCATTAAATATGTTGACCCCAGCTATATTATCCGTAGCGCACCTGCAATTTCTGAAGATGCAAAATTTTGCAACCAATTAGCCCAAAATGCTGTGCATGCTGCCATAGCCGGCCGTACCGGATTTGTTGTGGGTTACTGGAATCAACAATTTACTCTTCTGCCCATTCCTATTACGGTTAAAGAACGTAAAAAAATAGATCTCGAAAGCGATCTATGGTATAGCGTTATCGAAGCCACAGGACAACCGATGTGTATGACAAACTGATCAACTCATTTAAAACAAAAAAATGAAACTTACTAAACTTACGATTCTTGCCGCAGCCCTTTTAATTATGGCCTGCAATCCTAAACAGGAATCAGCGCCCCGCTGCTGTGAAAACCACAAGCCAAAGTGCTGCAGAAAAGAAAATAATCAATTAATCCGTGCAGTAGCACACCTGTGCATTGCAGCTACTGACCTCGAAAAAACAAAATGGTTTTATTGTGATCTGCTGGGATTTGAAAAACATTTCGACTTTCTAAAAAAGGATACACTGGTGGGTTTCTATGTCAAAGTCAATAATCAGAATTTTATCGAATTTTTCCGGTCATCCATCAAACCCGAAGAATTTCAGAAACAACACATCCGGCATCTATGCCTTGAAGTATCGGATATTGACAGTATCAGCAAAAAACTGATTGAAAATAATATCGTTGTCAAACCGAAAAAACTGGGCTCAGATAATAGCTGGCAGATATGGTGCAAAGACCCCAATGGCGTTGATATTGAATTTCATCAATACACCGACAGCAGTTCGCAGATTACCCGAAAAAATTGTATAGTGAACTGGTAGTGCCAACTATAACTGTACACCCAGACAAACCGAAAACAAATATAATTCTGGATCATCCTGCCCCGTGAAAAATGAATTATTATAATATGTCCCTGTTACATTCAATAATCCATACCCGATTCGTCCCACAAAACCATACCGGTAAGAGTTTATATTATAATCGCTATACTCCTTTCCCTTTTGTTTAACATTATTATTTTCATACATCAGTTTGGTGTGGGAATTTATTAGATAGCCCCCGATAATACCTGCCGAAAAGTACATCCGATTGCTGCGTTTTACCTTGCCCGGCTGAAACTCAACAAATAATGGAATAGAAATATACGACACGGTAAGTTTCGATTTTGTTACCTTAAACGACTCTGCCAATCTACGTTCCAGCAATTGATTATCTATGCTGAGCATGATCGAATTATCATTACGGAAATAAAAATTATTGTATTCCAGGCCTGCGCCGGTTACTAAACCCAGATGATCTTTAATCAATCCGATACTGTGCTGAAAAAAATTAATCTGCACCGATAATGAGGTATTATGTAATTGCATGAATGACTGTCCTGCCGGTAAATGATTTGAATATTCTGGTGTTAAAAAATCATTCACTCCAATAGCAAAACCAATATAATGTCCCTTAAATTTCTTGTTTAAATCTGTTGAGCTGGTACTGCGGTTAATAGCATCCATTACAGTTTTTTCCATATCCGGTTTGCCATTTTCTACGTTACCGCTATCTCCCTTTATTAGGGTATCGCTACTGATAATCCCGCTTGTGGCTGAATCAATATCTTTCTGTATTTCCTCATTATCAAAAATAAAATCTTCTGCAACGGTTGTATCCTGCGCATAAATCAGCACCGATAACAAACTGCATAAACCTGTAAAAAATATCTTCTTCATTCGCTGTTTTTTAATGTTTGCCAATTACGGTTGTTTTTTTAGATATTTAATTTTTTACAATAAACCTCCGGAATAACTCTCCAAACTTACAAAAAAAACAGGAACAGCGCGTTTCGGGAAAATAAAAATTACAACTTGCAGATTATCATATCACCCCAACGATTACAACGAATAAAAGTATTACCTGAAAATATCAGTAAAGTGCTATACTCAACGTGCTAAGCTCTTTGGGATTATACGGCGTAAGGAAACTTAATCGTGGAATCAGCTCGTTATATGCCGAACCGGGCGATGTACCACCCGAAACAAAACCTCCTGCATCAAAATATCCGGGAGCATCAGCATTTTTCAGATATTTTGCCAATGTTGCGCTATCGACTGTGCCTCCAAAAAAAGTATTAATCTCATTTGTAAAAACATTCTTAATCGAATACGTATTTAATAATGTGTTCCGTGATGTGTTATCAAGATAACTTGGAGGAAGGCCAACCTCCGCAACACCAATATTTGAGCTTTCCTTGCCTGTGGCCACAAACGCCCAATTGAAACCGCTGCTGTCGCTACTCAGAAAACGTGCGTTCGGATGATTTGAATTTCCGTATACATCTATATAGTCGCCTGTCTTTCCGGCAAACATTTTTAACGAACTCATCGTGTAAGGGTCATTAGTTAAAGGAATGGCACTGATGGTAACAATCATATAAGAATCATAACCCTTATCTCTGGCTTCACTATACTCAATTTTTAATATCGCATCATTCCATTGTGCGGCTGTACGGACATCAATATTTTTTGGTTTGAGTATAGCTACTCCTTTAATCGGTGAACGGTTCCAAACAAGTTGTACAGCAAGCCCTTTGTCGCTGTTCGACTCATTCAACGCATCGGTAATAACCATCATAAACTCAAACGCCTCACGATTATATGCAACCTGCTCCAATACCAGCAGATTCTTTATGCGGCTGTCGTCATCCCCCTGAAAAGATAATACCATCGGTTTGTTTATATTATACCGACTAATTGCAAAAATTAACTCCTGTATAATATCTGCCGAACCCTCTCCGACATTAATAAAAAACCGAAGATGCTGATAAATTTCATTCCCATCCAGCACTGTATCGTTGCCCGATTTAGTAACGGATTTAACTGCCCCGGAATAACTTATTGCAGCCGGAATATCAACCTTAAAATTTGATGGAAGAATATTTGCCGAATCTTTCTTCTCTTCATCTTTATGTTTCCTGCAACCCGAAAAAAAAACTGTCACAACACTAAAAACAATAAATATAAAAACGATCTTTTTCATCCGTTAATATTTAATTTATTGGTTTCCATTGGATAATACACACTCTCTATCATATACCCTTATTTTGGGAATACAATTATAGTATCACTGATTACAGTACATAAGCTGAAAAAACCGGCTACGTTTTCAGTAATATTCGTCATGGTATTTGACGGTGATACATCAAAAAAACTACCGCGCCATTCGGTCTCTGACAAAACGGTACGGATGTATTCGGCATGATCACGCGTAAGAGAATATTTCTTTTCAATTATGATGGTTGCCAAAGGAAAAATAATATCCGCCTTCGGAGGTGCAAATAACTGACTGATATCAGCCGTCCTAAGTGTATAATATAACAACCGTGCACTGGTTTTACCACCATCACCCTCGTATGGTTCTGTTACATTCGACCAGTCGAGAAAAAGCTCCCACATTGCCACTTCATTACTTTCAAAATCATTATTTAATCTGTACATATTAAATTTACCGGGAACCTCCGACCAGGTAACCGGTTTAAACAAAGTCACCGGTTCCATCGTAGCACGCGCTGCAAATAGTTTTCCGTTATATTCAATCGTTAAAATATAATTCAAACCAACGGCCGGCACAAATGATGTATCAACAAAATATTTCCCGGGCGCCGTATCCGACTCTTCAAGAATATAATAATCATACCCATTGAATATGGTTAATGAAGCTCCCGTTGCCGGCTCTGGCTGTGCATTCAATTGATAAACCGGTTTAGTTAATGTTACATATTGCGGCTTCCGTTCATTAGTTAGTATTGCATCAACAACAAGGTCAATGGTTTTTTTCGGCTCAAGATCCCAATCGGTTTGCTGTTCACAGCCCAATAAAATAAATAGTATCAATATATAAATAATATCCCTCATACTAAAAAGTAAACATATAGGTTAATGATGGAATAACTCCAATCAGGTAAATGCTTGTCGGAACCAGTGTTTGTCCTCCTGAATAATCGGCAGGAACAACATACGAACCATCATCCTGTTTAATCTTATTAAAATTAATAAATACGGGATTAATCCTGTTATATACATTAAATACCGAAATCGTAAGTGAATGATTAAAATGATATTTATTGCTGTTATTTAAGCGAAAGGTCGCCGACAGATCAAGATGATGATAATCCGGTAGCCGGTCATTATTTTTCTTGCCATAAACCGGTATACTATACCCCTGATAATAATAAAATGATACTGGTGTGGTTATTGCCGAGCCGGTGGTATAAATCCAGTTTAATCCTGTTTGCAAACGTGGCGTAACCTCATACGAAAAATAAATACTGATATCATGCGGCCGGTCATACGAAGCCGGATAAACCTGATCGTTATTAAAACCAAGTGTTTTGCGGTATGCTCTCGAATAAGTATATCCAAGCCAACCCTGAAATTTCCCCTGATTTTTTTGTACCATTAGTTCACTGCCATAAGAACTGCAGGAACCAAAACGCAGTTCGCCCTCAATCATTGGATTCAGAAACATTTTGGCATGATCCTGATAATCCGGCTGATTATTCATCTTTTTATAAAACGTCTCAACAGATAACAACACGGGTTTCTGCCCTATTGTACGAAAATAACCGAGAACATACAAATCAGCAGATTGAGGCGGTAAACTGGGGCCTGCAGGCAACCATATCTCCATGGTTGTAAACGGACTAATCGAATTGGATATCAGATGCAAATGCTGTACCGAATAATTATAACTCGCCTTAATACTTGACCGTTCATTAATCTTATATTTTCCCGAAATACGGTGCTCAACATTAATAAAAGTATTATAGGGCTTGCTTGTATAATATATAATACTATCGGTTACATTATGGTTCTGATCATACAAGTATTCGGTAGTTGGACCGATATTACTCCATACCGGTACCCGGATTCCATATCGGACACTAATCCGTTTACCCAGTCGTATCTCATGGCTGGCAAAAAATGATTCATCCAATGCATGACGCATGGGTACTAAGGGTATCCGGAAGATATCTTCGATATCCCCTATCTCATTATTCCCGGGATTAAAAAAATGACGCGTAACCAATGCGCCAAATTTCGTTACCTGCCCCGGGTTCATATACCATGTAAAATCGGCCTTAGCGCTGATGTTGGCTATATACGAATTCCAATATTTATTCAGAGAAGGATCAAGCATAAAATTATAATCGTATTTACTTCCGTAACTGGTTAAATTAAAAAAAAGTTTGTTTGTAAATATATGGTTCCATCGGACAGTACCTGTCATATTCATCCAGTTCAACATATTTTGATTCACTTCGTTTAACTGCTGCCGGATAAATTTATCTTTGCCATTATACATCGAAAAAAAAACTCTGTTTTTATCATTAATCACGAAATTTATTTTTGCATTCAGATCATAAAAATATACATCATAATCAGGGTATTTTTGCTGCAGAAACCAGTTAAAATGTGATCGCCGGCCGGAAATAAACAACGAACTCCTGTCCTTTTTTATCGGCCCCTCAAAAGCCAAATTGTTAGCAACAAATCCAAAATTCCCGCGGGCATGATACTCCTTCATATTCCCATCACGGGTGCGTATATCTATTACTGATGACAAGCGGCCCTCATAATTAACCGGCAAATCGGCTTTATATATTTTTATATCATTCACTGCCTCGGGCATAAACGATGAAAAAAATCCCAATAAGTGAGATGGATTATACAATGGCGCATCATCAATAATAATAAGATTCTGATCACGATTGCCGCCCCTGACAAAAAAAGCAGACGACCCATCGCTGTTGGGCTTCAATCCCGGCAACGACTGCAATGACTTGATTACATCTTTCTCTCCAAATAGTGATGGTATCTGGCTCATGGTCTCTGTCGTAACTTTTATCTGGCTCATCTGCAGATCCTCAAGCGCATTGCTTCCGGTTTGAGCCACAATCACAACTTCATCCAACAACCGTGTATCTTTCTCAAAAGCAAAAGAGATCATCTGATTTCCGTTAAGCGCAATAGGTATTTCGCGGGTTTTATATCCCATATATGATCCTATCAGCATATAATCACCGGGGGGTACAGATAACGAATAGAATCCATAGCCATTAGTCAAGGTGCCTGTCTGTAACTCTTTGATAAAAACTGTTGCGGCAATCAATACTTCCCCCGTCTCCGCATCTTTCAAATATCCGCTTATTGTATACTTGTTTACATGCCTGAATGGTTTTAGTATTCCCCTGCTCTCATTTTGTGACCGGAGTACAATCTGGCCTTCCACAAAAACAAAGCTGATTCCTGCTTTTGTACAAAACTCTTTTAATGCTGTTTCAAGTGGTACAGATATACATTTTAAACTAATTTTCTTTTCAGCATCAATTTTCCCGCTGCTGTACGAAAATTTAATGGCTGTTTGCTGTTCAATTAGCCGGATGACTTCCGATACCGGTCGCCTGCGAATATTTAAGGTAACAGCAGTATTTAATAATCCATCTGCTGACTGGGCATTGCCGCTAATGCATACAACTATACCTGCCAGGATAAAAAATCCTTTATTTATCCAAAATAAACGCATGTTAAAATATCAGCAGCCGGCACCGGTGATCTCGAATCTGCCATCCTTTTTCTTCATAATCTCTACTGATAATGTTGAACGGATGATGTTCAAAACCGCCTCAAGGGACTGATGTTCAAAGGTAGCAGTTATACGGCAATTTTTAATGCTTTCACTGCTTATAATTATCTCGCTTTGATATAAGGAATTAATATCTTTAATGGCCTCAGATAATACAACATCATTAAATACAAGACGTTGCGTCTTCCACGACATATAATTTAAATCTGAATTTGATCCCTTGCTAATGCAATGTTCTGCCTTTGAATAAACTGCTTTCTCACCGGCTGCAAGTACAACTGCCGAACTCCGGCTATCATTATTCCTGTAAACAATAACCCGGCCCGATTCTACAATCACTTCAGTGCTGGAATTTGCAGCATTATTGCTTACAAAAAAACTGGTGCCTGTAACTTCTACACGCAAATCGCCGGCCTCTACAATAAATATCCGCGTTTTATCCTGATAAACATCAAAATATCCTTCTCCGCTTAATTTAACTTTGCGCTGACCATGGCCGTGACGACCGGTATACCGGAGTGTTGAACCCGCATTGAGCGCAATCTGTGATCCATCGGGTGTTGTAATCATCTGCGGTGCATTACCTGCGACATACTGCTGCCGTTCTGTTGGCTGTATCAGAAGATAAACACCGGCAGACAAACATAAAAACACAATAATAGCTGCAGCATAACGAAATAGAGATGTCGTATATAATGGCATTCGAACCATTACAAATTCTGGTGTTTGTTTGCTTACAACCATCTTAAACTTTTTCCATTCCTGATTAACATCAATGCATTGAATTTCATGGGTTTGGCCTGCAATTTCCCATATCCTGCGATAAGCAGCAGACAATTTTTCTTTGTTTTGACGATGATTTTCAGTCAACTTATTGATAATCAATTCAATATTTTTATCCTTCTGGCTCATTTCACTCTTAACGGCTATTTAAATACACCCGAAATCCTGCATACCCTTAACTATTCTATAAAAAAGTATTATCAAACCCATATAGTCCTTTAAATAATCACGCAATAAACGTAATGCCTTCGACATCTGTGCCTCAACCGTCTTTACTGCAATACCTAAACGTTCGGCTATCTCCGAATATTTTAAATCTTCGTAGCGACTAAGAACAAAAATCTCACGGCATTTGCCGGGCAACCGGTTTATAGCTGTTGCAACCCGGCTTTCAAGTTCTGCCTCGTCAATCTGTTCATTTGTTGGTTCGGTATAGTTTTGTGCTAACCGCTCCATTGCCTGTTCATCCTTTTCGAATTTCCTGTTATCCCTGATATAATTCAAACACCGATTATGCACCGATGTATACAGATATGACTTAATGGGTTTTTCAGGGCTGATTGTCTCGCGCTTCTCCCAAAGATTAATAAAAACATCATGTGCTATCTCCTTCGCTGTATCGGTATCGCGAACAATCTTAACAGCAAATGTACATAAGCCGGTAAAATGCTCTTTAAACAACTGTTCAAATTGCTTATCCTTTAAGGCCATATTGCTGCTTTTTTAATTGATAGTAAAAATATGAATTATAAACAGTATCTGAACTATTCTAATAATAATCTGCACAAAAACTCTTCTCAACAACACACTTAATCTGTTTTTAAATCCCAATTTATTCAACAGAAGTTTCTGCAAAGCAACAAACTACATGAATTAAGTGGGTTTATCCAGGTTAAAAAATACAGGGATTCCAATGCACGGCTTAATTAACGATACGCAAATATGCAAACAAGAAAAATCGTATACCGTCTGATAGGGTTAAGGAAAAAACTATAAAAAAATCACTGTTGTCCGGAATAAATTCTAAAGAGCCAGAAGGCAATTAGCCTTCATAGCTCTTTATGTGTAACTTTGAGTTGCTTAAACTTATGATACACATGGATAAAAGTACACATTTCTTCGGTCAATC
>Ga0209381_1002056_pt1 | contig 27396 bp, 21 predicted proteins | sample DewCreD2012metaG_FD_184111 | JGI IMG/M metagenome (GOLD analysis project Ga0209381, IMG submission 184111) | Hot spring sediment bacterial and archeal communities from British Columbia, Canada, to study Microbial Dark Matter (Phase II) - Dewar... ...
TTTCACAAATATAATATAAAAGGAGTGAATATGGTTATACAAAAAGAGGAAATAAAATTACCGCAGGAATTAATAGATTATATTAATATCTGGAAGAATAAACCTGGAAATGAAATTATGATTTTACATAAGGTCCAGGAAATCTATGGCTATGTTCCAAGAAAAGTTGCAATGGAAATATCAAGAATTTTAAATATTCCACTTGCTAAAATTTATGGAATAATTACTTTTTATCATATATTTAAATTAAATAAACCTGGCAAATATAGAATATCTGTTTGTATGGGGACCGCATGTTATTTAAAGGGTAATGAAGATATTTTAAGCGAACTTGAAAACATATTGGGCATAGGTGTAAATTCAACAACAGAAGACGGTATATTTTCTATAGAAATAGTTAGATGTATTGGTTGCTGTGGTATTGCTCCAGCAATGATGATTAATGATAAAGTATATGGAAATTTAAAAAAAGAACAGTTAACTGAAATTTTAGGAGAATATACAAAATTAGAAGGAAAGGAACTGAAAAATGGGTAAATTGAATTTAGAACAATTAAAACAAATAAGAGAGATTGTAAAGAATTCAAATAAGAATGAAATCTTGGTGAGTTTAGGAACCTGTGGAATCGCTGCAGGCGGGGATAAAATTTATGAAATTTTAAAACAAGAAATAAAAGATAGGGATTTAGAGAATGTAATTATTGTAAAAAAAACTGGATGTCTTGGTTTGTGTTTTTGTGAACCGAATCTTGTAATAAATACACCAGGGTTACCAGAAACTGTTTATGGTTATGTTACCGAAGACATTGCTTATAAAATTATAACAGAACATATTATGAAAAAAAATATTATTGATGAAAATGTAATTTTTATACCATCCAACGATTTGATAAGTTTTAAGGAGGAAAAATAAATATGAATTTAAAATATTTATATGTTTGGGAATCGGATAAAAAAAAGAATTTATATAATACACTTGTAAAAAAAATAACATCAAAAAACCTTGACGATAAAGTAAAGGTTCTAAGTACAAAATATATTGGTATAACTGGTAAAAAATCAATAATAAAAATTATGCCAGAAAATATAACATACACAAATTTCAATGAAACAGAAGATATTGATAAAATAATTGATTCACATTTTATTAATAATAAGGTTTTAGATGAATTTATTTATATAACAGACAATAAATTTGCTAAAGTTAAAGAAAAAGATAAATATTATAAACAATTAAGAATTGTTTTAAGAAATAGTGGATATATTGACCCTGAAAATATAAATGATTATTTAGCAAGGGATGGATATAAAGCATTAGAAAAGGCATTATTTAAAATGACTCCAACCGATGTTATTGAAGAAATAAAAAAATCAGGATTAAGGGGTAGGGGCGGAGCTGGCTTTCCAACAGGAAAAAAATGGGAAATTACTAAAAATGTGCAATCTGATATAAAATATGTTGTATGTAATGCAGACGAAGGAGATCCGGGCGCTTATATGGATAGAAGCGTTCTTGAAGGTGACCCATATAGCGTTATTGAAGGGATGACAATCTGTGCATATGCAGTTGGAGCGCAGTATGGATATATATATGTTCGCGCAGAATACCCACTTGCAATTAAAAGATTACAAATGGCTATTGATAAAGCCAATGAAATGGGTTTGCTTGGTAATAACATTCTTAATACTAAATTTTCATTTAATATAGAAATACGTCTGGGAGCTGGCGCATTTGTATGTGGAGAAGAAACTGCCTTAATTGCATCAATTGAAGGAAAAAGAGGTATGCCAAGACCACGTCCACCTTTTCCGGCAATTTCGGGCTTATGGGGTAAACCAACAGTTATAAATAATGTAGAAACATGGGCAAATATACCAGTTATAATTATAAAAGGTAGCCAATGGTTTTCTTCAATAGGAACAGAAACATCAAAAGGAACTAAAGTTTTTGCCCTAACAGGTAAAATCAAATATCCGGGTTTAATCGAAGTCCCAATGGGAACAACAATAAGAGAAATAGTTTTTGATATAGGAGGTGGTATATTAAATAATAAAAAAATTAAAGCAGTTCAAACAGGAGGTCCATCAGGTGGAGTGATACCTGAAGAATATCTCGATTTGCCAATAGATTATGAAAGTTTACAGAAAATTGGTTCTATGATGGGATCTGGTGGTATGATTGTTATGGATGAGGATGATTGTATGATTGATGTAGCAAAATTTTATTTACAATTTACAGTTGATGAATCCTGTGGGAAATGCGCACCTTGCAGAATCGGTGGTAAACAATTACTTGAAATTTTAAAGGCAATTTCATCTGGGAAAGCAGAAGAGGATGATATAACAAGATTAAAAAGAATATCTTTTGCTATGAAAAATGCTTCATTGTGTGGCTTAGGCCAAAGTGCCCCAAACCCAGTAATTTCAACATTAAAATATTTTGAACACGAATATATTGAACATATTCGCGATAAAAAATGTAAAACAGGTAAATGCAAAGACCTTATAACATATACAATAAACCAGGAAAAATGTATTGGATGTGGTGCCTGTGCATTAAGATGTCCTGCAGGGGCAATATCAGGTGAGAAAAGAAAACCACATAATATTGATCAATTAAAATGTATAAAATGCGGAGAATGTTATTTAACATGTAAATTTAATGCTATAAATAAATTATAAATAAATGGAGAAAAAACATGAATAAATTAAATGAAAAAATAAAATTAAAAATTAATAATAAAGTAATAGAGGTTGAGAAAGGTATTACAGTACTTGAAGCAGCAAAATATGCACAAATAAAAATTCCAACTCTATGTAAACATGAAGATTTGCATCCAACAGGAGCATGCGGAATATGCGTTGTTAAAGTAGAAGGGATGAAAAAACTTGTAAGAGCATGTACAACCCCAGCAGAAAACGGTATGTCAATTACAACACATGATGCTGAATTGCATGAAGTCCGTAAAAATGTTATTGAATTAATATTATCGCGGCATCCAAATGAATGTTTAACATGTTTAAGGAATGGAAGTTGTGAATTACAAAAATTTGCAGAAGAATTTGGAATCAGGGAAAAATTTTTTAAACCAATGGTTTTAGAAAAACCAAAGGACTTATCAACAAGAGCAATTGTTGTTGATTCTAAAAAATGTATTGGCTGTGGTAGATGCGTTGAAGTATGCCAGAATATTCAACAGGTCTGGGCTTTAGAATTTATCAATAGAGGATTTGAAATGAGGATAGCCCCTGCTGGTGATATACTTCTGGCAGATAGTCCTTGTATAAAGTGTGGACAATGTTCTGCCCATTGCCCTGTAGGCGCCTTAATAGAATATGAAGAAACTGATAAAGTATGGGGAGCACTTAGAAATAATGATTTGTACCCTGTTGCTCAAATAGCACCTGCCGTGCGTGTTGCATTTGGAGAATCCTTTGATTTACCTCCTGGAACAATAACAACTAAAAAAATTTATGCTTTGTTAAAATCAATTGGTTTTAAAGCGGTCTTTGATACAAATTTTGGAGCAGATTTAACAATTATGGAAGAAGGAACAGAATTTTATGAAAGATATAACAATAATCCGGAAAAATTGCCTCTTATTACTTCGTGTTGTCCGAGTTGGGTTGATTATCTTGAAAAATACTATCCTGATTTAATTGAAAATTTTTCTACAGCAAAGTCTCCGCATCAGATGGTTGGTGTTTTATCAAAAACATATTTTGCTGAAAAAAATAAAATTGACCCGGCTAAAATATTTATGGTTTCTATAATGCCTTGTACTGCTAAAAAATATGAAATATCAAGAACAGACGAAATGTTTGCCAGTGGTTATCAGGATGTAGATGTTTCTATAACTACAAGAGAACTTGTTAGAATTGCAAATTCTGGCGGTATTGATTTTGTAAATTTACCAGAAGAAGAATGCGATGAAATACTTGGTAAATACACTGGGGCAGGGACTATTTTTGGGGTTACAGGTGGAGTAATGGAAGCAGCCATAAGAACTGCTTATTACCTTTTTACAAAAGAAAAATTAAAAGAAATTGAATTAAATGAAATAAGAGGATTAAAAGGTATAAAAACTGGCGTTATAAAATTAAATGGCAAAGAAATAAAAGTGGCAGTTGCTCATGGGGTTGGAAATATAAAAGAAGTACTTGATCAGGTTCGTGAAGCAAAAATAAAAAAACAAAAACAGCCATATGACTTTATAGAAGTAATGGCTTGCTATGGTGGATGTATAGCAGGCGGCGGACAACCATATCAGGTAAGTAATAAATTAAGAACTCAAAGAACCGAAGGAATTTATAAAGATGACAGACAACAACCAATAAGATATTCTTTTGAAAACCCTATGATAAAAAAATTGTATGAAGAATATCTGGAAAAACCATTAAGCGTAAAATCACATAAACTGTTGCACACAAAATATAAGGCAAGACCTATTTATTATAAATAAATCTGAGAAAAGTATATAATACTTTTCAAGGATAAAAACTAAAAAATTCTGATCCATAGGAGGCATCGTATGGAAAGGAGAATTGGTGTTATTACAATTTTAGTATCTGATACAAAATTTATAAACGACTTAAATACATTATTATCAAGTTATTCACATTTAATTCTAGCCAGAGTGGGGCTCCCATTAAGAAATAAAAAAATAAATATAATAACATTAATAATAGAAGCAAATACTGATGAATTAGGATCTTTAACTGGAAAAATAGGTAAATTAAAAGGAATAAAAGTAAAATCAATGTTAACTGACTTTTCTACCAAATAATAAAAGTTTTTGTCTTTAAATATAAAAATTAAGGAGTACGCAAATGGTTATATTAGCAAAAGAAAAAAATGAATGGATGAACAAAATAATAAAAGAAAGTGAAATAACAAAATATATGGATAATGGAAATGACTTTATAAATGATGAAAAAATATGGGAAAAATTAAAAAAAAATATGAATCCCGATCGAAAAAAGGTTGAAGATATAATACAAAAATCCCTTTCCATTCAAACTTTGGAACCAGATGAAACCGCAACACTTCTAAATATTAAAGAGCCGGAACTATGGGATATGATATTTGTGGCTGCAAAAAAAATAAAAGAAAAAGTTTATGATAATAGGATAGTTACGTTTGCCCCTCTTTATTGTGGAAATCTTTGTTTAAACAATTGTTTTTATTGTGGATTTAGAAAGGATAACAATGCAATAAAAAGGAGAGTTCTTACACTTGATGAGGTTAAAAAAGAAACTGAGGTGCTTGCAGGTAAAATAGGACATAAACGACTCATAGTTGTTTATGGCGAACACCCTACAACAGGACCTGAGTATATAAGGGATACTATTAAAGCAATATATAGCGTAAAGGTTCCAACCAAAAATGGATATGGACAAATAAGAAGGATTAATGTTAATGCAGCCCCAATGTCAATTGAGGATTTACAAATGCTGAAAGACGCTGGAATTGGAACTTATCAGGTTTTTCAGGAGACATATCATCATAAAACTTATGCAAAAATTCACCCAAAGAATACTATAAAGGGAAATTATCAATGGCGGCTTTATTGTCATCACAGAGCGCTTGAGGCAGGGCTTGATGATGTTGCATTGGGAGTTTTATTTGGTCTTTATGATTGGCGATTTGAAGTTATGGGACTACTTTACCATGCGAAAGAATTAGAAAAAAAGTTTGATAGTATAGGTCCCCACACAATTTCTTTCCCAAGACTTGAATCTGCTGTAAATACGCCTTTTATTCAGGAGACAAAATACAAAGTTTCTGATGAGGACTTTAAAAAATTAATTGCTGTAATACGACTTTCAATACCTTATACGGGTATGATACTTACAGCAAGAGAATCTGCACAAATAAGAAGGGAAATTCTTTTATCTGGCATGGTTACGCAAACAGATGCATCAACAAGAATTGGAATTGGCGCCTATTCTGACAGATATACAAAACAGGAACTCGAAAGGCAACAGTTTGAGCTTGGCGATCCGCGTACTCTTGATGATGTCATAAAAGAACTAGCAGAAATGGGCATAATAACAAGCTTTTGCACAGCAGGATATCGTTGTGGCAGGACAGGGAAACATATTATGACACTTTTAAGAACAGGAAAAGAAGGTATATTTTGCAAATTAAATGCTGTGCTAACTTTTAAAGAATGGCTTGATGACTTTGCATCAGAAAAAACGAAAATAGAAGGGGAAAAAGTAATTAATAAAGAACTTGAAGAATTAAAAAATAAAGTTTCAAAAAAGGTCTATAATGAATTACTTGAATATTATAAAAAAATATCTGCTGGAGCAAGAGATCTTTATTTTTAATATTGGAGAATAAAATGGCTTATAGTATTAATGATATAAGAGACCTTTATTTTAATTGTGATTTATCTTATTTATCAAATTCAGCTAATAAGATTTGTGAAAAAAATTACGGTAATAAAATATTTTTGCGTGGATTACTTGAATTTTCAAATGAATGTAAAATGAATTGTTTGTATTGTGGTATAAGGAATGATAATAAAAAGTTAAAAAGATATAAAATAGGAAATGAAGAAATTATATCAATTATTGATAAAATTTACAAAAAAGGATTTAAAACATTTGTCTTGCAATGTGGTGAATTTTTAACAATTAAATTAAAAGAAATTTGTGATTTAGTTTATAAAATTAAAAACAGATACAATGATATTGCTATAACATTAAGCTGTGGTTATTTTTCAAAAAAAGAATTAAAACTATTAAAAAATTCAGGAGTTGATAGATATTTATTAAGATTTGAAATAGCAGATGAAAAAATATATTCATATTTAAAAAATGGATTAAAATTAAAAGACAGAATTGAAATGTTATATAATCTAAAAGAATTAGAATTTGAAACTGGTTCTGGTTTTATGGTTGGGTTACCGGGTGAAACAGATGAAATATTGATGAAAAATTTGGAATTATGTTATAATTTAAATCTTGATATGATAGGAATTGGCCCTTTTATTCCAAATCCTGATACTCCACTTGGACATTTAAAACCAAAACCTTTTGAAACCACTATAAAATTGACAGCGCTTTTACGAATAATTCTCCCGTATTCAAATATACCTGCAACAACAGCTTCAGGAACTATTATTCCTGATGGTAGAGAACAGTTATTAAAATCAGGAGCAAATGTATTGATGCCAAATATTACACCTGAAAAATATAAGGCAAATTATTTACTTTATCCAAATAAAATTTGCTTAACAGATACAATTGATGATTGTTTAAAATGTTTAAATTTGAGATTGAATCAAATTGGGAAAACTATTACTTTTGATATTGGGACATCTTTAAATTATAAAAAGGAGAAATATATATGTCATTAATAAATACTCCTCTTGCAGAACAGATAAGAATAGTTATAACCGGCTTAAGAAATGCAGGAAAATCCAGTTTATTTAATTCTTTATTAGAGAATAATTTAGCAATCGTATCAGAAGTCCCGGGCACTACAACGGATCCTGTTACAAAATCAATGGAAATGGGAAAATTAGGACCTGTCGCATTTACAGATACTGCTGGTATTGATGACATTGGAAAACTTGGAAAACTTAGAATTAGTAAGACCTATGAAATACTGAAAATAGCAGATATTATTCTTTTTGTTACAAAAATTAATGATGAATTAACAGACAGGGAAATAGAATTTTATGATGAAATAAAAAAATTAAATAAAAAAGTTATAGTTGTTTTTACATACGCAAACGATAAAGAAAACATCAGTAAAATAAATTTTTTTAATAATGAAATAACTGTAAAAATTGATAATAAAAATAATTATGGAATTAATAAATTAAAAGAAACTTTAGTAGAATTATCTGAGCATATTGATAAGGAAATAAAACCGCTTGATGGTTTAGTAAAAGAAGGAGATTTGATAATGTTAGTTGTTCCTATTGATACTGCGGCGCCAAAAGGGAGATTAATACTGCCTCAGGTTGAGACGATAAGAGATGCACTTGATAAAAATTGTCAGATTATTATAACAAAAGAAAATGATGTGAAAAAAACATATAATAATCTTATAAAAAAGCCAAATTTAGTTATAACAGATAGCCAGGCTTTTGATAAAGTTGCATTGCAAATTCCAAAAAAACAAAATTTAACATCATTTTCAATTTTATTTGCGAGAAAAAAGGGGAATTTTGATTACTTTTTAGATTCATTAAAATATTTAAAAAAATCATTTATAAAACCTGGTTCAAAAATTATGGTTTTGGAATCATGCACGCATCACAGACAACCTGACGACATAGGAACTGTTAAAATCCCTAATTTATTTAAAAAGCACATACAAGAAGATGTTAAGTTTGAATTTTTCAGGGAATTGCCAGAAAATGAAAAAATTAAAGAATTTAAAATTGCAATTTTTTGTGCAGGATGTATGGTAACAAGAAATAAAATTCTTGAGAGATTAAAAGTTTTATCGGAGTTAAATATACCGGTTATAAATTATGGTTTATTTTTAGCTTTTGTAAATAAATTAATTCCAAGAGCAATAATGCCTTTGATTAATAAAAAAAATAATTGACATTAAATTTAAAATGTGTAAAAATTATAAAAATTTTTGTGATAAATTTCACATTTAAAAGGAGAAGAATATGGGCAACACTATTAATGCAATTATAAAAAAGTATAGTGGTGATGAAACAAGATTAATGGATATTTTGTTAGATGTTCAGAGTGAATTAGGTTTTATTTCAGAATGGTCGGTTGAACAAATTTCAAAGGCATTGGATATTCCAAAAGTTGAAATTATTCAAACATTAAGTTTTTATCATTTTTTTCATACAGAGCCAAGAGGTAAATATACAATTTATTTAAACAATAGTGTTGTATCAAATTTTTATGGAAAAGAAGAGGTTAAAAAAGCATTTGAAGAAGAAGTAGGTATAAAATTTGGACAGGTTACTGCTGATGGTTTAATTGGCTTATTTGAAACTGCCTGCATCGGAATGAGCGATCAAGAACCATCCGCTCTGATTAATGAACAACCATTTCCATCTTTAACACCGGAGAAAGCAAAAAAAATAATAAGTATGATTAAAGAAGGGAAAACAATTGAAGAAATAAAAGGGAATAAATATGGAGAAGGAAAAAATTCGCATTATCTAATGCGTTCTCTTGTTAATAATAATATCAGAGAAAAAGGAAAAGTTATATTTTCAGATTATACTCCTGGTGAAGCAATTACAAAAATTGTTAAAGGAATGAGTTCTACAGATGTAATTGAAGAAATAAAAAAATCATATTTACGCGGTAGAGGAGGAGCAGGATTCCCAACCGGTTTGAAATGGGAAGTTGCGAGAAAAGCCCCAGGTGATGTAAAATATATCTTTTGTAATGCTGATGAAGGAGAACCAGGGACATTTAAAGATAGAGTAATTCTTACTGAATTACCAGAACTTATCTTTGAAGGTATGGCAATTGCTGGTTATGCAGTTGGAGCAAAAACAGGTATTTTGTATTTAAGAAATGAATACAGATATATGAGAGAATACCTTGAACATGTTTTACAGGAAATGAGAAAACAGGGTTTGCTTGGAAATTTTATAGGCGGGAAAAAAGGGTTTGACTTTGATATACGTATTCAATGCGGAGCAGGCGCTTATGTTTGCGGTGAAGAATCGGCTTTGATTGAGTCAGCAGAAGGGAAACGTGGTGAACCAAGGGATAGACCACCATTTCCAGTTGAAAGTGGTTATTTAAATAAGCCAACAGTAGTTAATAATGTTGAAACCTTTTGCACTGTTGTAAAAATTATGTTAAATGGTGCTGATTGGTATAATAAAATGGGTACAAAGGATTCAAAAGGAACAAAAGTTCTTAGTATTTCTGGAGATTGTGAAAAACCGGGTATATATGAATTAGAATGGGGCTTTACAGTAAATGATATATTAAAAAAGGCAGGAGCAAAAATAAATGATGTTCTTGCAGTCCAGGTTGGTGGGCCATCTGGTTCGTGTATATCTGAAAAAGAATTTGATAGAATATTGGCATATGAAGACCTTGCAACCGGAGGGTCATTAATAATTATAGGGAAAAAAAGAGATTTAATTAAAGATGTTGTATTGAATTTCCAAACATTTTTTATGGATGAGTCGTGTGGCTCATGCGTTCCATGTAGAGTTTTAACTGTTATGTATAGAAATGTCATTAAAAAAATTTCAAGAGGTAAAGGAACAAAAAAAGACATAGAAAATTTATTGTCATGGGCACCATATATGAAAAATAATAGATGTGGACTTGGTCAAACAGCAATGAATCCTACAATCACAACTATTAAAAATTTTAGATATTTATATGATAAATTAACTGAAGGTAATTCTGATTTAATTAATCCTGATTTTCATGAAAGTGAAGCATTAAAAGATTATGAGGCAGTCATTTCTAAAAATAAATAGTATAAGGAGATAAATTATGGCAACTTTTGTAAAATTTACTATTGATGGTAAAATATGTCTTGCAGAAGAAGGGACGCGTTTAGTTGATGCAGCGAAGGAAAATGGTATTTATATCCCAACTTTGTGTAATTATCCTGGGATTCCACCAAAGGGGTCCTGTCGTATCTGTACTGTTTTAATCAATGGGCGTCCTACAACTTCATGTACAACAAAGGTATTTGAAAATATGGAAGTTAAAGCATATACTCCTGAACTTGAAGAATTTAGAAAATCTGTAATTGAAATGTTATTTGCGGAAGGGAATCATTTTTGTCCTTCTTGCGAAAAAAGTGGAAATTGTGAATTGCAGGCATTAGCATATAGATATAAAATCATGGTTCCTAAGTTTCCTTTTTTGTTTCCGCAAAGATCTATCGAAGCATGGCATCCCAAATTAATCAAAGATCATAATAGATGCATATTATGCAAAAGATGCATTCGTGGCATTAAAAATGAAGAAGGCAAATCTATTTTTGCTTATGGTAAACGTGGTCGGCATCTTGAAATAAATATAGATCCTGAAACATCAAAAAATATGAGTTATGAACTTGCTCAAAAATCTATGGATATCTGTCCGGTAGGTGCACTTTTAGTTAAAGAAAAAGGATTCATTGCACCTATTGGTAAAAGAAAATATGATTATAATACTATTGGTAGTGATATAGAAAACACATAAAAGGAGAGATTAAATGGTAAAAAAGAAAAAAATAATAGCAACAACGTCACTTGCAGGTTGTTTTGGTTGTCATATGTCATTTCTTGATATTGATGAAAGAATTCTTGATTTAATTGAATTGGTTGAGTTCAATAAATCTCCAATAAACGATATTAAAAAATTTACCAAACATTGCGATATAGGGATTATCGAAGGCGGTTGCTGTAATGATGAAAATGTCCACGTTTTAAAAGAATTCAGGAAAAATTGTGATATTTTAATTTCATTGGGAGAATGTGCCATAATGGGTGGACTGCCTGCATTACGCAACGGCATTCCTTTAAAAGAATGTCTTGAAGAAGCTTATTTAAATGGACCCACTGTAAAAGATGCTAATCCTAATAAAATAATACCTAATGATCCGGATATACCAAAAATTTTAAATAAAGTATATCCCTGCCATGAAATAGTAAAAATTGACTATTTTTTACCAGGGTGTCCACCAAGATCTGATTTAATATGGAATGCTTTATATGCCCTGGTAACAGGAAATGAACTTTTAATCCCATATGAAGTAATTAAATATGATTAATACAAAGGAGTATATTTATGGCTAAAAAAATTGTAATTGAACCGGTAACACGTGTAGAAGGTCACGGAAAAGTAACAATTAATATTGACGATAAAAATAACATTTCTCAAACCAGATTTCATATTGTTGAGTTTCGTGGTTTTGAGCGTTTTGTTATTGGAAGACCATATTGGGAAGCGCCTGTTTTGGTTCAAAGGTTATGTGGAATTTGCCCTGTTTCGCATCACCTTGCCGCTGCCAAGGCAATGGATGTAATAGTTGGGGCAGGAACAGGAGATGGTTTAACACCTGTAGCAGAAAAAATGAGACGGTTGATGCATTATGGACAGATTTTTCAATCACATTCTTTACACTTTTTTCATCTTGCATCTCCGGATTTGTTATTTGGTTATGATGCACTTCCTGAAAAAAGAAATGTAATTAATATTGCAATTGAAAACAAAGATTTAGCAGTTCAGGCAGTGTTAATGCGTAAATTTGGACAGGAAGTTATTTTAAGAACTGCAGGTAAAAAAATACATGGAACAGGGGCGATACCAGGTGGAATTAATAAAAATTTAAGTATAAAAGAACGGGACGAATTATTAAAAGGACCAAATCCTTTTAATGCCGATATGATGGTAAATTGGGCACAAAGTGCTATACAATTTTTTAAAGATTATTATAAAAAAAATAAGGACTTTATAGATAATTTTTCAAAATTTCCTTCTAATCATTTATCTTTAGTAAGAAAAGATGGGGCACTTGACCTTTATCATGGGGTTTTAAGAGCAATAGGCCTGGATGGTAAGAAAATAATAAATGATGTTGATACTCAGGAATATCTTGAATATATCAGAGAAGAAGTAAGACCATGGAGCTATATGAAATTTCCTTATATCAAGCAATTGGGACCTGAAAAGGGTTGGTATCGTGTAGGACCTCTGGCAAGATTAAATACAGCTGATTTCATACCAACTCCTTTAGCACAAAAAGAATTTGAAGAATATAAAAAGATAACTGGAAAAGTAAATGATAAATGCTTGCATACTCACTGGGCACGATTAATTGAAACATTGCATGCTGCTGAAATGATCAGAGAATTATTAAATGATCCTGATTTACAGAGTGAAGATTTAGTTATAAAAGGTAACAAACAAAAACGTGGGGTAGGAATAATTGAAGCTCCACGCGGTACATTGTTCCATGATTATGAAATTAATGATGACGATCAGATAATTAAATGTAATTTAATTGTATCTACCACAAATAATAATCAACCAATGAATGAAGCGGTGAATTATATTGCAAAAGCAATGATAAATGGAAAACCAGAAATTTCAGAACCAATGCTTAATGCCATAGAAGTTGGTATTCGTGCCTATGATCCATGTTTATCCTGTGCAACACATGCATATGGTGAAATGCCTTTAGAAGTTACATTAGTTGATTCTAACGGAAAAATCATTGATAAAAAATCTAAATAAAAATAAAATCTTATTTTATGGGTATGGTAATCCTGGACGTCAGGATGATGGGTTAGGCGTTTTTTTTATTGATGAATTAATAAAATATATAAAAAAAAACAGATTAAAAAATATTTATTTTGATACAAATTATCAACTCAATATAGAAGATGCATTAGAAATTTCCAAATATGATTCAGTTATATTTATTGATGCTGCCAAAAAGATAAAAAAAAGTTTTAATTTTAAAAAAATTAAACCATTAGAAATAAACTTTTATACAACTCATAATATGTTACCAGAAAATATTTTATTTTTGTGTATTAAATTATATGATAAAAAACCGGATGCATATTTATTGACTATAAAGGGATATAAATGGGGAGTGAATGAAAAACCAACAGAAAAAGCATTGAAAAATCTAAAAAATGCTTTAATTTATATAAAAAAATTAATAAAAATATTATATAAATAGTAAAAATATGAAAAAGCATAAAAGATATATAATTAAACAAAGGCGTAAATTGTTTACAAGTATGATAAGCAGGTGAACCTCTCGATACAACTATATATTTATTAAAAAATCCGAATATACCTGCTTTATAAAATAACTGATGTGTTATAAGTATTATTTTTATTTAATTGACATTCAAATATATTTATTGTAATATATAAAAAAACAAGAAGAAGCCATCGCTTCTCACCCTGAGGAGACAATCTGCTCGGGTTAAAAGAAGAAAAAACATTAAAAGATGGCTATTTGCCATCTTTTTTAATTTTAAATATATAAATATTTTATGGAGGTGATTTAAAATTTCTTTTAATGAATTGAGAGTTAATGATGCAATTAAAGCAAAAGAAGTACGTGTTGTTGATGAAAATGGCAATTCGCTTGGAGTTATGGAAACAGGAAATGCATTAAAAATAGCGGATGAAAGAGGAATAGACCTTGTTGAAATTTCCCCTAATGCCAATCCGCCTGTATGTAAATTAATTAACTACGGTAAATACAGATATGAACAAATAAAGAAAACAAAAGAATCAAAAAAGAAACAGCATGTTATTGTTGTAAAAGAAATTCAGATAAGACCAAATATTAATTTACATGACCTTGAAATTAAATTAAGACATGCAATAGAATTTCTTGATAAATCATACAGGGTAAAATTTGTAATTAAATTTCAGGGTAGGGAAGGAAGAAAGGATTTTAAAGAAGCAAAAGGACAGGAAATATTGAAAAAGGTAATTGATTACTTACAGGGTAAAGGAGAAATGGAAAAAGAACCAATAAAAGATGAACAGGCAATAACTTTTTTAATGTTACCTGTTAAAAAGAAACCATAAAATTTAAAATCCATTTTAAATTCTAAATTATTCAAAGGAGAGAAAAATGCCAAAATTGAAATCACATTCTGGTGCAAAAAAAAGATTAAAAAAAACAGCAACAGGAAAATGGAAATATAAAGCACCCGGCAGGAGACATTTACTTTATCAGGAACCAAGTAAATTAAAAAGGCCAAAGAGAAAAAATACATTTGTTGGTCCCGATAGAAAAGATGCAATTTCCAAAATGTTACCTTATGCTTAATTAAAAGTAAAAATTGAAGGAGGATATAAAATGCCGAGAATTAAAAGAGGAGTAAATACAAAAAGAAAACATAAAAAGTTTATAAAACTTGCAAAGGGCTTTTACGGAAGAAAGAAAAATGTTTATACTCGCGCAATGGAACAGGTGATGAAGGGCTGGCAAAAATCATATTCTGGCAGAAAAGAAAAGAAAAGAACTTTCAGACAACTTTGGATAGTCAGGATTAATGCTGCATGCAGACAAAACGGGATTTCTTATTCCCGTTTTATAGACGGACTTCGCAAAGCAAATATAGAACTTAATAGAAAACAACTTGCAGAACTTGCTGTAAATGATAATACTGCTTTTTCAAAACTTGTGGATATTGCAAAAGAAAACGTAGCCACTGCCGCAAACTGATAAGTAAGTGAACTAAATGACAGAACAATTACGTTCAATACGTAGAAAAGTTGTAATAGAAAAAGAAAAACTAAAAAGAGAACTTGGAACTGCTGCACTTTTTGCAACAGGGTATGGAAATGTTGGTTCTTCTATTTATTATGCTTTAGGTGCTACTGCTTTTTATGCTCTGGGAGCAACACCAATAGCAATAATAATTGCTGGTTTATTTTTCTTTTTAACTATATTGACTTTTTCAGAGACCGCAACAATGATGCCTTATGCCGGGGGGACTGCTTTTTTTGCAAGAAAGGCGTTTAACGAATCAATAAGTTTTTTAACCGGCTGGATTGATTTACTGGCTTATGTGGCAACAATTGCAATTTCATCTATAACCGCTGCTTATTATCTTGGATTTTTTATTCCTTTTATTTCAAAACCAATACCTGTATCAATTGGTGATTTACATTTTTATACTGACCCGACTTTTTTTTCAATTCTTATAGCAATTGTTTTTGTCTTTATACTTATGGGTTTAAATATAATAGGTATTAAAGAAGCAACCACTTTTAATGTTATTTTTGCAATTATTGATATATTACTTCAATTTTTGATTATTATACTTGGCTTTATTTTACTTGTTAATTTTAATAAAATTATAGGTTATATGTCTATGGGACCAGAATACTGGCCTGATTTAAAAAATTTTATTTTTGGTGTTGCAATTGCAATGGTTTCATATACAGGTATTGAAACAATTGCTCAAATGGCAGAAGAAACAGAAAATTATAAAATAAAAATACCAAAATCTTATATGTGGTTAGCTGCAATAGTTCTTATTATGACATTTGGTATGCCAATAGTTGCTGTTTCTTCAATTCCACCACCTATTCTTGCAAGGGACTGGCATACAGAGGCGGTTGCAGGAATTGCTTATTCTATGCCTGATATAAATTTATTTGGAGTTGTCATAAAATTAAAAACAATAATTGGAACACTCGTTGCATTTTTGGCAACAATAATACTTATTATGGCAACAAATGCAGGTATCATAGGTGCATCACGTCTTTCTTATTCAATGGGACAATTCAGGCAGATTCCGGATTTTTTATTTAAACTGCACAGGAAATATAATACACCTTATGTAGCAATAATATTTTTTTCAGCCATATCTATTTTTTTACTTATATCAGGGTTGTTTCTTAAAGATATTTTTTTAAAACTCGCTAATTTATACAGTTTATCTTCTGTTTTTATTTTTACAATGGCGCATCTATCTTTGATAACATTACGTATAAAATTTCCTGAAATGGAAAGACCTTTTAAAATAAAATTTAATATTTTAATAAATAAGAAAGAAATACCAATAAGTGCAGTTATTGGATTTATAATAAATTTATCTGTTTTTGTCATTTTATTATTTGGTCAGATGTGGACACGAATAGTTGCTGCTTTATGGCTTGTTTTTGGTTATGTGTTTTATTATATTTACAGAAAACAGCATAAATTGCCGGTTAACGAAGAAATTACCATAGAAAGAGTTGTAGAAGGTGCATATCAACCAATTGACTTTTATGAAATAATAGTTCCAACAAAAGGTGATTTAGAAGCATCTATGATTCAAACTGCCTGCAAAATTGCTTTACGCGATAAATCAAAAATACTTGCTATTTATATAATTGAAGTTCCTATGACTTTGCCTGTTGATGCATCTTTACCAAATGAAAAAGAAAAAGGTGAAAAAGCTCTTGACCAGGCAGAAATGATTGCAAAAGAATATGGTGTTACCATTGAAACCAAATTAATTCAGGCACGTTCTGCCGGAAAAGCCATAGTTGATGAAGCAATAAAAAGAAAAGCGGATTTAATATTACTCGGGCAGTCAGAAAAAAATAAAGCAGCAGATATTTTATCAGGAAAAACAGTTGATTATGTTTCCAAGAATGCACCCTGCAAAGTTTTGATAAATATTTCAGAAAAAGGATAATAGTATAACTACCTTGCCGGTTGTCGATTGTCAATTGCGGGTTGGATACTACATTGTTGGTTGGTGGTTGCTGATTGTGGATTGAATAAAACAAACAGCAAACAGCGACAAGCAAATGACAATTGAAATAAATCAGGCAATTTGGCAATCAGGAAATTAGGAAATTTGGGTAATCCTTCAGTTATAGGAGGTGATAATAAAAATTGAAAATTCCTCTTAATCTCCCTTTAGAAACTCACAATTACCCATAAGTATCAAGAAGCAGGTATACCACTGATTTTTTCGTAAAAAACGGTTTTACTTAAATTCAATCATTGCATTTTTTGTCATAAGTATGCGTGGCTTACGCAAATCCCCGGTTATTAGGATTAAAAAGTGGCACTAAAATGGTAAATAGTAGTTGGCAATAAATACAAATTACCCGTAATTTTCCTCAAAAATCAGGATATACCTGCTTCTTATTATATAGAGATATGGGTAATGGACAGCTTTAGAAAAGGGAGAGATAAAAATGAAAAATTTTTTTAATTCCCATCTTTCAAAGTGCCGTGATGAACGAAGTGAATTTTACGGCAGTAAAGAGGGGCGGGGGGGAGATTTTATTAATGTAAAAAAAGTAAAGAAAAAAAATTTACTTTATATTTTATAAAAACCTACTATAACTGAAGGGATACTATTTCATAGAAACATTTATTATTCATAACTATCTAAAATATTAAACTTCAAAGATTGAAAAATGTTAAATTATGTGTTATAATTAAATCGATTTAATTTAATCGTAATTTTTTATTAAAAAGAGGAAATTTATGGTGGAAAAGGGTTTAAAACAAGGAATAATAATCATATTTTTTTTCATATTAATAATTTTCCCTTTTATAATTTATTCTGCTTCCTGCACGCCTGTATCTGCAAGGATTTGTGTTGGTACTGATGATGAAGCGTATGTGTGGATAAATGGAAATGTAGTTGATGATGGAACTCATTTTTATGCAGTTCAAGATTGTAATAATGTTCCATGCGCAAATGTGCCGATAGGTTACATAAATGCAAGTGGAAATAATGTAATAGCTATTCAGAATAATAATGTAATAACAGGTTTTGTCTGGGCATCATGGGTTTTGGATATAACCTGCTTTGATGGTTCACATTATTATTTAACAAGTGGAGATACTGGCATAGTTTATTATAATCAACCACTCGGAAGTCCTACACCTTCTAATGATGGTTCTGGCCGTCCCTGGTATCATACTGATTATGGGAATGCAGGTACGTGGAGCATACCTGTTACAGTAACAGACCCGGCTGCTTTATATGATTGTCCTGCAACAGATCCGAGAACAGGTAATTATGTAAGGATGTTGTCTTATTCAAGCAGCGCAGGTGCAAATCCAGGAGACCCCAATCAGTCACCAGCAGGACAGATATTATATTTCAGGCAGTCATTTTCTTTTTTACAGCCAATTTCAATAACAAAAACAATCAACAAAACTACTTTTAATTTAAATGAGACAATTACATATTGTTTTAATTACTCTAATCCGGAAAATGTTGCAAGGACTTTTCAGTTATGGGATACAATACCTGCTGTTACTGACTATATTGGATGTAATGGCGGCTGCAGTGTGCAGACATACGGAAGCGATGTTGTTGTTTCCTGGACAATTAATGTTGCCGCAAATGGTTCAGGCACAGTTTGTATGTGGGTTTTAGCTGCAAGATATCCATACTTTAATTTTATGGAATTTCTTGCATATAGAAAAAATTTTTATAATACTTATATTGGAACCGAACAATGAAAATTATAAGGATAATTTTATTTATTGTTTTGCCGGTATCCCTGCATGCTGTTTTTACAGTTACAAACATTACAAGAGCACCGGCAACAGCTGTTGCCGGAAATAATATTACTGTTGATTTTACTTATCGTAGTGATACTGCAAACAGGCAAATAGGATATTTCGTAGCGTTTTCAACACAATGTGAATTAAGAGCCGGGAATACATCAGGTCAGGATATAATTGTAAGTGACAGTGGAATAAATGTTTTGAAACCAGCTGGTCAGGTGAATGGAGGAAGACAGATAAGCTGTGGAATCCAATGCAATGCAAATACTGACTATCAAATTTCAGGATTGGAAGGCGGTCCTCTTGTTTTAACTGTTCCACCTAATTATGCAACAGGCACATATTATATAATAGTTGCAGTCAGGGACTGGAATATTTATTTGAATCCAAGTATTACAATAGATAGTCAGATGTGTATAAGTATAAATGTTCTAGCGCCAACACCCACAAGTACCCGGACGCTTACACCAACACCTACAGGTGTGCAGAATGTGGGAAGAAGCACTTTTGGATTTACAAATTATGTTGCTTATATAATGCCAAATGTAAGCCCGACAAGGACGCCTGTTTTATCTCCCACAAGAACGCCTACTTTTACAATAACATACACAAGAACGTCAACTCCAACAGCAACACCAACGCCATCAAGAACACCTACACCTACATATACGCGAACATCAACACCAACATTTACATCTACTCCAACGCCTACACGAACACCAACTTTAAGTCCGACGCAAACACCTACACCAACGCCTACTTCAACGCCTACAAGAACACCCACACCCACTCCGACACGAACGTTTACGCCAACTTTTACCTTTACTGTTTCAGTAACATTTACTTATACCCGAACACCTACACCAACACCATCACCATCGCGTACTCCTACACCTACATATACAAGGACACCAACACCAACAAACACTCCAACTCCTACAAGAACACCAACGCCTACGCCAACCCGCACGCCTACACCGACATTCACAAGGACTTATACTGCAACTCCAACGCCGACATGGACAAACACACGAACTCCTACACCTACTTTTACAAATACGTTGTCCCCGACACCAACTTCCACGCTGACATCTACTTCAACCTTTACAAATACAAGAACACCAACCCCGACTTATACGAATACATCAACCAACACGCCTACATTTACATTTACGGACACTATATCTTCTAATACGCCAACAGTGACAAGGACATGGACAAACACATTCACCTTTACACCTACAAGGACAGATACCACTTCTCCTACCTTAACTTATACAATGACACCAACGCCGACTGCGACAAATACCCACACACCGACTCCGACATGGACAGATACAAGGACTCAAACACCGACATTCACGTTTACGGATACTATATCTTCTAATACGCCGACAGTGACAAGGACATGGACAAATACTTCAACCCCGACACCTACTCTTACTGACACTCCGACAGAAACGTTGACCAGAACCAACACATACACATACACAATTACAGTCACAAGTACTCCGACCATGACTTATACACCAACAAGGACCATAACAGCTACATTTACCGAGACATTACAAAATACTCCCACATATACAAGAACAGATACCAGAACTTTTACGCAAACCACTACATTTACAAATACCAGGACAAGCACACTAACATTCACGCTGACAAGCACCGCAACATCGACAGCCACATATACTTATACACCGACATTTACATTGACGTTTACATATACATTGACCGTGACGTTTACGTTTACCAGCACACTTACAATCACTCCGTCTCCAACCCCGACTCCGGTATTCTTCCCTTATTTGTTAATTATAGAAGCATATAATGAAGCAGGAGAAAAAGTAAGAGTAATAAGTGAAACAATGATAAATAAGCCGATTTCTGATTTAGGTATTTCTTCTGATGTATTTAATCCTGCAGATGGACCGCTTGTTTTAAGTTTTCCTGGGATATGGACACCAGATCAAATGGGAGAAGATGTTAAAAGGATTAATTTTGAATGGGATGGAAAAAATGAAAATGGGCAAAAAATAAATCAGGGGATTTATTATATTAAATTTTCAGTTGTTGATCCGTATGGACATACGGAAACCATTATAAAGGACGTAACTCTCATAAGGACAGACGAGTATTTACGGCTGAATATTTACAACACCGCTGGTGAATTAGTGGCGAGGATAGAAAAAACAGAAGCAGTCTCGGATTTACTTGATATTAATCTTATAAAAGACATAATTTACATAAATTATGGTCAGAAATTTGATTTTAATATAGGAGGAAGCAATTTTATTTCCTGGGATGGTAAAACAGGACAGGGGAAAATAATAGATAATGGAATTTATGAAATTCAGGTTGAAATCAGGACAAAAAATGGTTTTAATAAAATAGCGTCAAAAACAGTAACTATTTTTGTATTAGAAGGGGATAAAGTGCTGTCTGATACAAATAATCCAAATCTATTTCCTAAGGTTTATCCAAACCCGGTTTTTGTTGAGACAGAAGAGGCAGAGCAGATAATAGAATGGTATAAGGCATATCCTGGAGAAATTAAAATAAAAATTTATAATATAAGTGGTGAACTTGTGAATGAAATAAAAGGGGATTTGAATAATAAATATATTAAGTGGAATTTAAAAACAAAAAATGGTATACCGGTTTCAAGCGGAATATATATCATGGTTTTATATGCAAAAAAGATAACAGGAAAAACAGAAATAAAAATAGTAAAAAGTTCTGTTATAAGAAATTCTGAATTAAGTGAAAATTTAAATTAGAAAATTTTTATGATTTATATTGGAGAAATTAATGGATAAAAAATATTTAAACAAATTTTACATATATGTTTTTTTAATATTTTTTATAATCCCAGTTTCAATTTATGGACTTGCAGTAACATCTGCGCGATTAATAATTTCACCGGATGATGAATGTTATGTATATATTAACGGCAATCTTGTTTTTGAAACAGAATCCATTCCTGGTCCTAACTGGACAAATGTTTATGATATTGATATAAAAAATTTTTTATCGCAATGTGGTAATTATGTTCTCGCAATAAATTATTATGATACTGCAGCAGCCAGAATGAGGATTACATATAAATTGGTAGTTACTATGGATAATGGACAGGAAGTTATAATTTACAGCGATGGAAATGAAAGACAGATTGCAAATGGGAATTATTTTTCTGGCACGCAAACATATCCTGCCGGCTGGAATACAGTTGATTTTGATGATTCCTCCTGGACAGGATCTTTATATGTATGTGATGCAGATGGAAATACATGGACTTCCATTGCAGACTCGAGTTTTGCAACTGGTTGGGTGCCTTATGTTAGTTTGTATTCAGGTTGCGGTACAGAATATGGCGGTTCTGCATTAATAAGGGATTATTTTTCAGTGCCCTGTCCGCCTGTTACAATAAACAAAACAATTAATAAAACAACATTTTATCTGAATGAGACAATTACATATTGTTTTAATTATCATAATGATGATTTAGTACCTGTTACATTTAGATTATGGGATACCATACCTGCAGTTACTGATTATATTGGATGTAATGGCGGTTGTAGTGTGCAGACATATGGAAGCAATGTTGTAGTTTCCTGGAATATCACTGTTGCATCAAATGCATCCGGGACTGTGTGTTTCTGGGTGCTTGCTGCAAGATATCCCTTTTTGTTATTTAGTCCGGATATAATTTTATGCAGAAAAAATAATTTTATTGATTTTGAAGAATAAATATGAAAGGAAGATTATTAAGAATTTTTTACATTTATAACGAACATTAGTACGAAAATATATTGTGAACATTATTAATGAGAAATTACAAATAAATATCTGTATATTTCAATTAAATTGAAAATGAGTTATTAATATAATTAAGAAATAGATATATATAGCAATTAAACTATATTTTTATTGTTCCGCATGTCAAAACCAAAAATATTTTTTTGTGTTGCTACTAAGTCAATATGTTAAAAAATTACTAATTTGAAATGTTAAATTATTCAACATAATGAATAATACCTCCAAATAGTTTTTCAATTTCTTTTATTGCTTCTTTTTCAATTTTAGATAACTCTTTCTTCTTGTTAACATTTGAATTAATTAATTTAAAAGATTTTTTCCAAGGATGAGATTTAGGTGGTCGATAAACTTTTTTAATATGCAAAACAGGTTTAGAAGAAGAAACCTCAGTCATATAATCTCTTTGGTTTAATAAATTATCAATTCTTTTTGTGATAGAGTCAGAAGGAAGAAAAGATTGAAAAATAACTTTATTGTTATAAAGAGCAAAGATACGATTATCAGGGAGTAAACAAACAGTAATAATAGAACGAGCGAAAGAAGTTTTAAAATTAGAAGGTGGGATTTGGAAAGTATGATTATAAAATTTAAAAGTATTATCATTATTAACGGTTCTATTTTGTTTAATGCAAAAGATTAAATCAAGATTGGTATCATTAGGTAGAGGTGCATAAACAGATTCAGAGGTAGGATGAGAGAATTTGGCGTTATAAGAAGGGAGGAAGACATTATTGAGGAATATATTAGCATGGTCATAGTCTTTGATGGCAGCAAGACGCATTTCTTTAATTAAACGATCTTGAAAGAGTCTGAAGGTAACTTCAATTCTACCTTTAGCCTGAGGGGAATTAGCAGGGATAAGAGTAATATCTAATTCTTTTAAGGCACGTTGTATTTGAGAGTCATTTTGTTCAATATTTACGCTATAATGTAAGCCACCGTGGCGAGTAGTAATGAAGTGAGAAGCTTTGTCAACATAAAGGCTCATAAAAATGCCTTTGAGTTCAATAAATTTGCGAATAACGAACATATTAGCAAAGAGAGTATCTTTAGGGAAGAAATAGGCAAAAGGGACTTCATTGGTGGCATCATCAATCATAGCAATAAGCCACCATTTGTCTTTAATGTGAGGTAACCAGTTGTGAAAAGAAGAGTCCATTTGGACTAACATACCTGCTTTAGGCATACGTCTTCTCATTCTATGGACTTTCTTTTTTGCGGTTGGTTGATGAAGACCATTTGAAATTAGAATTTGTCTCAAAGATTCATAAGAAAGTTTAATGTTATGATTTTCTTGTAATTTTTCTTTAAAATGGGTTATATTAAAATCATAATAAAGGGATTTACGAAGTTTAAGTATGTTGTTTATAGTAGATTGGGATATTTTTTTATTAGGTGGAGAAGGCGGAGGTTTACGTAAAATGCCTTCAAAACCATAAGTAATAAATTTTTTCTTAAGTCTTGAAACATGAACATAACTAATGCCTAAAATTTTAGCAGCAAGATTGCCTTTTATTTTCTTTTCAATAACGTCTGTTAAAACTTTGCATCTTTGAATGTCTTTCATAGTTACTAATACCTTCTTTTCCATAGATAATAGCCTCCTTTTTTATATTTTTAATAAGAAGGCTATCATAAAAATTTAACATTTCAAATTAGTAGTAACTTTTAACATTTCAAAATAGTAACATCAACATATACTCCTACACATACACCGACCGGCACACGGACACCAACAGACACTCCAACTGATACTCCAACGTTTACTCATACAAAAACATCTACATCTGCTCTTACCCCGCCTACATGGACTCCCACACCACTTGAGACAACACCACCGAAAAAAGGGGACCCAGTAAATCCTTTTACCGGCTATGTATTGGACAGTATCGCGGATTTTTCGTTTATGGGCAGGAACGGGATGAATCTGGAATTTACAAGGTATTACAGAGGGGATTTAAGCTGGTATGATGGCATACTTGGCAGGTCATGGACGCATAATTTTAATTCATTTATCCTGAAATATTACAACGGCGACTTGTTTTTCATAGATACTGACGGTCAGCAGTATTTGTTTAAATATCAGGCGGGCGGGACGTATAAACCCCCTGATGCAACGGATTTTTTAATACAAAAAAACGGGAGCGAGTTAATCGTGGCAAAAGATTCCGAGAAAAGGAGATATTACTATGAGTTTGATGAAGTAGAAACAACTGCAAAGTTAACAAAAATAACCGGAAAAAACAGCGAGACCATTTCTCTAACCTATAATCCGGACGGGCTGCTGCAAACGATAACAGATACGCTTGGTAGGAATATTGACATAACCTATAATGAACAGAATAAAATAAAAAGGATATCATATTCTTCTGATTTCGCGATTGATTACCAGTATGATAAGGATGATAATTTGATAGCTGTGACAGGTAACATGATTGATTGCCATTACGAATATACAAAAGACACCTATAAAAGGATGGAATACAAGCAGGAGAACAAATCAGCAAGGGGATATGAGTGGGTAAGATATTATTATAACAATGAGGGAAGGGTTGTTAAAATGCAGGCGCCTGAAGGCGCTTTGGAATTTATTTATGAAATGTTTGACGGAGATGGATATAGGCAATACAAACTATCGGAAATCCAGGGAAGGACAGAAGATGAAATCCGCAACACGATAAATGCGGTCTATCCGCCATTTCGGACAAGAATGACGGATTATGACGGGAAAGTGGTGTATTTGTATTTTGCTGCAAATGGTTCCCAGCAAAAGGAAGTAAAAAACGGTATAATCAAGGAAAGTGTGATAGTAAACAAAGCAAACATCAAGCCATCTACTGTAATATCCGAGGAAGGCCGCATTGTTTCTTATGATTATTATCCTGACAAGCGTCTTCAAAAAGAAATAAAAAAAATTACAGCCGCGTATGCCGGAACAGAACAGTACGCTATAACAGAATATGTTTACGATGCCAACGGATTTATAGTTTCAATTATAGACGCGAGGGGCAATATAACGGAATACAAAAGAGATTATGCAGGTAACATTATCCAGATTAAATCAGGTAATGGTGCATCTGTCACTGATTATGTATATTATACCACGTCACACTGGGAAATGAGGATGAAAATAAACGATGGAGACATAGTTGTAAGGGATTTTGCGTGGGATTTTGGTGATGAAAACGCGATAAAATATACAGAAAAAGTGAACGGCGTACTTTACAAACAGACAACGTATGACAGGTATGGAAGGATTAAATCCATAGAAACGACATCAGGTATAGAGCGGCATATTTATATCGACTTCAAAGACGGTTCATATATGGTATACATAGATAATCCTGGCAGAAATGACATTATCCAGTATTTTGACAGGCGTGGGAAAATATACAAGACAACAGATGCAAATGGAAAGATAACGATTTATGGATACACAGGAAATGAATTGCTGAAAACAGTCACGTCAGGCAGTGTTGTAAAGACGTATAATTATATTCCATACGGACAGGAAAATGCATGGAAACTATCAAGTTCGTCTGATAATTTAAAAACGACAATCTATGAGTATTATAGCGATGGACGTTTGAAGAAGACGAATTTTGATGGTATAATAACAGAATATGCATATGTTATAAATAACGGGATAACAGAAAAGATAGTGAAAGACAACAATGGTAAAGTTGTGAAATACACATACAATGAGATTGGTTGGCTGTTGAGAATATATTATGAAGATGACGGAAGTGAAGACAGGTATGAATATGATTTGAACGGGAACAGGGTAAAACTTATTCATTCAAAGGGAAGCAACAGTTATGAATACATATATGCTTATGATGCACTGAACAGGATAAATCAGGTAACATACGACGGCGAGACGCCGATAATTTACAATTATGACGAGAGCGGGAATATAAGGAAAAAGAGCGTTGGAGGGCTGGTAGTGGAATATGTGTATGATGAATACAACAGGATAAAGCGAGTAGATGCAAACGGGAAAGTAAAAGAGCGGCTGGAATATGCTGATACCTGTGCGAGCTGTGGAGGGGGGAGTTTGAAATTATCATCAGAAGAGATAGATGGCTACGGGAAGATACAGTATGCGTATTCCAGAGAAGGATGGCTTGAAGCAACGCTATACAGCCCATATAATGAGAAACCCACGCTGATACAGAATAAATATGACAATGTCGGGAATCTGACAGAGGTCAGCATAGACGGGACAACAATGACAAAATACGAATATGACCCTGTGAATTTTTGGATGAGCAGGGTGAGGGATACAACAGAAACAACAGAGATGGAATATAGATTTGATTATGATGCAGTGGGGAACAAACAGCAGATAATGTATCCGAATAATAACAAGATGGTTTACGAATATGGACAGGGGTATAAAATAAACAAGGCAAATAGTTATATAGTGCGGGAGGACGGGACAGAAGAGATGATAACAAAGAACGAGATTTTATTAAGGGACGGAGTGGGGAATATAAAGCAAAAGAGAGTGAACACAGGAATCCAAACGTATGAATATGACAATATTTATCAATTGACAAATTATGCAGGTGACGCAGTAAAAGATATGGTGTATA
>Ga0209381_1002058_pt1 | contig 27368 bp, 22 predicted proteins | sample DewCreD2012metaG_FD_184111 | JGI IMG/M metagenome (GOLD analysis project Ga0209381, IMG submission 184111) | Hot spring sediment bacterial and archeal communities from British Columbia, Canada, to study Microbial Dark Matter (Phase II) - Dewar... ...
CGAACGCCGACTGCATCACCGACTTCCTCAAGAACACCGACACGAACAAATACATCTGCAACAACACCTACATTTACACCTTCAAGAACTGCAACACCTACTTATTCCAGAACTGCATCTCCTACTTTATCCCGCACGCCTACTGGAACCAACACTTCAGTAAATACGCCTACTTTTACTCCTTCAAGAACCGCTACTCCTACTTTCTCTAGAACTGCTTCTCCTACAGGGTCTAATACTCCTGTATCATCACCTACTTTTACTCCTTCAAGAACTGCATCTCCCACTTATTCCAGAACTGCATCTCCTACTTCATCTCGCACTCCTACTAGAACCAACACTTCAGTAAATACGCCTACTTTTACTCCTTCAAGAACCGCTACTCCTACTTATTCCAGAACTGCTTCTCCTACTTCATCTCGCACTCCTACTGGAACCAATACTTCTATACCAACCAATACATTCACTTCAACAAGAACTTCAACTTCTACTTATACAAGAACAGCAACATCAACATTCACAAGAACTATATCTCCAACTCATTCTGTTTCACCAACAATAACCCAGACATGGACAGGAACACCACCATCACCTACAAATACTCCAACAATTACTCCATCAAGAACAATTACAGTAACCTGGACATCAACATACACATCAACATATACACCAACATTAACAAGAACACCCACAAGCACATTCACGAATACTATAACAGCCACAAATACTTCAGTACCACCTACTGCTACTTTTACAAGGACAAATACTGCTGTGCCACCTACTGCTACTAATACTTCATTACCAGCAACTGCGACAAATACTTCGGTAGTGCCACCTACTGCTACTTTCACAAGGACAAATACTGCTGTGCCACCTACTGCTACTTTTACAGGAACATGGACAAGAACAGCAACAAGGACAATAACACCAACATTTACTGTAACAGATACAATATCATCAAATACGCCTACAATAACAACTACCTATACACCTACATTTACAAGAACATTAACTCCAACAAATACATCAACAAGAACATACACATCAACATGGACTGTAACAACAACTTCAACAGCGACAAATACACCTATTGATACACCAACATTTACACCTACATTCACAAATACGTTTACTGCAACACCCACATGGACAAGAACATTTACATCAACATCTACATTAACATCTACGCCAACATATACGCCAACATATACACCAACATATACAAGTACACGTACCGCAACTCCTACATTTACAGGAACTTTCACACCAACATTTACAATAACATCAACAGTATCACCTACATTTACTTTAACTTCAACTCCAACTCCGGAGGAGCAGTCAATAACAAATATAAAGCCATATCCAAACCCGGTAAATCCAAATAAAAACTCGGAATTTAAGATAGGGTTTAAAATAGCACAGGTTGATATTGATTCTATTGTAATACGAATTTACACATCTGGTTATAGATTGATAAAAGAAATAAAATATGAAGGACAAGAGGCAGTAGATGTTGCAACACAGGGATTTGTAAGTATAGATATTAATGATTTAAAATCTCTTGCTAATGGAACATATTATTACTATATTAAAGTTGAAAGAAAAGGACAGGTTATTAAGTCAAAGATAGATAAATTCATAGTTTTAAGATAAATAAACAATAAAAAAAGGGCGGATAATAAAATCCGCCCTTTTTTTATTTTCAATTTCCGGTTTTCGATTAACGATTTGAAGACAAAATACAGAAAGAATTTACGATTTAAAAACCAAAAATAAAAATTTAAGGCTTCTTTCCCAATGCTGTCAATTACACACATCTTTTATTTCATAATAAAAAGCAGGTATATCCTGATTTTTGAGGAAAAATACAGAGGACTTGTGTTGGTGTCTAATAAACTTTTCCCAAATTCTAAAAAAACTTTTAATCCTAACCACAGGTTATTGCGTAAGCCCCATCTATTTAATGATTACAAATACTACACCAGAATTTAACCCAAACCGTCTTTTACGAAAAAATTAGCGGTATACCTACTTCTACTTACTTGTGGGTAATATACCAGGAATAAATCAGGAATAAACTCCAACAAGAAAACCAAAGACTTGATGTCTACTTAAGTTTATCCCTGAGAAATCAGGAGCAGGCATTACATATTATTCGGGCGGATACACAGGTCCGTCCATAAGTTAATTAATTTTCAATTGTCAATTATCAATTAAAAACACTTACCAGATGTAATCCGGCTACCTTAATCCATTTTCTATTTTCTATTTACCCGTTTTCTTGTTCTCGCTCTTTTTCGGGCGACCACACAGGGTCGCCCCTACAAATAATCTCGCTGTCGCCTCTCGCTCTAATCTCGCTCTCTTGTTCTCGCTCTAATCTCGCTCTCGTTCTTTGCTCTTTTCATTTGCTGTTTGTTGTTTGTTTTTTTTGTTTTTCCAAACAGCAATAAGCAATCAACAATCAGCAATATAGTAGCATCCAACCCGCAATTGGCAATCGGCATTCGACAACATAGTTATCAATCAGCAATTACCAACCGGCAATTTATTTAAACAGTCCCTTAATCATATCACCGGCAGAACCTTTTTGTGTATCAGTTATCTTTTTTAACAGTTCATTTTTAATACCATCTATATAACCATCCAATACTTGTGATTTTTTTGATAATTCATTAATTTTATTCTTTATTTCCCCTGTTGCCTGACTTGCTGTTTTATTTAAACCATCTTTATCATTTTTTATAAAATTATCAATATTTTTTTCTACTTTTTCACGTGCTTCCTGCATTTTTTTACCATATAATTTCTTTAATCCACTGTCAATTTTGTTTAATATGTCTGAATTAACTGAAAATTCAAAATTTGACTCCTTGGCAATTGCATTAAAGTCAATATTCATATTATCAATTGAAGAAATTATTAAATATAAAATATCCTGTTTGTCCTGTGCATCAAATTTAATATTTGATATATTAACATTGCCATCAATATTTATCTTTTGCTCATCCATATTTGCTTTCAGGTCAGCAGAAACTACCCCATTTAAAAATTTAATATTTCCATAGTCAATATTATTAAATCCCATATCATCAGTATTAAATCCAGAAATTTTTAATTGATATAAATCATTAATATCCTGTCTTCTGTCTATTTTTATTAATGCATTTATAGATTTACTATCTCTTTTACCATTCAATTCAGCAATACAGGGTTTATTAATTAATATTTGTTCAAAACACAAATCAGTTATTTTACCTGAAATACCTACACCATCTGATTTATTACTCTTTGATATTTTTATATTTTTAATCCAGAATGATGGCTGCTTTGATATAAAAATATAATCAATGCCTTTTTTTCTTACAATTTCATTATACGATTTTTTCTTTGTTTTTTTACCCTCTGGTATGTATTTATTTACCAATGAAATTATTTGAAATATCTTATCAATTCTTGATTTCCACACAGGACCAATTAAAGCTGTCTCAATATGTTTTGCATTTAATATATCAAGTTTCATTTTTGACATAATATTCTGAATATCTTTGTCTTTGGCTGATTTTATTTCACCGGGCAAATTACCGGTAAACTTTATAAGTTGCTCAGAATCATTCTTTACTGTTTCAATTTCTTTTTTAATTGAATTTACTTCATTTTTTAATGAATCCAGTTCTTTTATTTTTGCCTGGGCTGAAGGTATATCTGCAACACCTGATATTTTTACTGATTTAAAACTATCTGCTTTTTGTTTTAATTCATCAGACCTTTTATCAAAATTTAATGAATTTAGTTTATTTTCGATATCTTTCTTTGAATTTTCAATTTTTGTTTTAGAATTTACAATTGTTTTATAACTTTCCAAATCTTCTTTTTTTATTAAATCATTAATACTTTTATCTTTTAAACTAATTGCTGTATTTATTGTTTTTGTTATTGGAAGTTTTTTTATTTCGCCACTGGATTTATCATTTATTTTTTTTACAATGCCGTTAAATAATTTATTTTCTTGTTTTTGTTTTTTTTCTTTCTTTTCTATTTCTTTTATTCTCTTTTCTGATAATTTACCTGATTTTTCTCTTTTTGTGCCAGTTGCAAAACCGGTTAATTCAATATCATCAATAATTATCTTTTTTTTTAGCAATGGGATAAACTCATAATCAAAAACAATTTTTTCTGCTTCAAATAAATTTTTAAATTCATTATCTTTATCAGCAATTTTGATACCTGCAATTTCAATCCTTGATTTGGTTAATTTTATATCTACTTTACTAATCTCAACCACTGCTCTAAATATTTCTTCTCCTGTATTAATTAATATTTTTTTTACTGTTGAATTTAAAAAGAAAATATTAAATATAATAATTAATGCTAAAAAAACTGTAAAAAATATTATTCCTGTCGGTCTTATTATTTTCATTATTTTTCCCTCCCTTCTAAAATATCAGCTCCGGTTAAAAATTGCACAATTTTAAATTTTTTTACTTTATCCATTAATTTCTTTCTATAAAATTCTATGGATTTTATCGTTACAATCCATATCAAAGGAATTAAAAAAATACCAATTAAAAAGTTTCCCATTATAACTGAATTATTAAAAGAAGTTAAAGTTAATATTGGAATTTCTGAAATTGCTTTCCACAAAGGTAATAGAAAATCCCTTGTTAAAATAAATCTACCGATTATATCACCTACCGGGTCTGTTATTAATGTTATTAATTTAAATAAACCCGCGCATATAAAAAACACACCAAAATTGCAATTCAAAAGTAAAGCAAGTAAAAATATTATAATAACATTAAACAAAGATGGTGATAAAAGAGCAACAAACAAGCCTAAAATAACGCCTATCGCAATTTCTACAGGGTCTGACTGAGAATTTAAAAATTTAAGTATTTTTTTTACAATTTTTAACATAGTTAACCTCATAAAAAACAACACAGATAGCATTTAACTATCTGTATTGTAATTATTTACTCATATTTATTTCTTATTCAGCCGGCGATGGTTCTGGTAATGGTTTATTTTCAATTAAAAGAATTTTACCTTTTAGTCGCTTTTTATATGTTTTATAGTCCTTATCTATTTTCTTTATTTTTAATTTATATTGCATCACCAAATCCTTATTATCTTTTTCATATTTTAAAGCATTTATTATTTTTTCAAGGTATTTTTGCTTCTCTTTAATAAAACTCAACATTTTTTTATAAGTAACTACATCATCTTCAGAAGTTGTTCTGTACATTGTTGTCCAGATTAAAATTTCATCCATAACTTCTTTTGCTTCATATATTTCTTCTTTGGGTTCATAATAAAGTATATCCTTTGAAGTTACTTCTTCTTTGCCTGATTCACCTTCTTCTACACCTTTTGCACCCAGATTCGTTGATTTTTTGTTTTCATAGGACGAACTAACCACTTCCTGCCTTATTGCCTTTATTCCGTCATCTATTAGTTGTGTTACTTCAAAAAACGGATTTTCCACTCTTTCTAAATACGTGTTTTCTTCTGTGTTTTCAGGTATATAAGCAAATAAAATACCTGTAATAAAAAATGCCAGAACAACTGCTGATAAAAACTTTTTTAATTCTTTCATATTCTCATCCTCCTTTTTTATATTTGTTATTTTAGACGTTTATTATTTTATTTTTGTTTACAAATATTTAATTAAAACAAAAAACAGGTATTACTCTTTTCTTTCCTTCCTTGACCATTATATCAAATACCTGCTCTCTTAAACCACCTTTAATTAAATTTAATTTCAATTTTAATTGATATTTTCCCGGGGTTAATGTTACACGCAATATATGAAATCTCGCAGGCAGTGTGCGCCAGCTTCTTGTATCTGCCTGCTCTGTTGCTGTATTAAATATATTTGCGGCGAGTTGAGCCCATTTATTTTTTCCATCATCACTCACTGCTCTTGCTACCTGATATTTTGTTATTGCACGCGCAACTGCTTTTGCCTGAATTAAAAAATTTTTATTTTCAAGGGTCTTTATTGCAATTGGAGTTAAATCTTCTGCTATAAAACTGCTTACAGTAGTATCTCGTACCTGGACTTCTGCTCCAGAAATAACATTTTCTCTTGCAACAAATTGCGGAAAAGCAACTTTTACATAGTATGCGATTTTATCCTTTTCTTTTACAGGAAAATCAATGTGTTTACTTATTTTATATGGTGCCAGGCCATCATAAATAATAAAAATAACTTCTCCCTTTTGTTTGAAATCCTTATAACGTTCAAAATAAATCTTTTCGCCCCATTCTTTTTGGAATTCTTCTATTTCATCATAGAATTTTATTGCATCCGCAGCCCTCAAAAGTTCACTTTTTAAATTTTGCGGAATTATAGTTCCATATAAACTTTGATAATCTTTATAAGCATTTAAAGATTTTTTGTAATCAATAAATGCATCGTTCATTTCTCCTTTTGCTTCATATGCAATCGCAGACAAATAACGCGCAAATGCATCCTCTTTATAAATATTTTTTCCTTCGTATCTATCTGAAAGTAAATTCAACCTGTGATTTACTTTTCTTGCTTCAACTAAAGCACCATCAAAGTCGCCTTTGTACATAAAATTAAGTGCTTTCATAATGTGAACCATTACCTGTTCAAAATCCTCACCTTCATAAGGTAAAGACATATCATTTGTAAAATAAGAAGATAATTCTTTTGTTACGCTTTTGGTATAAAGGGACTCTATTTTTAATTCAGCATTATTTAAATACTGGGTACTGCCTGCATAATCCCCGAGCATTTGCAATATTGCGCCCTTATCAAAATAATAAAGTAATTCATGCTCACCTTTGTATTTTTCTTTTTCCGCCTCTATTATTTTATCCGCCTCAGAAAATTGTGAAGATAAAATCGCATTGTCTATTTTTTTATAAAAATTAAAAGAAGCACAGGAAGTAAATACTATTAATAATAAAAAAACGATAAATCTTTTCACCTCATTACTCCTTTTTTTAATATTTTAACGCAGCATATAAATCGGTATTACTTTTTTATTACCTGGTTTTAAATAAATTTCAAAAATTTCCTGAACAGGCGTAGAATTTCCTTTTAAATAAATTTCTGCAATTATTTTTCTTTTACTATCAGGAGTAACCTGAAATCTTACAATCTGGAACCTGCCTGGAATTGTGCGCCAGCATCTTGTATCTGCTTTTTCTTCACCAACAAAAAGACTTAAAATAGGTATTTCTTTTGCAACCTTTTTAGCAACATTTCTAACAAGCGTTTTAGCAAGGATTGCGAGATTTTTATTTTCTAAATTTTTTACTGCCATTTTACTTATATCCTGAGCAACTATAGAAGTATATTCTTTATCTGCGTCTTTAACTAAAATTTTTTCAACTGCATAGCCCCTGTTAACAAACTTGGGCATTGCACGTTCATCTATTTTATAAGCAGGTAATCCATCATATACTACTATCATTACTTCTGCTGATTTCTTTAATTCATTATATTTTGTAAAAGAAACATCTTCTGCCCATTCTTTTTTTAAATTATCAATTTCATCATAAAATTTCAAAGCATACGCCATTCTCAATATATCACCTTTAATAAATGATGGAACAGCAGTCCCATAAATTGTGTTATATTTCTCATATGCTTTTAAACTTTTTTTATAATCAATATATGCGTCATTTACAGCACCAATTGCCTCATAAGCAAAACCAGAAAGATACCTGGCAAAAGCATCATCAGTATAAATTGCTTTTTCACCATAACTATCCTGAAAATAATTTAGTTTACGATTAATCTTCCTTGCTTCAACTGCAGCACCATCAAAGTCACCTTCGTACATATAATTTAATGTCTTTATAATATTTACCATTACCTGTTCAAAATCCTCACCTGTATAATTTAAATTTAAATCATTTGAAAAAAATGACCAGGTCTCGTCTGTTAAACTTTTGGTATATAATTTATCTATGATATCTTCTGCTTTTTCAAGATATTCCGAAGATTGCTTATAATCTCCAATCATCTGTCTTATTGCGCCTTTATCAAAAAAATATAGCAATTCATTTTTAGAAGAATATATGTTTTCTTTGGGATTTGTTTTTTCTGATTCTATTAATTCATCTGCTTCTTTATACTGACCGGCTGCCAGATACTGGTCAAGTTTTTTATGAAAAGGAACAGCACAGCCAGTTATGAATATTATTATTAAACAAAAAAATAAAAGTAATATTTTCTTCATTAACTAAATCCTCTTTATTAAAATATTCGGCACTGCGTTTAACAGTGCCGAATATTTTTTTTAATTTTAATTACAATCCAAGGCCTGGTTTTGAAATAAGTTTTTTAATTTTTTTCTGACCGACCCATACTTTTGCATTTGTTTCAAGGTCAAAAAGTTCAATATCACATTGATAATAAACAATTTTTTCTCCGCCTTTTTCATCAATAACAGATGTTAAAACCCCCTTCATCATAAAATCAGCTGCTGTTTCCTTTTTAAATTTCTTTTTTGTTTCTTCAGATGCATATTCCTGCATATCTGTTCTTTCATCCCTTATTTCTTCACGTTCTTCTTTTGAAGCGACAAAAACAACTTCACCTGAATTTGTTAATTCTTTTTCAATATCTTTTCTGAATACATCAATTTCAATATGCTCATCTGTTTTATTTTTAATTGTTCCTACTATTACCCTTGGTTCCCTGCCTGTTTTTTTTGTCCACTTCTTTAACCATCCACCATTTAACATATCATCAACAATCTGTTCTGCAACTAATTGAGCATCAGCATCATTCCATCTGCCAGATAAATCCTTTATTGTTGATGTATCAATTCTTTGAACTGTGGAGCTACAACCAAACAAAACAAAAGATAAAACAAGAATAACACATACAAAATACAACTTTTTCATAACCTACCTCCTTGTTAATATATTATTAAAATCTAAATCCAAGTCCCATCTGGATGCCAAGATCATTAAAATTATTCGCTGTTTTACCCCATGCAGTTCCAAAAGTTGATTCACTTTCTGCAAAAGTAACAATGTAAACAGCACCAAGATTAATACAAAGTCCGTTATTTAAAGCAAAATCAACACCAGCTGCCAAAGATGCTCCAAAAACCATTGATTGTAAAGCAGTTCCTAAAAACACTATGCCACCTGTTAAATACGGTGTAACAGTTGATGGTAAAATATACACAGTGGTATGGATGCCACCTGCTATACCCGGGAAATAAGCACCTGCACCAACTCCAACTGCAAACATAGGATTCAAATTATAAGAAAATGTTGCGCCAGCCATATACGGATAACCAAAATGAAGATTAAGCAATGATGGCCTCATATCCCTTGGATAATAAGTTCTTTCCTGATTTTCCTGGCTTGTTGCAATTAATTTTTGCTCTTTATCTGTCATTTTACCAGCAAAAATCAAAGATGTGCCAAAACAAAGAACAACAATCATAACTAACAAAATTACTTTTCTCATTTTATCCTCCTTAAAAAATTTTTTTTAATATAACATAAAATCTATACTCTGTGAAGTGCTTTTTTCACCTCCTTTTAAATATTATTTTATTATTGATTTAGACGTTATAAATCAAATTTTGTTTACTTTATTATTATAAATTTCTACATATTTATTTAAAGTATATTTCAAATCATACTCATATAATATGCTTGTTTTTGGTTTTTTCTGTCTCTTATTTTTTATTTCTATAATAATTTCTTTTGCTTTATCATAATCAAACGGTGGAAAAAGATAATCCTGTAATCCAATTTTCTGCATAAATTCTCTATTCCCATCAATATCAGTTGCAACGCATAATTTTCCCGCACATACTGCCTGAACCAGAGTGCAGGGTAATCCTTCCCATAAAGAAGTCAATAAAAACAAGTCAATTGATTTTAAAAATTTTTCCGGCTCATCTATCCAACCAATAAATTTTATTTTATTACTTAAATTTTGATTTTTAATTATTTTTTGATATTTAATTAAATCTTTACCGCCACCGACAAAAACAAACTGAACATCTGTAATTTCATTTAACACCTTTTTGGCGATTTCAATAAATCCGGCAGGATTTTTTTGTTTTTTACAATTACCAATCATTCCGATAGTAAATACTTTTGGATTTAAATCATATTTTTTTAAATATTCCTTTTTATTAACCTTTTGTTTTTTAAATAAATTAATCTCTATTCCCGGTCTGATGACAATATATTTTTCCTTATTCCCTACTCCTTTACTTAAACCATATTTCATAACATCATATCCAACAGCAATAAGTTTATCTGTTATAAAAGCAAATATTTTTTCAATTATAACATAAATAAAATGAACAAAAAAATTCTGATATTTATGAAACGGGAAACCATGGACAGTATGTATTATTTTTCTAACACCTGCAAGATATGCTGCTTTTCTGCCAATAATACCTGCTTTTGAGGAATGAGTATGAACAATATCTATTTTATTTTTTATAAAGTAATCCCTTAGTTTAAATATAGCAATTGTATCATAAAATAAATTTATTGGATGCACTATTTCATTAAAAAGATTAACCACAACATCTTTTTTTGTTAATTTTAAAGCTTCAATATCAAGGTATCCACCCTTACCAGCAATAAGATGGACATTAAATTTTTTCTTATCAAGATTTTCTGCAAGATATAATGCTATTTTCTGCGCACCGCCCAAATCAAGACGTGTAATTACTATTGCAATATTTATTTTTTTCATTTTTTTTTATCCTTTGGCTAAAATTCTATCCGCTGCATCAAAGCCATCTAAAATTGCATCTTCCATTGATGAATACTCCCATTTGCCCCACCTTCCAGCAAGAAAAATATCATTTCTTTCTAAAATATTTTTAATTTCCGGTAATATTTTTTCTCTTTCTTTATCAAATATGACATAAGCATTTTTTAATATCATTGGATAAATTATTTTTATATCCTTTATTGATTTTATAATACCAATTTCTATCAAATCCTTAATTATTTTATAATTGCTTGAATATGGTATTTTGTTCTTATATGAAATCTCAACAAAAACAGATGAAAATCCATATGGGGCATTAAATTTTGAGAAATTACTGAAAAAACCGATTCTATAAAATGCATATTTTTTTTCAGGAAAATAAACCCATTGTTTTTCATTCTCATTATTATTTTTGAAACCAATATTTAAAGAATATACAGATACTGCCTTTAATTTTGATGCAAGTTGCATTAATTTTTTATCCCCTGTTATTTTTATTAACTGGGGTAATTCCATTGTTGAAATCAGATATTTATAATTTATTTTTTTATCTTTATAAAACAATATTTTTTTCTTTAAATCAATAAATTTAACCTCGCTTTTTAAAAAGACATTATCTTTAATCGGGGAATAAATATTTTTAATTACTGCTTCTATTCCGCCTTTTTCAGGATAATAAAAAACAAGATTATATCCAGTATCTACCCCGGACGGAGTAATACCTCTGAATATTTCATCAATAGAAGGAACGGGGACAAATCTACCCAGCCAGTTAATTGTTAATTTTTCGGGTGGGAATTTCCATAATTTTTCATTATAAGGCAACATAAAATTTTTTGCAATTCCAGAACCAAAAGTAGTTAAAACCCATTTTTTAAAACTATCTTTACTTGTTTTTTGTTTTCTGGCATTTAAAAATCCGATTAAATTTTCTTCTATTATATTATATGGTAATCCATACATATTTGTCTGATAAGGATAATTTGTCCAAACATTGGAACTGTAGATAAAAGATTTCCTTTTTAAAATATTTAATTTTGTTTTTGTATTTTGCAGTATAAAATCTTTTGCTTTTTCATTTCTAAAATGCAGCAAATGACCTGTATAATCAAAAGTAAATCCCCTGACTATTTCAGTTTTTGCAAACCCACCGGCTCTTTCTGCTTTTTCCAGGATTATGTAATTATTTTTTAATCTATGCGCTGCAGAAAGCCCTGCAAAACCAGCCCCGATTATTATTGTATTCATTTTTTATTATTTTCTTTTATGATGAATTTTATGATATTGACTCATATCAACGGCAGAAACAACCATTGCAAACATAAAACCACATATCAAAACAAAAACATATAAGATAAAAGCCCCATCCTGTTTTAAAAATGTGCTGACAATTGCAACAAAAGAAAGAATCACAGTTAATAAAATTAAAAATAAAACAGCTTTGGGTTTTGAAAATCCAATCATTACAAGACGCTGTGCAAGGTGGTCATCAGAACCGTATATGGGAAGACGTCCCTTTGCAACTCTCATAAACATAACAAGAAAAGTATCAAAAATCGGCACTCCTAAAATTAATACAGGACTTAAAACTGCAATATTATTTATTCTTGAGTAACCGCCATTTAAAGCCAGAGAAGCCAATAAAAAACCAATAAAAAGAGATCCTGCGTCTCCCATAAATATTTTGGCAGGTGGCTTATTATAAATTAAAAAAGCACATAATGCACCTAATAAAGCAATTGCAGGTATCATATCATTTACCCTACCAGCTAAAAAAGCAACAATGAAAAAAGCAACTGATGAAATGGCAGCAACTCCTGCTGAAAGGCCATCCATAATATCTATAATATTAAATGCATTTGTAATTCCAATTACCCAGAGTATGGTAAGCACATAATTTAAAATATTTGCATCCATAAATTTTATATGCAGATTAACTTTTAAAAGAACTAAACTTGCCAGAAACTGAAAAAAAAGTTTAACATAAGGAGATAAATTTTTTATATCATCAACCAGACCAACAATAAACATTATTGTGCAGCCAATCAATATACCTATTACGCCATGGAATGTTTGGTGTAATATCAATTTAGATCCAACAACAACTATTAAAAAAGAAAAATAAATAGCAGCACCCCCAAGATAAGGAACAGGCCGTGTATGTTTTTTTAATTTTGTTATTGGCTTGTCAAGAATATCAAATTTTATTGCTATTTTTATAGCAAAAGGTATGAGTATTAAACCCAAAACAAATGCTGAAATCCAGATTAAAAAGTATTCCATTTTTTCTCCTGTTATTTACTGTTTTTTATTTCTTCCCATTTAATTGCTTCTTTTTCCATTCCTGCAGATTTTAGACACTCAACAAGATTATTATATGCCTGTTTATTAGAATTATCCAGTTTTATTACCTGTTTAAATGTCTCTTGAGCTTTCATAAAATTTTTTGATTTCATATATGAAACTCCAAGATTATAATAAATATCTGCAGATTTATTATCAAATACCAGTGCCTGTTCATAATAGTCAATTGCTTTTTTATAATCACCCAACTCATCATAAACAATACCAAGATTATAATATGCAGATGTATAATCCGTCTTTAATGCAATTGCTTTATTATACATTTCTATTGCTTTATAATGCCAGCCTTTGTCTTCATAACAATTACCGAGAATATTATATCCTCCTGCATATTTTGAATCAATTGATAATGCCTTGTTTATTGTCTTTATCGCAATATCTATTAGTCCCATATCTCTGTATGCCATTGCCATTGCACCGTAAGATTCAGTATAGTAAGGATTTAATTCAATTGCTTTTTTGTAATTTGCAATAGCATCATTAAAATTTCTTTTATAATAATATGCAAGTCCTATATTATACCAAATATCAGTCATCTTGGGCGAAATCTTTGCAGCCATTTGATAATATTGTATTGACTTATCATAATTCTTTAACCTTCTGTAACACACGCCCAAATCAATAAAAACAAACATTTTTTTATTTTCCGGTGCAATTATTTCAGCTTGTTTTAAAAAAATCAAAGCTTCGCTGTTTTTATTTTCATTTAACAATTTTCGCGCATTTTCATAAATAGTATCAAAATCTGAAGCTATACAACAGTTAGCTATAAAAATAAAAAAAATAAAAAAAATTTTTTTCATTTTTTCCCTTTATTATCCGTTGTATTCCCCTTTGAATCCAATTTAATTTCCTGATTCTGAACAGGAGTAGGTGTTGACCCTGTTTTTACTCCGAGTTTTTGCAATTTTTCCTTTATTTCTTTTTTTCTTTTGTTTATTGGAAATAATCTGTCATATTTCTGCCAGTATTTTATTGCCTTATCTTTATATCCAAGTTTTTCAGAAATAATTGCAGCATTTATATATGCAGCCATATCCCATGGTTCAATTTCCAATGCTGACTCGAAAGAAGAAAGTGCTTCTTGAAATTTATTCAAACGCAGATACGCGATTCCAAGATTAAAATATGCATTTTCAAGTGTTATATCATCCTGTGGGTTTGAATCAATAACTTCTTTTAAATATTTTACTGCACTATCATAATCAGTATCAAGAATATGAATAGCAGCAAGGTTTTCTTTTGCCTCTGTGTCATCAGGATTTATTTTTAAAACATCTTCATAATTTTTTTTAGCGTTTTTCAAATCTCTTTTTTGATAATTAATAACCCCGAGATTAAAATGGCCAATATCAAAATCTGGTTTAACTTCTACGATTTGTTCATAAACTTTCTGCGCTTTGTCATAATCCTCTTCGTCAATTAAAACATTTCCAAGAGCTGCCTGCAAAAGTGGATTTTTAGGTGAAATCTTTAGTGCATCTTCTATAACTTTTTTTGCCTCTTTTTTTGAACCCTTTTCAGAATAAATCAAACCCAGATTATACATTGCTTTTACATTCTTGGGGTCATATTTTATAGCATTTTTATATGATATTATTGCATTATCAAAACTATTCAGTTGAGCATAAACACTGCCAAGCTGATTCCAGTAAACAGGATTTTTAGGGTCTTTTGCAAGAAGAGCTTTTAAATATTCAATTGCTTCTTTATATCTGCCTTCATCATACAATTTTTTGGCTTCTTTTTCTGCTTCTTTTAATTCATCCACTGTCTCAGGTGGTTTAACTGTTACCTGCCTTTTCATTGCAGTGCAGGAAGCAAAAATAAAAATTATAAAAAAAATCAAAATTAAATTCATATTTTTTTTCATTTATTTTACCTTTCTTATTATTTCTTTTAGTTTTTTTAGGTTTTTCTCCCAGTTGAAATATTTTTTAACTGTTAAAAATCCACCTTTTATAATTTTTTCTTTTAATCTCTTATTATTTTTTATTTGATAAATTGCATTTATGAATTCTTCTTCCTTATCAGCAATTAACAAATTATACTCATTTTTTCCATAAACACCCATTGCCGCAAATTTTGTAGCAACAACAGGAATTCCGCAAGCCCACGATTTTAATATTTTATTCTGCCTGCCTGCACCATATCTCACAGGGACTAAAGAAATATCCCATTTACTTATCTCTTTATCAATGTCTTCAATATAGCCTTTTATTTCTATACTTTTATCTTTTATAATATCTTTTAATTTATTTTTTTGGTCACCTGCTATTACCAACCTTATATTTTTATCAAATTCAGATATTTTTTTCCATATATTTTTATAAAAAAATATAATCCCATCATAATTAGGGCCATATTCAATATTGCCAAAAAAACCAATTGTCCAAATCTTATTTTTGTGTTTTGTATAAATTTTACCAGCCACACCATTTGCAATCACTTCCATATTTTGGGTATTTAAAAATTTTTCATCATCTTCAGAATTAACAAATATTTTTCTGAAAAATTTGTATAGATTTTTTTCATAATTAAGTAATCTCGTATAATCAATTTTTATATATAATTTCCTGAATAAATCGTTTTCAAATTCATCCCTTCTTTTATTAACAAGCGCCATTGAATCAACAATATCAATAACAGCAGGAATATTTTTATTAGCAGCATAAGGCGCACATCTTATTCTATATGCATATATTAAATCTATCTTTTCCTGTTTTAATATTTCATCAACTTTGTTTTTCATCTCCTGGGAAGTATAAGCACCGATATTTATCGGAATAGAAGAAAAAATACTTTTTAATGCATTAAATAATATATGGTTTTTATCAATATATACAATTTTTATTAAAGAACATATTTTATTTAAATAATCCACGTTTTTCTCTTCACTTTTATATATGAAACTTAAAAGATATATTTTGTTCCATTTTGACAGATATTTTAAAAAATTATAAATTCTTAATCTGTCTCCATCAACGGGTGGATATGGTAACACAGGAGAAATAACAAGTATATTCATTTTAATTCTTCCTTTATTTTTTCTAAATTCATTCTAAACATCTCATTTCTAGGATTAATATCAACCGCTCTTTGCATAGCATTTAATGCTCCTTTTTTATCCCCGGAATTATAAAGTGCAATTGCGAGATTATTATATGCCTCTGAAAAATCAGGCCTTAACATTAAAGCTTTTTTGGCAGTTTCAATTGCAATATCATATTGTTTTAAATTATTATAAATACCCGCCAGATTAGAATATGGTTCTGGTAAAGTTTTTTCAGCCTCTATTGCCTGATTATAATAATCAATTGCTTTTTCATAAAAACTCATTTCTGTTTGTTTATTTGATTTTTTACTTGCTTCTATGGCAAGTACTGAATAAAGTATTCCAAGATGGGTTAAAGTCAACCCTTTTGTTTTCTCATTGGATAATATAAGTGCCTTATTTAAATATTTATAGGCATTTCTGAAATCACCTATATTTTTAAAAGAATTACCAAGTTCCATATATGCACTTGAAAAATTTGAAACACATAATTGTGTTGTTGAATTCATATAAAGTTTTCTATCAAGAAGCCCTCTATATGATAATGTCTTCAATATCTGTTCTGAGACCTTATAATAAGGATAGTTATGTGTCTTTAACTTCATCAAAAAGCCGTTGGAAACAAAAACTTTTGTTGTATCAGGATAAAATTCATCTAATGTCTTTTTAAAAATTGATGTATATATGGGTCTTTTTTGATAATTAACAGCAATCAAATTTGCAAGTTTATATGGAAAGGTATCAGCTGTATTTGCTGTAAAAGGGATTTCAGGACATTCCTTTTTGAAATTTTTTACACCCCAGTCCTTATATAAAAAAATTGTTGTCACTGGACAGAAATGTGTTTTTTTGGCAACATATTTAAAATACATCTGCGGCATCACATTAAAATCCCCTTCCAATAACACAATTGCATCCTGTGAATCAACTGATTTTATTATATTCATTCCAAAATCATAAGCATAAAAATAACTGGCTTGGTCTGCTTTTTTTAAATTATTTATAAAAGTATATAAAGGTAAAGAAATAAATAAAATTGTTAAAAAAAATTTTTTTATATTTTCATCAATTTTTAATTTTAAAAAAAATTCACATAATACAAACAATGCGCCAGCGACTAAAAATATCATCGAAGCATAAACCGGTATCATAAAAACATCTATGACCCATAACATATCTGGTTTTAAATTAAAATATAAAGAAAATGCAAGTATTAAAATTATTATTATTGTTATAAAAAATATCAGTTTTTCTTTTTTTTGAATTTTAAAAAATGCGGCAATTCCAAAAATTGATAAAAACAAGCCAATAACATTTAATTCATTTAAAATTAAATTAAATACTCTTAATGCCTGAGCCTTTATTGTAGCCAGATGTTTTGCTTTTTCAAACTCTGCATACTGCTCCCTTAAAACAACCTGTATCAATTGCATTAAATTATCAGGAGAACCCCAATTTAAAATCGCACCATATTTTGACCTTAATAATAAAAATGAATATGCAAAAAGTCCAATTAAAAATAAAAATAAGGATATTAAAATGTTTTTTTTATTATACGAATTAAATAAATTATATTTTTTTGAAATTAAAAGCCAGAAAATAAAAAAAGCAGGTGTCAAGACAATAATTGATTCCCAGTGGTTGCATAAAGAAAGCCCGTAAATAAATGAAAACAAATAAATCCATTTATTATTTCTGTTTTTTTCCCAGTTAAATGCAATCCATGTTAAAAATGTCAGAAAAAAAAGATTAAAGGTATATATACCACCCTTTGCAGATAATGATTCAGACCACACCGTATATAAAAAGCCAAAAAAAAGAGTAGTTACAATTGCAATTAAACAAGTATAGAAAAAATCTATTTTTCCTGATTTTAATATTGATAACAAAATCAAAAAAACAAAAACCAGAGATAAAGAAGTCCATGTAGCAGATAATAAATTCACACGGAAACCAATATTGCCACAGGGTATAAAAGTAAATATTTTTCCAATCATAGCAGAAAGCGGATATCCAGGCGGATGTTGAATGCCAAGAGTATAGGCACAGGATACTGTCTCCGGCGAATCATTTGCATGAAACACGGGATTTAATGTAATAACATAAACATAAAATGATAATAAAAAAATAAATAAAGAAAAAATAAATTTACTTTTTGTTTGCATCTTTTAACACCTTTAATAATTCTTTTGCGCTTTTATTATACGGATATTTTTTCAGCATTTCTTTCAGGGTTTCTTTTGCTTTTTCTGATTCTCCTGATTTTATATATGCAACAGCCAAATTATAATAAGCCCCTTCATTATTAGAAGAAGCATCAATTGCCCGTTGCGCAAAATATATTGCCTTTTGCGTATCACCCGTTGCGCCATAAGCAGCAGAAAGATGATAAAGTATATCATATTTTTCAGGTAAATTATAAAATGCCTTTTCATAAATTAATATTGCCTTGTCAAATTTTCCATTTATATAAAGTGCATAACCATAAGAGGTTAATGCTTTTAAAGAATAAGGGGATAATTCATACATATTTTCTGCAATTTTTAATGCTTCTTCTCTCATATTATTTGATGCATAAAAATCAAATAAAAAAATATTTGTTTCCCAGTGTCCGGGATTTAATTTAAAAACCTTTTCATATATTTTATATGCTCTTTCAATTTCACCTGCCTGTAAATGGTCAGATGCATTTACATAATAATTTTCATATTCCCATGGCGCATAATCAACTGCAGCAGAAGAATGCTCAATTGCAACTCTGTTCATTTTAAAATGTGTTGCTTCACCTGATTTACGTAAATAACAATTTGAAATAAATGAGCGCATAACCAAGGAAGAAATTACAACTAAAATTAAAATTAATAATAGGATTATTATTTTTGATATTAGATTTAAATTTATATTTTTAAAATTATATTTATCTTCTTGTGCTGCTGAAGTGCCAAGTAAAACATAAACTGTTGCAGCTGTTGGTATTATTATTAATGGGAAATTAAAACAACCATGTACTAAAATACCAGCTATTGCAGATAAAACTGCGATAATAAAAAATTTTAAATCATTTTTTTCTTTTAAAACTTTTATACTATTTAAAAAGAAAATATAAAATATCATAATAATAAATCCAGAGGCTGGTAAACCATATTCACCCATAATCTGTAACAAATCATTGTGTGCATGACCTGATTTATAAAAATCTGTTTCAAAATAATCTTTATACTTTAATGATTTATATTGATAATATGCATATTTTATTTCAAAATTTCCCGGCCCTGAACCAAGTAATGGATTTTCTTTTATTAAATGCATAGTGTTTTTCCATAAAGCAATTCTTATTGATGCGCTGCTGTCTTTTAAAATAAGCGCATCTTTTATTCTTGTTCTTATCTGCGGATTTATAATAATATAGATTATTGATATCATCAGAATAGAAAATAAAATCATTATTATTGCATTTTTGTATTTATTAAAATTTTCATTTTCATATTTGAATATTAAAACTAAAAATATGATTAAGGAAATAAAAAAAGCAATATAAGCGCCTCTTGTCTGGCTTAAAACAAGTCCTGAAGCCAGCACGAAAATTAAAAAAACAGATATTGGTTTTGATATTTTATTTGAAAAGAATAATGAAAAAGCAATGGGTATCGCAATTATTAACTGCCCTGCCAGAAAATTAGGATTACCCAATGTTGATGCTGCCCTTTTTGAAAAATCTGTCTGCCATTTTAATAAATCAAATCCCGATGACTGAATTATGCCGTATAAAGAAGCAATAAAATTTGTAAACAAAATCAATATTATTATTTTTTTATAATTATTTTTGTCCTGCCTGCAATAATCAAAAGAAACAAAAAAGAAAACAAAATAACATATATTTAAAAACAAAGCATCTAACCATAAAAAATAATTATAAACTTTAAAGACACCTATGATATTTAAAATTAAAAATCCGGCAAAAAGAAAATTATATGGGGTATTATAATAAACAAAAGATGATTTTAATAAAACTCTTAATAAAATAATAATTATTAATAATGCAATACAAAATTCAAAAAAAAATCTCTCCGCAACCCAGAAAGGGTCATTTGATAAAGGACTGAAAAAAAGGGGCAATAAAAACAAAATAAACAAAAATAATATGTTTTGTAGTTTTGCTAAAATATCCTTTTTCATCAATTTTTATAACCTCTTTTCAAATAATATAATATAGATTTTATATTATTTTAAGAAATATTTCAATAAACAACTAATAAAAGAAACATTTACACTTTACAATTTTCGATTTACAATTTAAAGACATAAAGATATTTAAAGTTTACGATTTACAATTATATTGCAGATTGTTTATTGCGGATTGGGGATTGTAAAACAAAAAACTGGATTCCTGATGGAGTTTACACCTGATTTATTCTCACCATTACTCATAAGTATTAAAAAGCAGGTATACCGCTTTATTTTTCGTAAAAAACGGTTTTACTAAAATTCAATCATTACATTTTTTGTCATAAGTATGCGTGGCTTACGCAAATCCCCGGTTATTAGGATTAAAAAGTGGCACTAAAATGGTAAATAGTAGTTGGCAATAAATACAAATCACCCGTAATTTTCCTCAAAAATCAGGATATACCTGCTTCTTATTATATAAAGATGTGGGTAATGGTCAGCCTACGGGGAGAGGATAAAGGTGAGGGGGAGATAACTACGTTGTCAATTGTCGATTGTCGATTGCGGATTGGAAAAACAAAAACAACCAGCAACCAGCAACAAACAAACAGCAAAAAGCAAGTGACAATTGAAATGTATCTGGAAAAAATGGCAAATTCAGCAAATATATAACAAATATAAAAATCCAGTAAATTAAATATTTTTTGTAATTGCAATCTTTAATTTTTAAAAAAATACTATCGCATAGAAAAAGCCCATAATCTTTCACCTAACAATACAAATTTTTCCTCTTGTTATAGTATCATTATTTTTAATTATATATACATATATACCGGGCGCTAAATCCGGAGTCCATTCATATTTTGTATTAAGAATATTTTTTCTCATCACAAGTTCGCCATTTAAAGTATATATTGATATTGTAGAACCATTTTTTGTTTTAGGGAAAATAATTTTTTTATGTTTGCTATAAAAAAAGGGATTAGGATATACAATTATCTTTTCAGAAATTGTCAAAGTAGGGGTTGGAACAAATGTAAATATTGGTGTTGGGGTGGAAGAACATCTATTTATTATAACAGTTGATATTGGTGTGGCATTGATATCATATTGTATCAGATTAAATTCACACGAGCTACAATCAGCTATTATATAACCCCATGAGCTAGAAGAAAAAAATGTATATGGCATTGGTGTAGGTATATGAAGCGGCGCACCACCGCCACCAATAATAAAATGATAGCAATCATTAACTTTATTATATTGAAACATATGCGAATGCCCTGCAAGTGTAAATGCAACACCTGCTGGTTCAAATACATTCGTTGTAATATCAATCATTGCTGCGTCTTCACCATGACCGGAACTTGCGCCAAAACCATGAACATGAAAAACAGCAACTTTCCAGGGCTTAGATGTTGTTGTCAAATCCCCATATATCCAATTTGCCTGATTGCTGCCCACATCATAAGATACTGCTCCATAATTATTCATAACCGCAAAATGAAAATCGCCATAATCAAAAGAATAATATGTTTCATTACCTGAATCTGAATCAGGATTTTTTATAAAAGCTTGCGTTGCAGTTGTCCATGCTTCATGATTCCCAATGAATTAAACCATGGAACAGATGCTGATAAAATCATATTGTTTGTTGTAAAGAATTCATCATTCCAGGAACTATAACTCCCATCATAGCATAAATCCCCTGTTAAAACCATAAATGCTGGATTATGAGATATAATATGGCCAGCTATTTCATTCCATACTGTTGGATTTGATCTCATATCACCCGTTATCGCCATCCTAAAAGACGTGCCAGAAGATACCGCGGTCCTAAAAACATAATCAGAAGTATAATTCAAACCATCCTGAGTAGCACGATAATGATACTCTTCCCCTGCTGAAAGACCTGTTAGCCTTATACGGTGCATCCATTTACCAGATGTGGGTTGAAGCACTGATTCTGTTACAGCGTTATTTCCATACAAAGTAGTTAAACCATATTGAACAGTTACATCATCAGAAGAGTCACACTCTATCATAACATATACACTGTTTTGTGTCACTGCCTGAAGATACGGCGTCCGTATCATAGCCCCATATAAAGATAAAAAGGAAAAAATTAAAATTACAATTAATAAAATCTTTTTCATAGAAAAATAATAACATAATAAAAAAATATTACAAGATTTTTTTCGGGCTTATATAACAGTTAAGAATATAATAAATAAACAAAAATGATGATAAAATATACAAAACGTAAAAATATATAAATGTAATGCAATATGCGAAATTTAATTTGTAAATGACACATTACATATTTTACATTTTAATTATTTTTTTCATTATCAATCGTGATGATTTCCTGATGCAAACTCTTATTTTTTTCTAAAAATATTTTTTCAAAGACATCTTCTATTTTTTTGTCAATAATAAAAATTAAAACAAGTCCTGATAATAAAATAAACAGATAAATCAAAATTCTGCTTTTTAATCCCAGATACTTGTCGTTTTTATTCATTATTATCTCTTAAAATAACAGGTGCCATGCCTTCTCCAAAATTATCTGCTGCTTCATAATTAAAACCAATAACAACTTTACCTTTTTTATCTATATAACCCCAGGCGCCATCTTTTTCAACTGCAGCAAGTCCTTCTGAAAAATTTTTTACACAATCATACACGGGTTCAATAATTATCTCTCCATTTTTATCTATAAAACCCCATTTTAATGTTTCGCGAACTGCAGCAAGTCCTTCTGAAAAAGGATATGCAGTATCAAACTGCATTTTTATTTTTATTTTACCCTTTTTATCAATAAATCCCCATTTATTTAAAATCTTTACTGCTGCAAGCCCTTCTGAAAAATTATATGCTCTATCAAATTCTGGGATAATAACTATATCTGTTAATTTATTTGCAAAACCCCACTTATCTCCGACTTTTATTGCAACAAGTCCTTCTGGATGAATTAATTCATCATTAAATTTGGGATTTTTTACTATCTGCCCTTTTTTATCAATATACTCACTTTTTTTCCTGTCTTTTGATTCAACAACAGCAAGACCCAGACCCTTTATAAAATCATAAGCAATATCATATTTATATGGGATTACCAGTTTACGATTTTTATCAATATAACCATATCTGTTATCTTTTTTAACCCTTGCAAGTCCTTCTATAAAAGGATATGCTTCTTTTAATTGTGGTTTTATTACTATCTCACCATTTTTGTTTATATAGCCATATAATTTTTCCATAATAAATATTATATATGTTTTTTTGATTATTTCAATAAATTTAATTGACAATTTTATTTTTAAATATATTATATATATGTATGGAAAATACAGTTACACAGAATATCACATTTTTTACAGCTTTTATTGCAGGACTTTTATCTTTTTTATCTCCTTGTATATTGCCTTTGATACCGGGTTATATTTCTTTTATATCCGGAATTTCTCTGCAGGACCTAAAAAATAATTCTGATATTTACAAAACAAGAGAAAAAACAATAAATAATTCAATTGCTTTTGTTTTGGGCTTTTCATTTGTTTTCATTGCTTTTGGTGCATCTGCAACTTTCATAGGTTCTTTTTTATTAAAATATTCTAAAATGATATCATATATTGCAGGTATCATAATAATATTATTTGGACTTCATTTGACAGGTATATTTAAAATACCAGCACTTTATAATGAAAAAAGATTAAATTTACAGCAAAAACCAATAAACATATTTGGCTCATTTTTAGTGGGTTTCGCATTTGCTTTTGGCTGGACTCCCTGTATTGGTCCTATTCTTGCAGCAATACTTGCACTTGCAGCTGCACAGAAAACAGTTAATCAGGGAATTTTACTTTTAACCTGGTATTCGCTTGGTCTTGCAATTCCATTTATTTTAACTGCTTATTCAATAACTTTATTTTTTAAAATATTTGAAAAAATAAAAAAATATTTTAATATAATAGAATGGATTGCTGGCGTATTATTAATTATAATAGGTATTTTAATTATGACCGGCGGACTTGTTAAAATTACATCAATGTTTTCAATATTTGATGTGTTTTCAAAATAAATATAAAAAGGTGAAATTATGAAAAAAACAATTATTGCTTTCATTGTTTTATTTGTTTTATTATTTCTATGGGATAGATTATTAAAAAATCAGCAGAAATATTCAGAAAATCAGACAAATGAATCTGTTACTTTAAATTCTAAATCTACGGAGGAAGAAAAAAAGCAACCAGAATTTGAAAAAGCACCTGATTTCTCTTTATTATCATTTAATAAAAATGAAATCAAATTATCAAATTATAAAGGAAAAGTTGTAATTCTTGATTTCTGGGCAACCTGGTGCCCGCCCTGCAGAGCTGAAATTCCACATTTTATTGAACTTTATAAAAAATATAAGGAACAAGGTCTTGTAATTATAGGAATGGCAATTGATGAAAAATACAAAGTTGAACAATTTATTAAAAACTATAAAATAAATTATCCTGTTGTATTAGGTGATGAGAAAATAGCAAATGATTTTGGTGGTGTATATGGTCTGCCAACAACGTTTATTATTGATAAAGAAGGTAATGTAAGGGATAAATTTGTCGGCTACAGACCAAAGGAAGTATTTGAAGAAGCATTTTTGAAATTAAAATAAGATTCACGTTTTTCGGTTTTATTTCCCCTTTTCATAAAGGGGGACATAGGGGGATTTGTTTCAATTTTAAATTTACGTTTTTTAATATATTTTTAGAGACAATGTTACACCCTTGTCTCATTTTTTGTTTTTCATCATAATCACATCCTCGTCTTGTTTTCTTTGAGACCGGCGGTGGAATCCCGTCTCTACGGTTTTATCAACACACATAACGCAAATTATTTTTATACATCCTCGTCGTGCTTTCCTTGAGACCGGCGATGGAACGCCGGTCTCTACGATTTAAATTTTCGGGTGGGCACACAGGTCCGCTTTAAAAGAACGGGCGACCACACAGGGTCGCCACTACCAATAATCTCGCTCTCTTGCTCAATTCTCGCTCTCGCTCTTTTCATTTGCTGTTTGTTTGTTGCTGGTTGCTGGTTGTTTTTTGTTTTTTTCCAATCAAAAATCGACAATGGAATTATAATTCTTCTATTTTAATTTTCAAAAACTCTTTGATTGGTATTCCACCAGTTCCAACAAGATATTTTTTTTGGACTTTAAACTCTTTTGAAAAAGCCTCTATTCCAGGTAAATTTTGTTTTCTTCTACCACTTTTAACTTCTATTGCTATAATCCGTTCCCCTTTTTTTAACACAAAATCAACTTCTCTATTTAATGAATTCCAATAAAATATTTCTATTTTGCCTGCTTTTGCTGAATTTATTAAGTATGCACCTATTGCAGATTCAACAAGTCGTCCCCAATATTCACTATCTTTTTTAACAGAAGAAAAATCTAATGATGATTGTGCTGAAATTAGTGCAGTATTTAATGCTATGAATTTTGGGCTAGACCCTCTCTGTCTGATTTTCTGGCCAGCATATTTTTGTAATCCACATAGCAAACCTGCGTTGTTAAGCAAATCAAGATAATGGGCAAGTGTTGTTGTATTACCAGCATCCTGAAGTTGCCCTAAAATTTTTTGATAAGATAAAACCTGTCCAGAATATAAACAACCAAGATAAAACAGTTGTTTTAGTAATGCGGGTTTGTCAATTCTTGTCATCTGTAATATATCTTTTGAAATAGTTGTTTCAATAAGAGAATTTATTATATAAGACGACCATCTTTTCCAGTCATTTATAATATTTACACATCCGGGATATCCACCAAAATAAATATATTTATCAATGGTAAATCCAAACGCATCTTCCATCTCTTTAAAAAACCAATGTGTAATATTTATTGCTTCATATCTTCCTGCTAAACTTTCTCCTAATCCCTTACTTAATATTAACTGGGATGAGCCTAAAAGTAAAACAAAAACTGATTGTTTGTTTGCTGTATCTTCATCCCACAATTTTTTTACTGTTTCGCTCCAACCATGAATTTTTTGAATTTCATCTATAATCAATAAAGATTTACCTGACTTTTTAGATAAAAGTCGCGCAAATTCCCATTGTTGTTCAATCCATGAATTTGTTTTTAAATCCGGTTCATCTGCTACAACATAATGACAGGGCATCTTTATACTATCTTTTATTTGCAGGGCAAGCGTTGTCTTCCCTACCTGTCTTGGACCATATAATACTTGAATAAAATGTCTTGGGCCTTTAAACCTTTTAACAATCTCATAAAATATCTCTCTTTTATACACTGGTATCCTCCTAAAATTACTCAACACTTTGAGTAATTTTACTCAGTAAATTGAGTAAAGTCAAGTATTTTTTTTTTAACGGTAAGTAAATATTTTTAGAGCGAATGACCATTCACTTTTAGATTTTCAATTTTGTTCTTAAATTTTCAACAGGAAATCGGAAATGTTATTGTTAATAAAAAATTCATTTATTTCACCAAATTAATTTATTCTCTTTTATTTATATTATCATAGAAGTATACTGCTCTCCCTATTAACAAAAGTAGAATTAAAAAAAAAACGAGTTATGAAAATGAGAAGAAACCGGTCGCAAAGAGTAATTAACAGGGATGAGGAAGTGCTTAAAAAGATACTGAAAATAAAAGGCGAACATCCATTATGGGGATATCGCAGAGTATGGTCATATCTAAAATACAGGTTAGGAGAAAATATAAACAAGAAAAGGATATACAGAGTAATGAAAGAATATAGTTTATTAGTTACAAAAAATGTTCGGCTAAAAGCAAAGAGGACAAGTACAAGACCCAAACCGAGAGCAAGCAGGCCAAATCAGTTTTGGGAGATAGATATGACAAAAATGCTGATAGGGGCATATGGGTGGATGTATTCGGTAATAGTGTTGGATTGGTATACGAAGGAGATAATAGGCCATAGTTTTGGGATGCAATCAAAAGCAAGAGATTGGCTAAATGCATTAAATGAAGCAGTAAATAAGAGATTTCCATTAGGGATAAGA
>Ga0209381_1002061_pt1 | contig 27347 bp, 28 predicted proteins | sample DewCreD2012metaG_FD_184111 | JGI IMG/M metagenome (GOLD analysis project Ga0209381, IMG submission 184111) | Hot spring sediment bacterial and archeal communities from British Columbia, Canada, to study Microbial Dark Matter (Phase II) - Dewar... ...
CCGGGTTTGCGCTTGACATACCCATGCTTAACTGTTGACTGGCTAGAACATCTCGGGCATTTCATTGGCTCACCTCACATACCATAAAGATGAGCTTATATTTATGTCTTTTTAATTAAACAATGTCTTATTGATTTGCCGTGCGGTTAGTTTTTCTGTTTAGGCTGGGAATTTAGTTGGGTTTCTGTCATCTTTCTGGATTTGCCTGGCCAAGGAGCCTCAAAATATCTGAGGGGTATCATTTAACTGTGAATATTAACAAGCCACAAAATCATGAATGATGTAAACCGGTCAATCCCGCCGACTCGCAAAATATATATAGTGCCATCCCGTGTTGGTGTTCAATGTTCATAGATTTGCACTGCCATCTGGACCATTACCTGTTCCAGGATGATCTGCCAAAAGCGATCGCAGCAGCGAAATTATCCGGGGTAAAGCGCATAGTTGTCTCAGGGATAAGCCCGAGCTCCAACCGCTTCGCTCTTCTCCTGGCTAAACAGTACATGAGCACAGTCAGGGCATCTATCGGTCTCTATCCTATAGATGCGCTTCAGAAGGAGCTTGAGTGTGTGCCTCATAATAGCGGTGTGGTGGAAATATCTGTTGAAAAAGAGCTGGAATTCATAAAAGAGAATCGGAAGCGGATAATAGCTATGGGCGAGATAGGTCTGGATTATAAGACAGGGGACAGAAAAGAGGAGCAGAAGCACCTGTTCAGGCAGCAGCTTGATTTGGCAAAGAAGATAAAGAAACCTGTCATTATCCACAGCAGGAAGGCTGAGGCTGATGTGCTGGATATACTTGGCGAGTACAGGCTGAAAACAGTGCTCCACTGCTTCTCAGGGGACAAGAAGCTGGTGAAGAAAGCGGCAGAGAGGGGATACTATTTCACCATCCCCACTCATGTGGTGAGAAGCCAGCAGTTCCAGGATATTGCGAAAAATATCCCTTTATCGCAGCTCTTCTGTGAGACTGATTCCCCCTATCTCTCACCCTATCCTCAACGGAGGAATGAGCCGGCCTTTGTCATTGAGAGCTACAGGAAGATAGCGGAGCTGAAAGGAATGGATGTGAATGAGGTAGCCAAAGCCATCTTCATGAACTGGCAGAGGGTGTTTGAATAGCCATAATTATTGGTCTGTGTAAGTATTGACGAATGTTTGCTTTGGCATAAAGAAGCTGCACCAGAGGTGAAGAATATCTAATGCATCAGACTATTTAAATGAGTCATGTTGCATCTGCCATTTCCGACCTGCAATCGCCTGGTGAAATGTTCGCTGGCGGATTTGCAGAGAATGCAGGCATTTGGTTTATTAGTCTGCTACCTAATTATGCCCGTTATTCGTATATACGGCGCACCCTTCAGAGCGCAATAATATTTTTCTTAGTTGCTTTTTGCAAATCAATTATAAAATCATTGAGGTTATCTAAATTCTTCTGGGAATTATTCACCCCCCTGTTTTTCATATTCTAATGAATAGCAATAAATACAGAAGGCAGTTACACAGTTTTATGGAGAAGACACCTTACTATTCTTATTCAACAGGACATTTGCCTAAGGGCTGCCGCCTCTGCGTGAAAGGCCAGAAGACTGTAGTATTCATAACTGGCATCTGTTCCAAATCCTGCATTTACTGCCCTATTTCAGAACAGAAGTCCAAGAAGGATGTCATCTACATAAACGAATGGCCGACAAGGAAACTAAAGGACCTTGAGACCGAGATAAGGATGTGCAGCTCGAAAGGCGCAGGCATAACTGGCGGAGACCCGCTCGCTAGGCTTAATAGGACTGTGAGATACATCAGGCACATGAAGAAGGTGTTCGGCAGAGGCTTCCACATTCATCTTTATACCCCACTATCTCTAGTCAGTGATAAGGCTCTGCAAAAGCTTCATCAGGCAGGTCTTGACGAGATAAGATTCCATCCGGATCTATGGAGACCAGATGAATGGCACAGAATGAATCTGGCAGAAAAATACAGGTGGTCAGTGGGAGTAGAGATCCCTGCAGTTCCAGGTATGGAAAAGGAGACACAAGCGCTCATAGATTTTACTCGTGAAAAGATAGATTTCCTAAATATCAACGAACTCGAGATATCCGACACAAACGCTAGCCGGCTTGTTGAGATGGGATTCAAAGCCAAAGACAGTCTGAGCTATGGCGTGAAGGGAAGTGAAAGCCTTGCAAAGCGGCTTCTCAGATATGCCGAAAGACAAGGCATTAGCACTCATTACTGCACTTCCAGGCTGAAGGACAGGGTGCAGCTTGCTTCAAGGCTGAAGAGGAGGGCGAAGAACGCAAGGGCGTCTTATGATTTTGTCACTGATGAGGGCATGCTGGTTAGAGCCCAGGTCAAATATACATCTCTCAAGAGAACCGTCCAATTATTGAGGAAGTATGGCATAAGGGATTTCTATATTGATAAGAAGCATAAGAGGATTCTGTTCGCTGCAGATATCGCCCAACGGAAAAGAGATGCCATGAAGAAATGCGGTCTTTGTGTTTCAATAGTTGAGGAATATCCAACCTGGGACTGCCTGAATGTCCAGACCATCCCTCTGTGACAAACAAGCTTTATATAGAACATGATTTTAAAAAGCAGCTGATGGAGCCAATAGAAGAGCAGCTTCAGAAAGAGCAGAAGGAGATAGAGCACATAGAAAGGAATGTTGACCTCATACGCGAGAAGCTCCTTGAGAAGACTCCCAGCCATTTTTCAGTAAGAGACGTGATAAACGCAACCTTTGGCTCCCTGCTATTCGGCATAACTTTCATCCTGAAGGGTGCTACAGTCACGACAGCGCTGCGGCTGACAGACTTTCATGTCGGCCTTATCATAGCAAGCACAATACTTATACTTGCGGCCGAGATATACTTCATCGGCTACAGCAGAGTCAAGGACAAGAGCACTAGGAAACTCGGCCAGTTCATGGCAAAGCGGCTCTGCTCTCTTTATTTGATAAGCTGCCTTGTTTCCCTTTTCCTTGTTTACATATTCAATGTGAACTCTGCCCCTGGTATTGAGAGCGGAGCAGATGTATTCAAGGTAGTTGTTCTTGTGGCCATGCCCTGCGCTATAGGTGCTGCTGTTCCGAGCTTGCTGAAACAGTATTGACGGCACAAAGCTTTATATAAGCACCATCATTCTGCCAAATCCATGCCATACAGTTTTTTGCCTCATACAGCGGACGCAAAGTTCCAGGCAGACGGGACGACATTAGAGGAAGCGTTCTCAAGCGCAGCAGAGGCGATGTTCTCTGTGATGGCTGATCCTGCCAAGGTAAAGCCAGTATACGAAGAGAAGATATCAGTGGAAGGCGCTGACAAAAAAGCATTACTCTACGCATTCCTTGAGGAGCTTCTCTTTCTGCTTGACACAAAGAAATTTCTCCTGAACAGGATTATCAGCATCTCGATTGCCATCAAGGAAGACAAGCTTATTCTGGATGCCACAGCAGCAGGCGACATTGACCTAGAGCAGTACGAGATCCACGGCGAGGTTAAGGCTGTGACGTACAACGAGATGGAGATAACTGAAGAGGAAGGCAAGGTCACTGTGCAAGTCGTTGTGGATCTTTGATTCTGGACAAACTATATAAACGCGCCAGGACTTCCTCAAAAAATGGAAATAAAGAAGATATCGCCTCTCATCTGGGAGATTCCAAGGCAGGGCAATATGCATGTACCCGGCACTATCTACGCATCAGAGAAACTGCTGGGCGCAATGAGACGTGATAATACATTACAGCAAGTGGCAAATGTTGCGCAGCTTAAGGGCATACTCAAGCATTCTATAGCGATGCCAGATGCCCACAACGGCTACGGTTTCAGTATCGGAGGCGTCGCTGCTTTCGATATTGAGGAAGGCATAATCAGCCCGGGGGGCGTTGGCTACGATATAAACTGCAGCGTCAGATTGTTGAGGACTAACCTTTCAGTCGATCAGATTATGTCCCGCAGGACACAGCTCATTGATTCGTTGTTCAAGAATATCCCATCAGGTGTGGGCTCTGACGGCAAGATAAAAGTTAGCAGGGAGATGCTCATGGATGTGCTCGAGAAAGGAGCTCAGTGGGCAGTAGAGCAGGGCTACGGCAAGAAGGAAGATTGGGAGAGGACAGAAGAGTATGGAATGATGAAAGCAGACCCAAGGGCAGTATCGCCAAGGGCCCTCCAGCGCGGAGCCCCTCAGCTGGGAAGCCTGGGGGCAGGCAACCATTTCCTCGAGATACAGAAGATAGACACTGTATTCGACCCAATCACAGCAAAGGCATTTGGCATAGACCAGAAAGACCAGGTCACTATCATGATACACTGCGGCAGCAGGGGATTAGGACATCAGGTCGCATCCGATTACATAAAGGAGATGGAAGCCAAGTACGGCCATGAAGGCCTGCCAGACAGGGAACTCATAAACGCCCCTATTCAGAGCGAGCTTGGCCAGAAGTATTATGGCGCTATGAGCGCAGCAGCCAATTTTGCATTCGCCAACAAGCAGATGATAACGCACTGGGTGCGTGAGAGCATAAACAGGATATTCGGCGATACAGAAGTCGAGGTCGTCTACGACGTCTGCCATAACATCGCAAAGATGGAAGAGCATACCCTCAATGGGGAGAGAAGAAAGGTCTGCGTCCATAGGAAAGGCGCTACAAGGTCATTCGGTCCAGGAAGGTCAGAGTTGCCTGATGTCTACAGAAGCATCGGCCAGCCAGTCATATTGCCGGGTAGCATGGGCACATCAAGCTATGTTCTATTAGGCACAAAGACCTCAGAAGAGATATCATTCGGCTCGACAGCGCATGGCGCAGGCCGTGTGATGTCAAGGTCAGAAGCCCTTAGCAAGTACCGCGGAGAGGATATCAGGAAAGAGATGCATGACGATGGCATTGAAGTCAAGGCAGCATCGTGGAAAGGCATTGCCGAGGAGAGCAAGTATTCTTACAAGGACATAGATGAGGTCACGCGGGTAAGTAACGAGCTTGGCATTGGCAAATTGGTTGTGAGGGTGAAGCCTGTTGGCGTGCTGAAAGGGTGATGAAAGACGCGGTTCGTGCAGCATTAAGATGCTGGTTCATTGCCTCAGGTCTGGCCTTTATAGTCTTGATGATATTATCCTTTCTTGCGGATGATTTGGAATAAAGCTTGTCATGAAGAACAATCAGCAGCCCTGGAAGGGGCGTGTTATGCAGATTGCTGATTAGACCGCTGATATCCCGCATAACTTTGCTGTATGTCTTTGTTGTGAGTCTCTCCGCGAGAGAAATAAGCTACCCTAGGTCTTTCTCGTATACTTTTAGTATGTCATAAAATTGATGAAGCTGCGTTTGCAAAACCCTTCAATATTAGTGTCAGTGATGGCTTTTTCAATATCCACTCTTATTCTGAAGGTCAGTTTGGCGAAGAGGACCATCTCCTTGCGCTTCGTTCCGCAATTATGGGCTTTTATCTGGCCTATATCCTTGCTGAACTTCTGAAGGCTTGAGTCTATCTCGTGTATCCTGTGCAATACTCGGTGCTGTATGGCATGTATTCATCTGCTCCAATTTTTTCATCTTGGTTTCTTTGATGTTCATGGTATATGCTGCTGGGCTTCTTTCCTTTTATAGCTTTTTAGGATAGCCTATGATCTGAGCCTTCAATAAGTATTCCTGCCTTGTTCTTCTCTCTCGGAACCCATACCAGTTTTACTTTTTTCTCTGCAACAAGCTTCTTGCTTTCGTCAACAAGCGGCCTTAGATGGTCCTTATTGACCTTCCAGCCCTTTGTCACATGTCCAATAAGCAGCTGGCTGTCTGTATGGATTATATCACCTGCTGAGCACTCCTTGAGGGCCCGTATAAGAGCGGCATATTCCATTTCATTATTGGTGCACTTTGTCTGGAACAGCTCTCTGATTACCCTGCCATCTTCAAAGACCACAGCGTATTCGCACTTCCTTCCGTTCCAGCCGGATCCGTCAGTATAGATATCCATTCAGCAATCTCACATCAATTGCTTTATATTTCTTTTCAAAGGAGCGCTCTTTCTAAACTCCAATTATTCTTTTAGAAAAAGCCTTTAGCACAAATACCATGTTATAATACCAATCAGCGACCATAGGAATAGGGTCTGTGACGCTTTCAAACGCAAAAACCTTTTTGCCTAAATAAGGCCTGATAAACTCAGTGAAACTCATCTTCTCTTCCCGTGCCTCTTTGTAGAAAGGCGTAACAAGGTCCTGGAATAGCTGGATCCAGTAGACATTTTTCTTGTATGAACCAAACTTAATCAGTTTCTTGTCAACGTACTCGGAATATAAGATCTGCGGAATATTAATCCCGCATCTGGTCATGAGCATGACGCTAATTATGATCCTTGCGTTTATCTCAATGAATTTGTACCGGTCATCCCTTTCATCATACTTGAATTCAATATATGCAGGGCCCCTGAAACCTTCTATTGCAGAGAGAAATGCCCTTGCAAGCGGCTCAATGTCCTTGTTTTCAGTAGACATGCTCACTCTGCCTACTCCAAAGAAAGGAGGCGTCTGCCTTATTTTGACCTTGACGAATTTTTCAGTGATTGTGCCTTTCTTTGAAACATAGCACTCAAAGCTGTATAGGTTGGTGTCCTTGCCGGGGATTAGTTCAGTTATGAAAACCTCAAGGCCTTTTTCTAGGCATATCTTGAATTTGCTCCTCAGTTCTTGCATATCATTTATCTTGAATAATTTCCTATTGAACACTGGATAGAACAGATGGCGCTTAATAGGCTTGAGCAGGCACGGGAAATTTATGTCATACTTTTCAAGGTCAGACATGCGTTTTGGGAAAAATATCCCAGGAACAGGTATATTTGCTTTTTTTGCGATTTTAAGCATCTCCTTTTTGTCCAAAAGCCTCTTGATTAAGCTATAATCGGGCACATAAACAATATAGTGCTTCTCAAGCGCATGCTTGTAATATGATATCGCTTCAAGCGACTCGTCATTTCCAGGAATTATTAGCAACCCGCCCCACTTATCCTTATTTTTCATCAGAAGGTCAAAAAGCTCCCTTTTATCAAGATAGCTTTTTATCCTGGCTTTCTCAACGCAGTACTTTGAAAATCTCCCTGCTTCAGATTTATGGCTGTATATTAAGATTGATTTTATCCCAGCAATTCCCAGTGAACGGATAATTCCCAGGCCAAGGCATCCGGCTGAGATCACAATGGCTTTCTTCATGTAGTTAGCATCTCATAATGTGGAATATAAATATTTAGTGATAGAGGCTGCAATAAAAAGCTATTGACCAAAGAAATGTGATTTTTGAAACTTAAGCATCATAAAAGTACCTTCCTCATATCTCAATTATCTTACCCTGCTTGCCGACATTGATAACCCTGGTCTTCCCAACCATCTCCTCTATCCCTTCAGCCTCATGCACATGGCTGCATAGAAGGATGTCCGGCTTGAACTTATCCACCGCTTTCCTTATGCCCTCGCTTCCAGCGAAGAACTTGGTGAATTTCTCCATCTTTGTCCCTGATGGATGCACATGCGTAACCATTATCTTCTTGTCGAGCCCCTTGATCTTTTCAAATCCTTTCTTGAGCAGGTCGTATGTTTCCTTGTCAGTGAGCTGCGCAACCCCTATATTCGCCCCGCCAGCCCCGAAAATGCCTACATCACCGTATTTCACGGAATAGCCATGGAGGTTCTTCACTCCATAGAACTCTGCAAGGAAATCAGCCGTGGCGAAGCTGTCATGGTTGCCAGGCACAAAGAGGACTTTCTGCTTCCTCTGGACAAACGGCCCAATCATGTTGGTCGTGCTCTTGTCAAAATGAGTGATGTCGCCGCATAGTATCACAAGGTCTACTTTCTCCTTCTCTGCCTTCTCAGCCAGTTTCTTGGCTAATCCCTGGTCACCATGCAGGTCGCCTGATGCGAGTATCTTCATACCCAGAGGTGTCCGGGTTTTGTTTATAAATATTAGTAAATTATAATAAGTCGTTGCACATAGGCAGAGCAAAGAGGAGAGAATATGAAAGTCATCATGCATAACTCGATAAGCCTTGACGGCAGTTATACAGGATTTGAAGTGGATATGGGTCTTCATTACCAGATAGCTGCTTGGTTCAACCCTGACATACACATCATGGGCTCTGCGACAGCCAAGTCCGGTGCCACCATGGGCGGAAGCGTCCCTGACGAAGAACCATCAGATTTCATAAAACACAAGAAAAATGGGCCCCTATGGGTGATAATCGATTCCAAGGGCATCACAAAAGGTTTGCTTCATGTGTTCAGACGCTCGCCATATTGTGGTGACCTCATGGTTCTGGTCTCCAAAAAAACGCCGAAATCATTCCTTGATTATCTAGACAAACGCCATTATGACCACATGTCTATTGGAGACAGGAAAGTAGACCTTCGGAAGGCATTTGCAGAGCTCGAGAAGAGATACAGCGCAAATACTGCTCTTGTGGACAGCGGTGCAGGTCTTGCATCTGCGCTATTTGAGGCAAAGCTTGTGGATGAGTTAAGCCTCATTGTCTGCCCTGAGGCCGTTGGTGGAGACAGGTTCTTTGAGAACTTGCCGCCGCTGGAGCTTGTCAAGGCAAAGAAATATGGTGATTTTGCCTGGCTTCTCTACAGAATAATTAAATAGTTATTGCCTGTCTGCATGATTTATGCATGCCGCAAGATGCCTGAAAAAGGATGCAGAGAAAATCAAGATGCGTCTTTTCAAGCAAGGCTTGATTGACAGCAGGTTCAGGGTTATGTCTGACAGGAAATTCGTCTATTTTCCATTAAAGAGGAAAGCTGCTCGCCTGGATATTGTCCAGAAGGATTTTGAAAACAATGCTGAGAGAAAAACCAAGCTGAAAGATGCTGTTAAGGATAACTTGACTGCAGCTGAGCTAAGGCAGCTTAAGACAGCTTTCGACATCATAGGTGATATCGCAATACTCGAGATTGATGAAGGTCTGAGGTCAAAGGAGAGATTGATAGCAGACGCGCTGCAGAAGATCAATCCAAAGATAAAGACTATCTTGAGAAAATCCGGCAGACACGAAGGCGAGTTCAGGACACAGAAAATGGAGTTCCTTGCAGGCATTGACAGCCGCGAATCGGTTCATAAGGAGAACGGCATACGCCTGAAACTTGATGTAGAGAAGGTCTACTTCTCGCCTAGGTTATCAACCGAGAGGAAGCGCATAATGCAGCAGGTCAAACAGAATGAGCGCATCCTTGTCATGTTCTCTGGCTGCGGCCCGTATGTCTGCGTTCTGTCCAAGAATACAAAAGCCAAGGAGGTCATCGGTGTGGAGATAAACCCAGTGGGCCATGAATACGCGCAGCAGAACCTCGCCTTGAATAAGCTGAAGAATGCTAAAGTCTATCTGGGTGATGTCACAGAAGTCGTGCCGACACTTGGCAAATTCGACCGCATCCTAATGCCGCTGCCTAAGGGCGCAGGGGCATTTTTGGATATGGCGTTGGCAGCAGCGGAAAATAAGTGCATTATACATTTTTACGATTTCCTGAAAGAGGGCAATGAGAAGCTTGTGCATGATAAGATAAAGGCTGCGTGCAGGGCAGCGGGCAGGAAGTGCCGCATCATCAAAACAGTCAAGTGCGGCCAGAGCGCCCCGAGGGAGTACAGGGTTTGTGTTGATTTCTTGGTATATTGATTCTGGATATTATTCACCTATAAAACCCCGCCCATCCTACAAGACATATTCCAATCTCTTGGAAATATTGGCATATTACGGCCTGCAAATCTGAAAGTCAGTCACTATTGGATGATGTGTTTGGCTTGGCTCGACTTGTATAACCATATTCTCTTTTCCTCTTTGACAGGGGTTGCAAGCTTTATGGATATCATGCAAAATTCTGCGTTCCTGAATTTAAGGATACTTTTAAGGATTCTTTAATGTCCATAGCCGAAAAGTTAAAAATTGTCTCAAATTCATCCTATATGTTCGAAGCATAAGGGTTATTTTCACCTGATGCCTGTAAGCAAACCTAAATGCAGTCTTCTAAGCGCAACGAGAGTCCATTTTCCAAACAATCAAAGTGTTACCTGTTACGCCGATGAAGAGCATGAAAGTACTAAAAGACATAGTTGGATGTATTGAAAAGGTTATATTGCTGGAAGCGCACTGCATTAATATTAGCGCAATATTTTTATATAACCAATATTATTTTAAAGCCATGGGCCTAGAATTGCGAATGATTCTGCATATTCTGATTATTTGATAGCCTTTCGGGCCCTAATTCAACATGATTATCTATGACACCACCTTAAGGGACGGCGCCCAGAGCGCTGATGTGAGATTCTCAGTAAATGACAAGCTCGAGATACTTAAAGGGCTTGATGCTTTGGGTGTCCATTTTGTTGAACTGGGTTGGCCTGCAGCTGGCGAACATGAGCTTGAGATCTACAAGCAGGCGATGAAGCTCAATCTTAGGACCAAGATAGTTGCATTTGGCAGCACTGCAAGGAAAGGCATCAAACCCGAACATGACGATAATCTGAAGGCAATAATCGCAAGCAAAGCCAGATACGCTCAACTCTTCGGCAAGACTTGGGCAGTGCACGTTGAGAAGCAGCTGAAAGCGACAAGAGAGGAGAATCTCTGCCTGATAAGGGAGAGCATACGCTATCTTAAATCGCAAGGCATTAAAGTATTTTTTGCTGCTGAACATTTTTTCGACGGCTATCTTGACAATCAAAGCTATGCTTTATCATGTCTCAGGGCTGCGGCAGAAGGCGGGGCGTCTGCCATTATACTCTGCGACACCAACGGTGGCACGCTCCCTGACTGTTTCCAGAAAGTGTGCGAAGGGGTTGGGGAATTCTGCACATCCAATCACCTTGTAGCAGAGCTTGGAGTGCATGTTCACAATGATTCTGGTTGCGCAGTCGCTAACTCCCTGCTTTCGCTCAACTATGGCTTCACACATATACAGGGCACAATTAACGGATTTGGAGAAAGATCCGGCAATGCAGACCTTTGCCAGTTGCTTCCTGCACTGGTGATTAAGAAGAAGATACCTCTAAAAATAGAACTTGCTAAGTTGAAAGACATATCTGAGCTGGTCTATACTCTGGCCAATATACGGCCCAATAAAGGACAGCCTTATGTGGGCAGGAACGCATTCCGGCATAAAGGAGGTGTACATGTGGACGGGTTGCTCAAAGGCGCAAGCTACGAGCATATAGATCCTTTACAAGTAGGGAACAGAAGAGAATTTATCTTGTCAGAGCTCTCAGGAAAAGCGAGCGTGATTGATATGTTGCAAAAGAAAGGCATAGTCACTAATAAGAATGACCCGCGGGTCGATACAATGCTCAAAGAGATTAAGTCAATGGAAAAAAGAGGATATGGCATCGAGAGCCTAGAAGCTGAAAAACAGCTGCTAATCGAAAGGCATTTCGGGAAGAACGAGCCCTTCTTTATGGTCAAATCCTGGCGAGTCAGTTCAGAAGATAGGCAGGGCGAGTTCAGCGAATGCGTTATTACAGGCGCTGTCGGAGGCGAAGAACGGCAGGTGGTGAGCATGGTTAAGGGTGGACCTGTTGATGCATTATACAGGGCGATGCAAAAGCTCATCGCAAAAAAGTATCCTTCAATAAATAATGTGAGTTTAATCAACTACAAAGTCATGATTGCAGAAGACATGGGTGCCGCATCCACTGTAAGAGTATTCATCAAGTTCCAGAATTCTGAGACATGGGCGACTGTGGGAGTCAGCACGAACATACTGAAAGCATCTGTTGAAGCGATAGAGAAGGGATTCAGGTTTCACTTATGCTCTTTACAGTGATGCATGCTGTGATGATAATGATGACCGCTCCTGCGATAAGCACAGTGCCTGCTTCAAGGTAGGCAGCAGCAAAAAACGCCGCAGCTCCGCCAATATTCTCTATTAGTAGCAGTAGGGCAGATATCGAGTTCTTGTTTCTTGCTGTAGAGATATCTCCAACAACAGCGGCGCCCATTGGAAGCAGCACTGCGTTCAGCATGGATGTTAGTATTATTCCTATAACTAGCAGAACTGCGCTCTCAAACAGCGCGAGTGCCATGCCTGCCGCTACAGCTATGCTTGCAGAAATTATCATAACTCTACGGCCCAACTTATCAGACAACCAGCCCAGGATGAATGATACCAGTATTGCTGATATGAAATAGATGAACGTAAGGGACACATACTCCTCCCCAATCACTTTGGCGATATATAGTGGCATTATTCCTATAGAGATTCCCATTGCAAAGAAGGTCCCTAGAAAGACCGAAAGCTTAGACCATATCCTACTGTCTTTGAGGACATCAAACATCCTTATCTGCACCATTTCATGGCTAAGCTCCGGAAGCATTACGAGAAATAAAAAACCTATTAGAGCCATCGCACTCATTGCATAGAATGTATATGTCGTTGTCTGTAGGAGCCACCCGGCAAGGAGGACGCCTATAGCGCTTCCAAGGTAAAGCAGTGTGAAAAATAGCCCTGAGTTCTTTCCGTAATCTGCTCTATTGCTGGCTTGGACCAAATAACTTATCTGTGCGTTCCAGAGTATTGCGGCTCCAAGTCCTCCAATCAAAGAGCCAATGTAAACCGCCCATTTTCCCATCCCAAGCGATATTATCATGATGCAGTAAAGTGGAACAGCGGAAAGCATGGCTCTCTTTAGGCCGTATCTCATGAGCCAGGGTGTGAAAAGCGAGAAGAAGCCAAAGGCAGCATAAGTTATCATAAGAGCGTACATGCCTGTCTCAGGATGTCCCTGCTCTGTAAAATAGCTGGAGATATGGTACTGCACACCGTTGAAGCCGAGGAATATGAAGAAAAAAGCAATGCCAAGTAGCCAGATCTTTCGCATCTGATCTGGTCATGGTATCTTGTTTAAATGCATTATTATTGCCAAGAATAATTGAGGTATTGATAGCGCGCTCAGCAGTTACTTCCGCCGGTCATCGCTTTCGCTCTCCGGGTGTTCACTCAGTCATCGCGCGCCTTGGATAAGAAACACTGGGCTCTATTTAATACTATCTGCAGAACTATCCAAACATTCTAGTATAATCCTTGTCCTGGTTCTCCTTCTTTAAGACCTTCTCTATTGCCTTGTAAAAATCTTCTGTTATTATATGAGTCCTGTTGTTTCTTATGGCATTATATCCCGCTTCAGTGGCGACCGCTTTTATTCCCGCTCCAGACAATCCGACCAGTCTTTCATGCACAGTTTCGTGGCAGATGCTCTCGTGCAGATTCATGTTCTTGGTGTGGATTGAGAATATCCTCTTTACTCCCTCTTGGTCTGGAAGCGGGACTTCTATTAGCCTGTCAAGCCTGCCTGGTCTTATTATTGCGGGGTCAAGCACATCATGCCGGTTAGTGCACCCTATTATCTTCACATTATCTAATGGCTTGAATCCGTCAAGCTCTGCAAGCAGCTGCATGAATGTCCTTTGCACTTCTCTTTCGCCTGAAGTGCCTATATCCACTCTCTTTGCGGCGATTGCATCAAGCTCATCTATGAAAACTATGCTCGGCGCCTTCTCTCTTGCCAGGTCGAATATCTCTTTTACCATCTTTGCGCCTTCGCCGATAAATTTCTGGACCATCTCAGAGCCGACGATCTCGATGAAAGTGGACTTTGTCGAGGCAGCGACTGCCTTTGCGAGAAGTGTCTTTCCAGTGCCAGGAGGCCCATAAAGCAGTATTCCTTTTGGTGGATGGATGCCGACAGCCTTGAATAGCTTTGGGTTTTTTAGAGGGAGCTCAATCACTTCTTTTATCTCTTGTATCTGCTTGTCAAGCCCGCCTATCGCATTCCACTGTGTATTTGGTCTGTCAATGATTAGGTATTTCTCTACTTCATGAGACCTGCCGGAGTTGATCTTCCTCAGCACTGTGAGATTCCTTTGTTCTGTAAGGACAGTGTCTCCGGGCCTGAGAGTCTGGCAGTCGCAGGACACATTGACCATGAACTTATTGCCGTTCGGTGTCCTTATTATCACTTTGTCTTCAATAACATCAGTGACATCGCATACCATAAGAGCGGGCTGCCTGAACTTCGCAAGCTCCCCTTGCAGCTGCGACACCGTTGCCTTTAGTATCTTGTTTTCGTCTTCAAGATGTGAAGCTGAAGTTGTATAGGAAAAAATAAGATCACCGAACTCCTCTTTTAGCTCACTCATTGTTTTTCCGAAAAGCGAAAGTGGTTAATAAAGGTTTCGAAGGTTTGAAATTTCCGCAAACTTGCAGCTATTCCCGCTGCAAGCAGCAGGGTATTTTCGCTGCTCGCATAAGGAGCGTTTACGCAATTGAGGAGTACGGGTCGCCGCTGTATTGCTCCAGTTTTTTTCAAAAATTCCTATATCAGCATTTCTGTTTGCTGATGACCAGGAATCTCTTGTCTTGGTGTGATAGTTTGCTTTTCAGGCCAATTGTGATAAAAGCTTTGGTGACAAAGCCATAAAATGTTTTCCTGTAGGACCTGTCATAGCAGAAAATAATAAGCCTGGAGTCTTTTGGTGCAGTATTTTCCCATATCCTGGCAAGTCCTATTATCTTTGGAAGATGGAATATGTTCTTTTCGATGAATATGATGGCTGTCTGGAATCTTTCAAAGCTTGTGAAACCAAAATAGTCGCAGCATTGAAAATTTCTTCCGAACTTCTTGGTGTTGGCAAACGCGATCTTATTATGGTCTTTGTCTATGCCGTAGGGAATGAGGTCTTTTCTGATTTTAGATATCAAGTGTCCAAATATTCCAGTGCCGCATCCTAGCTCTATGAATCTGCCATTATTGAAATGTCTGCTCAGCCTCTGCCAATCCCTTATCAATTCTTTGATAGCAAGAGCGTCCCTATGGCCATTCATCGCCCATTCATTTAGGGAGAACCCGTATATCTTTCTTAGGGGCTTTCTTTTTTGCTTCATGTAGCCGGTGTTTCAGGCAACAAACTTCCCCTTCCGGAGTATCCACAGCTGGTTCCCTTTCTTGTCGACACCATAAACATCGAGCTTCTGCCGTGGTGCGTCAAAGACGATGTCTGTGTGGTACTCAGTTGCCTTGTCAGGCTCAAACCCGCTGCCTAGTGCTATATGCATCATCTTGGCTATCTTCTCATTCACTATCAGATAGTCGCATAATCTGGCCTTGGGGTTGGTGTTTATCGCAAACTCGCCTATCCCGTTGAAGTTCCTCTTCTTAATATCTATTATCTTCTGAGGAATGGACTTGAACTTTTCCTGCTTGAGGATATTCTGCCATGCCTCTTTCTTCTTCTTCTCGAACTTGGCGATTATGTCCTTTGGCCCTGAGATTATCTTGTATCCGTTCCTGGTGCACTTTACAACCATCGGATTCTTTGGAGAAAGCCTGTAGCTCTGGTCGATGCTAATCACTACATCGCCTACAAAAGTCCCTTCAATGTATTCCGGTGTCGTAAACATCTCGCCCCCCGGAATATTTGCCATGTTGCCTGCCTTTATTCCAGTCCTTTTGTAGTACTCTTTGTTTATCTTGAACCTTGTGTCCACATCGCTTCCCCTTGCCCACCTATGGGTGCCGTCCGGTTTCACGAGCCCTACTTCAAGGTCAGTGACATATTTCTCCCTTATGTTGGACTTCACGATTATCTTCTCGCTTCGTTCGGTGATATCCCTTATCTTGTTGTTTCTTTTCTCCATAGCCAGCCAGTCTATATTGCAGGTGTCTATGTAGATGTCAAGGGGCAGGGTGTCTGTGAATGCGAATCTTGCTCTTGGCAGCCTCGGGTCCAGCCTGGTCTGGGGCGCATAATCTAGCTTGTAGATGAACCCGCCAGGTGAGTTCCATCTTGTTTTTTTATTTGGGGATGGATAGCCAATAACCTCACCGAAGACATGTTTGCCAGGGTAGCCTTTGCCGGATATGAAGAACGAAGCATCTGCGATCTTCAGCTTATTAGTGCGCAAAGGCGCTGACAGCTTCCTGTAGAGTTTGAAGACTGGTTCATCTATATTCTTGGATAGTTCACAGCCAAGAAGCGTAGCTCTAAGGTCAGAGCTTCTTTCCATAGGCAGAAGCATGGACATGCGGGGGCTTGAGGCACCCATGGTAGGTATTGTATATTTCTTTGCGGACTGGAGCATCGCCCAGCATATAGCATAGCTGTCCAGGTAATCCTCTTTAGGCTTATCCAGGTCCTTGTTCGCGAGCATGAGCTCAAATCCTATGTTGAACCTCTCGCCTTTCTTGATATTGTAAACCTGCCTCAATATGACATCACTTGTCTGGAGCATCTCCTTCCATCTGTATTGGACAAACCATTCAGGCCTGTATGGAAGGTTAATGTTGCCTGCAAACCCCTCATCGCCGGATAGCAGCAGCACATCTGCAGGCTTCCATATCTCTTCGAACCGGCCCTTAGCTTTCTTTTCCACGTGGTTGATGAATTCCTTGAGGGCAATGGTATCCTTGTTCTTTTCGCCGCACTTCATCTTTGAGTATAGCGACCATGCTCTGGTGAGCGAGTCCAAGACCTCAGACTTTCCGTTCTTTACAATAACCGAGACATCCCCGCCCATATCATGTATTGCTTCAGAAAGCGGCGCCATAGAGAAGAAGGCCTTCTCGTCTTTCACGTCAAACACTATGAAGAAGAGCTTCCCCTTTGCATCCTTGATTATCCTTTTGTACTCTGCGACTGACTTGTTGTAATTGCTGATATTGTATTTCATGCTGCACACTGTAAATGAGGTGTTTTATATTGCTTTTGTTTAAGCCAGGTGCGATTCGGCTGGCAGTTATGATGCCTTCCCTGTCAGGTAGGCCGTTGCCGTGTTTGTAGCGCCCATGTTGGACATGACGAACTCGATATCGAATTTACATCTCACTCTTCCATCCTTGCTAAAAGGCTTGGCTGCCTTGTAGACAATCACAGCACTCTCACCATCTTTAATTGCGATATCGTTTATATCGTTGTCAGTCGCGCAGTCGCTTGTGGCATCACCCAATAGCCTGGTCACTGTGATGTCTGTTCCCATAATATTCTTTACTTTTATTGTTGCAGTATCACGACCGAACACAGGTGCTTCTATGCAGTCCAGTCTCCCGCGGATGTCACAACTTAAGGGCATTAATGATGTGGGTTGAATTATCCAAAAATAGGCAACCGCGCCGATTATAATTAAAATTGATTGTGCTAGACCAAGAAACCCTAGTATGATGCCTGCGATAGCCATACCCTTGCCGGACATCTCTGGGTCATTTTTGATCTTGCCCAAAGCAACAAATCAGAGTATTATGGCGATTAAAGGCATCACAGCGCCAAATAAAGGTATCCCTCCCGTGAAAAACCCCAAAATACCAAGTACCAGTGCAGCTATTGCCATTCCTGAAGTCTTTGTTTCCATTATTGTACCTCTTATTTCGCAGGCCCGGCCACTGCCACCTGCGTATTCTTGGTTGTTCCGGCTGTCTCGTATTCAAGTGTCAGTGTGCATCCGCCATACTGCGTGAATGGTTTTTGGGATTTATAAGACAGTTGCGCCTGCTGCCCTGCTTTGATTGTCACAGGCAAGCCTTGGGAAGCTCCCGGGCAATCATTGTCACCTTCTGCTTTGGTGATGGTCGCATCAGCGGGGAACCTGCTCTTGAGGGTGACTTTTATCTCACCATCTTTGGCTATCGTTGAATCAGTGCATGTGAAATCCTCGGCTACACATAGGTTATTCTGCGTTATCCAGCTTCCGATGGCGAAGAGGCCTACAAATACCAATGCCTGGAATATCAGCCCAAGCCCGCCGAGTACAATCCCTGCGATAGCCATCCCCTTGCCATCAAGAGCTTCTTTCTTGATCTGGAAAAGAGCTACAATGCCAAGTATTATCGCCACAACAGGGAGCAATGCTCCAAGAACAGGAAACCATGAGCCAAGAAGGCCTATTATCCCGACCACAAGGGCCGCTATAGCCATATTCGATGTTGCCAAATATCCCACCTCAAGAATAATCTCGGTTATTTTAATATATAAAACTTTGTAGCGAGTCGGACTAATATCCTTTGATTGAGAAGCACTTGAGCTTCTTATCAGTTCGAGTGAGCAGAACAGGCTTCCCGTCCTTTATCATGATATCATCCTCAATCCTTATTCCGCACCTGCCTTTGATGTAAACTCCCGGTTCAATTGTGAATATCATTCCTTCACAGAATCTCTCCTTTGATGAAGGGGATATATTCGGCAGCTCATGTATCTGCAGGCCCACACCATGCCCGAGCCCATGATTGAAGAACTTACCAAGCTTTCTTCTTGCATAATAGTAAGGCTCTGAAGTATCCATTCCTGGCCTTATCATGCTTATACACTCCTCTTGCACTGAAAGCACTTTCTCATACAACATGATATCCTTTTCTGTTGGCTTTCCTATGAATACCGTCCTTGTGATGTCTGTGCAGTATCCCTTGTATTTTAGTCCGTAGTCTATTACCACAAAACCGCTTAGGAATCTATGCCTTTTGTCATAATGTGGCATGCTAGCCCTTCTGCCTGATGCAACAATAGGAGGGAATGAGAGTTCGCACCCTCTCTTTTCAGTCTCTCTCTTAAGGAATCTCACAACATCATTTTCAGAATGAAAACTATTGAACCTGGCGATAGCCTTCTGCATTATCTCATCAGTTATCCTGCATGCTCTCCTGTACAGCCTTATCTCGGCAGCTGTCTTAACCATCCTCCTCTCCTGCATGAGCCTGCCTAAGTCCACTATTTTTCCCTTGAAGGCTTTCCTAATCATTTTATATTCATTGTATGGCACAAGAGATAAGTTGACGCCGAGCTTCTTTACTCGCAGCCTTCTAAGGGTATTTCTTATCTGAAGGACAAAGTCCTTCTTTAGCCTCATGACCTTGCATGAACACTCGCTTCTGGCTCTTTCGAGCTCCATCTCCGGCACAAGAAGTATTGAGTTTCCCTTTTTCGGATATATAAGGAAACTATGCCCTATGTCGCAGCCTGAAAGGTACTTAAGATTTATGTCAAGTCTGTTCCAGCTTGATATAAGTAGCGCATCTATGCCTTTATCGGAAAGAAGTTCCTTGATTTTTCCGCTGGCATCATTCATCTTCAATGGACAAAATATTTATACTCTATAAATAAATTTTCTTATTATGAAGACGTACTTTCTTGTGAACGGCTTAAAGGTGATGCTTGACAAGAGACCTGGAAATTCCGTCGCAGTTGAGGTAAATGTCAGGACAGGATCAAACAATGAGACCAGGCGTATTGCAGGAATATCCCATTATGTCGAGCATATGCTGTTCAATGGGACAAAGAAAAGGCCGAAGGCGATGCAGATAGCTAACGAGATAGAGAAGCTGGGGGGTGAGTTCAATGCAGCAACCTCTAATGAAAGGACCTTTTATTACATCAAGGTGCTGCACAGGCATCTGGATGTGGCTCTTGACATAATGTCTGACATAATATTCAATCCGCTGTTCGATGAGGCAACAGCAGAGAAGGAGAAGAGCATCCTCCTGGACGAGATAAACCTGGTAAACGACCAGCCGAGATATTATCAATGGATACTTTTCGAGAAAAGCCTGTTCAGGAAGCATCCTTGCAGGAACCCTGTTTATGGAAGCGCAGAGTCAATAAAGGCTATAAAAAGGAAAGATCTTGTAGATTACCACTCAAAGTATTATGTGCCGGGAAATATGACTCTTGTAATATCAGGAAATTTTGAGGATTCTGCGATAGATAAAGTCCATAAATTCTTTTCTGGCGCAAAGAAAGCTGATGTGCCAGAGCACAAAAAGGTCATTGAGCCAGATCAGAAGATAATAAGGATAGTTAAGGAAAAAAGGAACATCAGCCAGAGCTACATGGTGATAGGCTACAAGACACAGACAAGAAGCCATCCTGACAGCTATGTGCTTGATGTAATAAGGGCCATACTTGGCAGGGGGCAGTCAGGCAAGATCTTCGATGAAGTGCGAAACAAACTCGCCCTTGCATACGATGTTGGCGTATATCATAATCCGAATGCCGATTACGGCTTCTTCGCTGTGTATTCCAGCACCAACAAGAGGAATGTGATGCGCATAGTTGAGATCGTGCTTGGGCAGTTCAGGTCTCTTGCAGAGACTAGCGAAAATGAGCTTCAGGAGGCAAAGGGCTTTCTTGAAGGCGAGTTCCTCTTGCATACAGATGACAACCAGAAGAGGGCAGACGTGTTGGCCTTCTGGGATATGGCAGGCGAAGGCAAGGTCGGCTCATACATTGATAGCATAAGGAAAGTCACAAATGAAGATGTCCGACGGGTGGCCAAGGCATACCTCAAGGATACTTACACTCTAGTCATACTCGAGCAAAAATGAGGCAGTACTATCTCGGGCTGATTGTCATGAACTTGGTGTTTGTCGCCTTGATTGCATATAATGAATACAATATCGGCACAGACAGGTATGTATCGCGTTCGCATGATTATGTCAAGCTCTACGACCTTGGCTGGGACGACTGTGATCTGGTCCCAGCAGGGAACACGAGGATCATAATATGCAGGTAGGTAATCTCTGCGAGATAGCATGCCAGAACCTGAGCATAGGAAAAGGCAATACTGTGCGATGTCGATGTCCAGGCGAGACTTGCAGATGCTACAGGGGGGGATAAACATGATATCACAGAAGGAAAAGAGAATTGCACTGATTATTATGATAGGGATATCCTTCGGGATGCTTATATCATCTATTATTGTTTGGACGCAGTGCAAGGACAGAGGCTTTTGTATGAAGGGGTCTAATGTGTATGAGTTGACAGAGACAGTGGCAGAATTGCCATATATATGCTATTCCCTGTTGATATTGACTGTAATATTCATAGCAGCGTTAATAGCATTTTCAATGTTCTTCTATACTGAGAAAGGCCAGGCATATATGCAGAACATGTATAGTGAAGAAATTCAGAGAATCAGGTTTAGAACAGTCTATCCTGTCATGCTCTTTATATTGATAATCCACTTAGTATTCAGATATTACTTCATGGCTAATCTATGCTGATCTGGGATACGCCTCAGCAATCAGCTTTTCCTGCCCTGCTGCAGCCTTTCTGACCGGCTCCAGCATCTGGTTGATTTCATCAGCGACAGCAGATTTCAGGTCCTGTGGATGCAGTCTCTTCTCTGCGAAGTCCTTCTCAAGGGATGCATAGTCCTTGTACACTAGATTGCCTCCCCACTTCTCAGGGCGCTTGATGATGAAATCCTCTCCTCTGTCTCCCTTGACAGTGAAGAGTATGTACTTGACAAATGCAAGCACTCCATTGTCTTCAATAATTCCTTCTGGACAGAACGCCTTGTTCAGTTTCTGCTTAACTTTCTCAGGCGGATCCAATAAGTCTATCTTGGATTCCTCGTCGCTCGCACTCATCTTCTTCCCAATGAGGCCCGGGATGAGCGGAGTCATGACTTCCACTCTTGGCTTGTAACCTATCTTCGGATGATGCTCTCTTGCGAACATGAATATCTTCCTCTGGTCAAGGCCGCCGTACTGCACATCACAGTCAAGATACTGTTCATCGAGCATCTGCATTATAGGATACACCAGACCGGAAAGTTTGGGATTCTCCTCTTGCTTGACGACTTCTGATGATGCTTTTGTGCAGTCATGCACGCTCGCGACAGTAGCCACCCTGAGCACATCAAGAAAGTATTCAGGCTTCTTCTCGAAATCGGAGCCTTTGACCACTTCAAAATTCCTGATGTCAGCTCCTACTGCTTCGAACATCGGCGGAATGACCAACTTATAGTACTGATACCTTTTCTCCAGAAGCTCCCATGGCGTCCTGTCAAGCGCTCCGTGGAAATCCGCAAGGAGAACCTTGACCTTGAAGCCTGCTTTTAAGAAATCAGCGAGCTTCAAGACCCACATGAAATAGCCGACATGAGGTTTTCCTGTGATTGCTGTGCCAAGGTACACAGCAGGTAGCTCTTTTGTCCTCATGAGCTCTTTAAGCTCATCCTCAGTGACTATCTCAACAGTGTTCCGTTTGATCAGATTGAAGCGTTGTTCGATGTCCATAAACACTGTGATTCTTGGCGAGTATAAAAATATTGCTCATGAGAGAAATGGGCAACAGCTGTCAGGATGCCTATTTGGGGATGGCCTCTGCGGGGTGGAGTGCATCCGTGACTGTCGGTGTTGCCCTGTATATTCGACATCCAACTAAACTCAACTGCGAGCAACAACACTCGCGCTGAGTCGCGGGGGACGCCCCATCGGGGTGCGACGAAGCCGCGTGTGGTGTTGTTGCCTTTTTCTTAATTAATTGATTCAGGAAAATATTAATAGGTTAAGTATTCCATTTCTTAGAATGGTTTACTGTAATAAGTGTAACAAGGCAATATCAGAAAAGGAATACGAATTTTCAAAAACCAATTTCTTTAAGCCCGTTATCCATGAACTGCCAACCCACACCTGAAGCGAGGAAAATCGGTTTTCTATTAAAAAAAGCCGGATGGAGAATTGAGTTTGAGAAGTTTGATGGATACAAAAGTATAGATATTGCTATTGTTGAAGCTCGGGTTAATATTGAGGTTGATGGTAGTCACCATAATCTTGATGAAAAACAGGCATTGGCTGACTTGAAAAGAACCTTCTATTCTTTCAAAAAAGGATTTTTGACTTTGCGGATACCAAATAGTTTGCTTAGGGATGATTATACAATAAAGGAAACAGCAGATTTCATAAACGAATTCTTGAATGAAAGCATAGATCAGCTCGAAGAGGATGGCAAAGATTATGATGAACGCTTCTGGGATTGAGTTAAAGAGATGGCAGTGCGTAAACCATTAATAATGATAATGTAACCCATTATATCATGATCCCCGTCTCCTACCTCAGCGCATACCTCTACTGCCCGCGCAAGCTCTACCTGGAGAAAGTCATGAAAGTTATTGTAATGCCAAAGGAGGTCATGGTGAAAGGCATGGTTCAGCACAAGGCTCTTGAGCTTGCTGGCAAGGCAGAAGAGATCATAATCCTAAAAACCAGGAAGAGCATGTCAAAAGAAGATATCCGTTCATTATATGAAGAGCGATACAGGAAAGTCCTCAAGGCAGCAGTTCTCCAGAGCAGGGAACGTTTGACAGAGGCTGGCTTGAACATGGCAGAGATAGAGAAAACCATCTGGCCCATCATGTTCCAGGAGCTCAGATACAGGTCAAGGTTAGTGCACAGCTTCATGGTCTCGAGCAGATTGGAGGGAAAAGAGCTTTGGGATAAGCTCATCCCGAAAGTTAAGCCAGAGTTCCAAATAGAATCAGCTAATCTAAACCTTAAAGGCTGCATCGACAGGATTGAAGACTATGGAAATAGCGTTGTCCCTGTCGAGATAAAGATAGGCAAGGCCCCGCAGGGCGTCTGGCCTGGCGACAGGATACAGGTTGCTGCATACATAATGCTTCTGGAGGATCAAGGATGGAATGTTCAGAAAGGCAGTATAATATACAATGACGGCACAAGAGATATCATAATGAACCCTTTTCTTAGAAAAGAGGTAATTGATGTAAGGGAAAAGGTGGAGCAGCTCCTGGCATCAAAAGACATGCCTGAAAAATGCTGCAACAACCCGAAATGCCAGGCATGCAGTGTTAAGTCAGGTTGTATAGGATAATTGCTCCTGACACATTTAATTATTAATCACTAAATAGTAACTACAAATGGAAAAATATTTATACCCTATATTGTTTTAAAGCATCATGGTTTATGATTTGGGGCAGATACAGGAATTCAGGGACCTAGCCTATTCAATAACTCCAAGACTATTGGATATTCTTGATGAAGGAAAAAAACAAAACAGGCCTGAACTCTTACAAATGGCTGCAAAACTGAAAAAGATTAAGTCTGATAGCATAACTCCTAATGACAAGAGGTATCTAGACGCCCTCAAAAAAGATATATATTTAGCCTTTGAATGTAAGGTGCCTCCCCCAGTTGACAGGACACCTCCCAGAAAGGAAAAAAAGATTTTCACAAGTGACATTAGTGGTATAATTGATGCATCAGACTTGGTTTCTGTTGGGCGTTTAGCATCTAATCTATATGTTGGTGCAGAAAAAGGGCCTGTCGCTTTCAGGAAGGAAGAGAAGTGGGTAGCATATAGGCCAAAAGATGCTATTTCTAAGGAAGAGATAACCATCTTAAAGGGCAATGATAGACTTCTGGCTGATTTTTTTTCAGGCTTCCCAGATCTTTTCGACCAATGTTCCAGGCATATAAGCTATGTTTCTTTTATCCCAGATATTAAAACATACAAAAAAAAGTTGATGGAATACAGGACTATAGCAGGATTTGCCTGGAGGAATCAAATATTTGTGAATAGTAGACTTGATAGGAAAATGCAGATTGCTGTTTGTAAGCATGAGATAGAGCATGTCAGAAGCGCACATATGAGGCTACCAACTTTATCTAATGAACATAATTCCTATTGTGCACAGATGAGATTTATGGAAGGAATATCCCTTCTGGATGTCAATGAAAAAGAGGATATCTCTGCTAACCTATCAAATGTAATAAGAAATGCAAGAGAGCTTAGCAGAGCGAGATATTTGGATTTATTTTCCAGTATTTATCCATCTTCTTGCATTGATGTAGGTATGTTTATGGCTGTTATGGATTATGAGCAGGTTAGCAAGGCTTATAACCACATAAGGAACCTTCCTGATTTTGACAGAAATAATATACTGGACAGGCAGATTCTGGCAGCAATATTCTTTGCAGGGATTGCATTGGATCCAGTAAAAACAATTCACGAAAAACTACATTCCCTTGAACGATTTGCTGATTATTCTGGTGCCAAGTATGTAAAATCCTGGTTGATGCATGGTGTTCAGGATATCATGGAAAAATCAGCATAGATAATTCCATTAAGAATAATGCCTTAACCTCTTTTTATTATTATGATAAGATATGCAATATATACCACAAGCAGCACAGCACCCTGCCATCTGTCAATCTTGTGCCTTGTGCCGTAGAACATAAATACGAAGATAAGGATGCTTGAAATGATGGCGAAAAAAAGATCAAGATTGATGCCTTGGGGCACAGCAAGGGGTCTGATTATTGATGTTACCCCCATTATGAGGAATATATTGAATATGTTGGAACCAACTATATTACCGACAGAAAGGTCCATCTGCTTCTTGATGACTGCGACAACTGATGTTACAAGCTCCGGAAGCGAAGTCCCAAGGGCGACGATTGTGGCTGATACAAGAAACTCGCTTACCCCAAACCCCCTTGCAATCGCAACTGCTCCATCCACAGTCAGCTTGCCTCCAAAGAACAAGGCTGCAAGCCCGCCGATTATCATCAATGCGATTTTTAGTCCTGTCACTTTTTTTGCCTTTACATCCACTTTAAGCTTCTTTGCTTTCATCATTTCAAACACATAATATATGAATATGGCAAAGAAACAGACAAGTACTATGCCGTCTCCCCTGGTAAGCACATTCTTTGAATTTGAGAAATTCACTTTGTTAGACATGATAAAAAGAATAGCCGAAGCGAGCACTGCAAATGGTATTTCCTTCCAAATAGTTGATTGATGGACGGCTATTGGCAAAACAAGCGCGGAAATGCCAAGTATGACAAGGATGTTTATTATATTGCTTCCTACTATATTCCCATACGATATCTCAGCATTCCCTTTCACCGCCGCGATGACATTCACGATAAGCTCAGGCATCGATGTTCCGAAAGCGACAATAGTGAGGCCTATGACAAGAGATGAGACTCCATATTTCTTGGCAAGCGATGTTGAGCCGTCAACGAGGAAGTCTGCTCCTTTATAGAGCAGGCCAAGCCCAACTATAAGTTGCAGATACTCAAGCATGATGATGTTTCAGAGCACAGGCTTATTAATCTTGCGCTATCCTGTAGTATATTCTTCTGTTATTTGCGCCCTTGTTCTTCACAGCAGAGAACACAAGCCTCCCTATCTCGCCGATGTTAGCAAGATGCGTGCCCCCGCAAGTCTGCTGATCAACGCCGGCGATCCTTATCAGCCGTAGCACTGGCAGGTCCGCCATAAGATGCTTGGATGGGCCGTCAAGCTCCTTTTCTGCCTGTTCTCGTGATATCTCCATTATCTCTACAGGTATCCTCTTTGCGATCAATGCATTCGCCTTGTCGAACCACCCTTGTATCTTGTCCCTGTCAAGGTTCTCAAGCGTGAAATCAATTCTTGATTCTTCCACGCCAAGCTGGTTTCCTGAAGTATGCGCCCCAGACTCCTCAAAAATAACCCTTGACAGCACGTGCGCAGCAGTGTGCATCTTCATGTGCGCATATCTCCTGTCCCAATCTATCCTGCAGTGAACTTTGTCGCCAGCAGCAAGACCTGGTCTTGACACTTCATGGCTGATCACACCGTCGAACTTACCGACAAACACAACAGGATGCTCGATTCCATCCTTTACTATCACACCCGTGTCATGCGGCTGCCCTCCGGAATTCGGGTAGAAAGCTGTTTTATCGAGCACAACGAACTTGTCATCTTTCACTGACTCAACATTTGCATCCCACTCCTTGAGATAGCAGTCACTGAGGTATAATGCGTCTATCTAAATCACCTTTAGCTTAGTCAGATCTCTCTTAAGCTGCGCCGCATCCTTAAAAAGTATGGTCTTCATCCCTAGCGATTTGGCAGTCCTGACGAAATCCGGATTGTCATCTATGAAAACCGCTTCGCCGGCCTTCACCCCGAGCTTCTTTAGAGTATATCTATAGATGTTTTTGTAGGGCTTTGCCATGCCTACCTTGCAGGATATGACTGCGATTTTGAAAAGTGAATACACCTGCTCCTTTTTGTGATGATTATAGTGCTCTGGAATAGTATTGGTCAGGCAGGCCAGCTTATAGCTATTGAGCCTCTTGATTATCCCGACTACCTCCTCATTTATTGTCACATGCTCATCGAATGCCTTATGCACAGCTGCGACATCTTTTTTCATCTTCTGATGGCTTATACCAAATTTCTTCGCCGCCCGCCTGAAGTATTCCATATAGCTGATTCTGCCTTTCTGGCAGAGCAGGAAATCATGCCTAGTTTTCTTTAGGAAAGTCCTGTGCGTCTTGGCGTACTTTGCAGTGATGCTGCCGTATATCCTTTCAGGATGCATCATTATCACATTGCCCACATCGAAGATGATGGCTTTGAACATATCCCTACGGCTTGACATCAGGCTTTATATTATTTATGGTTTCTTCTCCCGATTTAGGATGAAATATTAAGATAACCAAGCACGTTTGACCGTGCATGGCTACCCTAACTTTGTTGCTTAGGAGTTTATATCCTTTCAAAGGATATAAACCTGTCGTTTTGG
>Ga0209381_1002068_pt1 | contig 27271 bp, 19 predicted proteins | sample DewCreD2012metaG_FD_184111 | JGI IMG/M metagenome (GOLD analysis project Ga0209381, IMG submission 184111) | Hot spring sediment bacterial and archeal communities from British Columbia, Canada, to study Microbial Dark Matter (Phase II) - Dewar... ...
GCCCCCGCCACCACCGCCGCCACCATTGCCGGCGACCACATTCAAGGAATTCGCTATCTGCGTGAGATTGGCGTAGGAGGCGCTACTGCCGGGAGCGGCAGGCGCTCCCGCGGTTCCAGCCGTAAGGTCGGCGGCGCCTGGTGATCCGTTGTTTGAAGTGCCCGCCACGCCGGTCTTGTTTCCAATGCCGGCCGTTACGTCCTTGCCTGCGCCGCCCGCGGCCTGTGCGCCGCCCGCGCCGCCGGAACCACCCGTTCCGCCAGCGGCTTGTTCGCCACCGGCGCCACCCACCCCACGCAAACCGTTCGATCCGAAACCGAAGGAGCCGAGTTGCCCGGTGTCACCCGCGCCGCCCGGACTGCCGTTTTGGCCGGGCGTACCCGCCGTGCCCGCCAAGCCGGGCATACCGTTTTCACCGCTTCCTCTGGCCCCGCGGACAACCGTATCGCCACCGCCGATGCCACCCGATCCGCCGGCGCCGCCTGTACCTCCCGTACCGCCCGCGCCGCCCGCGCCGCCCGCGCCGCCCGCGCCGCCCGCGCCGCCCGCGCCGCCGCCGAGCGTGCCGGCCGGTACGACGATGTTCGCGCCCCATTCCATGTCTCCGCTCGCGGCGATTGAAAGGGGCCGGGATCCAGCCAACGTAATGGTCGCTCCGCTTACGTTTACGCCCGCAAATTCAAATACGGCCACTTCCTCACCGGTTTCAGGCCGAATATCCGTCCGGGCCAGGAAGGTCGAACCGCCAGCCGTCATCGTGCCTTGCGGTCCACCTTGGACTCCGGTATCCACCGAAATGGTTCCTCCGGACATATTCAAATCGCCCAGATGGCCGTCGCTGTCGTAAATACTGCCCGCTTCACCGGCGCCTTCACCATCCAGATTGATAAGAACCTCCATGCCCGAAGGCACGGTGACCGTCCAAGACTGTTTCGGCAACAGGATGCCGTTTCCGCCGCCTGCGCCGCGAATCAGGCGCTTGCGGTTGCCACCCGCCTTGACCGTCACATTGGCCAGGGTAACGCTTGCGGAATTGTTCTTGATGACGACTTGGTCGAAACCCTCGAAAATACTTGGGAAAATCCAGTAGCGCAAATCGTCCAGCGTGCCCGTGGGCGGCAGGGCCTCAACCTCATCCTGATTCCAATAGGAATCCAGATACCATCCGTTGGTGGCGGGGCCGCCGTCCAGATTTGGAATCATGGGCGATCGGTCGAGAATATACGCATTGAAGCCCTTGAGAAGGGAATCGTTGGTTGTTGCGCCGCGAACCAGATTGGGCGTGCTGGATTTCGGTTGATTGGCCGCCTGGGCATCCGCGGTCATATTGGACACAAGGGTAAATTTTCCGTTCTGTTCCGGCGCGGAACCGCCCGCGTTGTTCGCCACAATCGTTGCGCCCTGCGCGCCCTGCGCCACCTTGACTACTGAACCATGCAATTTCACCATGCCGGGAGCGCCATAACCGCCCGCCGCACCTTGGCCGCCGGGACCACCCGCCGCGCCTTGGCCACCCGTGCCGCCCGATCCACCCGTGCCGCCCGTGCCGCCATTCGCTTGCGACAGGCTAAAGGGCAGGATTCCCAAATCGCCTGCGCGCCCACCCGCGCCACCACCGCCACCGGAACCGCCTGCCCTGCCCGCCGACGAAGCGCCGCCACCGGCGCCGTTTCCACCACTGGTCGGCAATCCGGCGGAAATATTGAAATTCACGTTTTCTTTGACTTCAAGCAATCCACGCGCCGACAACAACAGACAGCCGCCGCCGGAACCACCCGCGCCGCCCGCGCCACCGTTGCCGCCGACTCCACCCGATCCGCCCGCACCGCCGTTTGCGCCGCCACCGCCGGAACCGGCCACGCCGCCTTTACCGAAAAGCCCGAAAATTGCGCTTTCCCCGTCGCCACCGGCGCCGCCGGTCTGACCCGTTCCGGCACTGCCCGCCGGACCTGTGCCGCCCGCCGCGCCACTTTTCCCTCCCCCACCGCCGCCGCCGCCGCCGGAACCGCCGCTTCCGCTGCATCCCGCGCCGCCGCCGCCACCGCCGCCGCCGCCGGAACGCGTCTCCGGATAGGTAATGCCGAATATGGTGAAAGAAGCAATATACGTACTGGCGCCGCCGCCACCGCCGCCCGCGCCGCCGCCGCCGCCGCCGCCGCCGCCGCCACCGCCGCCACCACCGCCGCCGCCGCCACCGCCGCCGCCGCCGCCCGGACCTGCCGCCAAAACCAGCGAAGAAGCATCGGCCGTAAATGTCGCGTTACTGCCCGGAGAACCGGCGCCGCCACTCCCGCCGACGGTGGCATTGCCTGATCCGGGGGCGCCACCATTACCGGGATAATCGCCTGCGGACAAGAGTCCCGGCGAACCTCCAGGCAATCCATAGATAATTTCGATACCCAGAAAAGTCAAATCAGCCAGCGTACCGCCGCTGCCAACCTTGGTGCCCGCCGTGCCGCCTGAACCGACCACCGTCGAACCGGTACCGGCCGATCCACCCGTGCCGCCCGTGCCGCCCGCGCCGCCCGCGGTGGGCGCGTTGCCATAACCCGCGCCGCCCCGCGATCCGGTGACGCCGGTATTATCGGCTCCAGGCTGGCCCGCGCCGCCGGGAGAACCACTTGAACCCGCCGAACCCGGCAGGCCGGGATTGCCCGGATTGGATGCGCCGCCTTCGGCGCTTCCGCCCGCGCCGCCCGCGCCGCCGTTGCCGCCCATACCGCCCGCGCCGCCCGTGCCGCCGTTGCCGCCTTTCGATCCCACGCCGCCCGCGCCGCCTGCGCCGCCGCCCGCCGCCCCGGCGGAAACGTCAAAACTCGATCCGATGGTCATGTCGCCCTTGGCCGCCAACGACAAGGGCCGAGTGCCCAATACAATCACGTTTACGTTGCGGTCTATATAGACATTGTTGAAATCGAACACCGCGACCCCGGTATCCACACGTCCGCGATATAAATAAGAAATAGGAAAAGAATCTATGACCAGCGTCGGCGGCGTGACGCCCGTGTCTATGGTAATTGTCTCGCCTTCCATAGCCACGAGGTCCAGCAATACACCCGAACTTTCATACGGATCCGCGTGGGCTGTCGCGCCCCCAAACATGGCCGCCACTCCCAGCGCAAGCAGACATGCCAATACAGCACAATAGGAATGAAATTTTGTCATGACACACCCTCTCCTCTCATGGCGACAGGCACACCTGCCCATACAAACCTGGCTAATATTGCCATAAAACCGGCCATATTGGCAAACCTCTCACGGGGCAGCCACATGGCCTCCGGAACCCAGGCTAAAAAAGTGGAAACGACCGGCATAAATGTGGAAACTTTGAAACGGGACGGAGAATACATGTGCTTTTTCGCGCGGCCGGGAGTATAACGCCGCATTCTCATTTGGTTTGATGGCTATTGTTGATGCTGAATCGGAATTTGGCGCGGCAACCTGTTCTTGCACGCGGTAAGGATATGTTTCCGTTTTATCGCAACGAATTGTTTCGCTTCGCCCGGAATGACAGAAACCAATGATGGAGGATTCGATATGCGTATGGCGGTTGGAAGTGATCATGCGGCCTATGAGGGCGACATGCCCTACAAGCCCGCGATTATGGCGTATATCGAAGCGCGGGGCCATACGGTCGTGGATTGCGGCACAAACGGACCGGAGTCGGTGGATTATCCGGATTTCGCCCGCAATGTATGCGATGCCATTCTCGATGGCGAGGCGGACATGGGGGTGCTCATATGCGGCACGGGTATCGGCATGGGCATCGCCGCCAACCGGAATGCCGGCATTCGCGCGGCTGTTTGCGCCAATGAAACGATGGCGCGGCTCGCGCGCGAGCACAACGACGCGAATGTGTTGTGCCTGGGCCGCCGCGTGTTGTCGCTGGACGAATGCATCGCAATTCTTGACGTATTCCTGGAAACCCCTTTCAGCGGCGGTGAACGACATTGCCGCCGTGTCGCCAAAATGGGTTGAGTTTACAGTGCTATGCGCAAAAAAATACTGACTTTATCCTTGAAAATGGGTATACTGTTTACGCTGTTGGTTGGCGGTCTGTAACGAGCCGTCCGTTTGCGTGCTTGGGCGCGGCAAGCGGATGCGCACGGCGTAATGTCCAGCGTTTCTTGATCTATGGGCGAATCAGGAAGACACCGAGTGGGCAAGCGAATGTCGGATCCGAATTTTTCCCCGGTGAAAGCGTATCTCAAGGCGCAATGGCGCGAAATGCGCCGGAAGCAGGAAAAACTGGCGATGGAAGATCCCGGCGCCATCCATGACGTGCGGGTGGCTTCCCGGCGAATGCGCGCGCTTCTGACGGAACAGGGCCGGTGGTTTCCATCGGGGCGCGTCGAACGCGCAGCCGAATTGCTCAGGACGATTGGCCGCGGGTTGGGCCGCGCGCGCGAACTGGACGTCTGCCTCGAATTGCTGAAAACGGTTCTGGATGTGCACGACGCGCGGGAAAAGGATTCCGCGGGGGCCGCCCGTCCGAAATCCGCCGGTTCGAGCCTCTATACGTTGCGTTCGATCGAGGAGATGCGGGCCACGGAATCATCCGCGGTTCAACGCACGGCGCGGTTGCTGGCGGGCGACCGGTTTGCCCGGATCTTCTCGGAACTTTCTGAGACCCGCGGTTCCCATGCGCCCTACGGTTCAAAACATGCTTCCCGGCGCATGGGCCGCCGCTATGAATCCATGATCGAAACCTACCATGCGTGGCTCGCCCATCCTTCCGAAGAAACGCTTCATCACCTTCGGATTGCCTTCAAGAAACTGCGGTACACCTGCGAAATTTACCGGAAATGCGCACTTGGAGACCCCGGACAGCCAGCCCCGGAAAGGGACAATGCATCCACGGAAGCCCACCGTTTATTGGAACATTTTATAGATGAATTGAAAGCAGCCCAAGACCGTTTGGGCGAATGGCACGATGTGGTCGTGTTGCGGCGTTGTTTGGTCCAAATCGTGGAAGACGCGCCCGAACGGGAACGTCCGGGATGCCACGCCTTGCTACTTCGGCTCGACAAGGCGAGCGCGAAGCGGCTGAAAGCGTTTCAGTCGTATGCGCGCCGGTTCTTCGGAAAGACAAAGACGGCCCGAACGCGGGCGATGCTGGACGAATTGTTCAAAGCGCCGCCCAAGAAAAACCACGAGGAAACACCGGCGGCGGATGGATCGGACCATACTACGTTTTGTGAGGGAACTTGAACCATGAACAAACGCGCATTGATACCACTGGCGCAAGGTTGCGAAGAAATGGAAGCGGTCACGATCATTGATCTGCTGCGCCGGGCGGGCGTCGAAGTGACCACCGCCGGGTTGGATCGCGAACCGGTCAAAGCCAGCCGGGGCACGATGCTGATTCCCGACACGCTGCTGGATGAAGCGATGAAAATGCCGTTTGATTTGATTGCATTGCCGGGCGGCCAGCTCGGCACGGACAATCTGGCGAATGACGAGCGCATCGTTCCGCTTATTCAGCGCATGGCGGCGTCGGGCCAATGGGTGTGCGCCATTTGCGCGGCGCCCGCCGTATTGGGAAAAGCAGGCGTGCTGGCCGGCAAACGCGCGACCAGTTACCCCGGCGTGCTCGACAAGATGGCGCTGCCCGGTGTAACGTACACGGGCGCGGCGGTCGAGCGCGACGGAAACGTCATCACCTCGCGCGGGCCCGGCACGGCGCTGGCGTTCGGTCTTGAACTGGTGGAAGCGCTGATGGGCAGGGAAATTCGCGATCGCGTGGACAAGTCGCTGGTGCGGTAATTGTGGATTGACGCAGAAGTTGGCGACGGCGCGCCTGGCTTTTTTACAAGCGCCGCGGCCAGCCGTCCGAGAGGTTGTGAATAAATGACGAAATCCGTGGCGCAGACTGTCGAGTCTGCGCGGATCTATTGAAAAAATGGCCCCTTTTGCGCAGACTCGACAGTCTGCGCCACATGGTCGGGCTGTTTTTTTACAGACTCTGATGTCGGAAATGAAAGGAGTGCGCATGTTTTTTTCGGGTATTTCGGATGAAGCAGGACAGGGCATAGACAACCAGATCAAGGCGCACCGCGAACTCGGCTGGACGCATCTCGAACTGCGTATGATTGACGGGCAGAACCTGACGATGCTGCCAGATGCGGCGTTCGATGCGGTATTCGACAAGGTAACGGCGGCGGGGATGAAGGTTTCATGTTTCGCGAGCGCCATCGCGAACTGGGCGCGTCCGATTACCTGCGATCCGAATATTGACGTCGAGGATCTGAAGCGCGCCATTCCGCGCATGCACCGGTTCGGCACGCCATTCATCCGCGTCATGAGTTATCCGAATGACAAGGACAATCCGCTGCCGGAACCGGAATGGCGCCGGGAAGCCATCCGCCGCATGAAGACGCTCGCGAAGATCGCCGAAGACGGCGGCGTCACGCTGGCGCACGAGAATTGCAGCGGCTGGGGCGGGTTATCGGCGGAAAACAGCAATATCCTGATCGGCGAAGTCAACAGCCCGGCTCTGAAGGTCGTGTTCGACACAGGCAATCCGCCGACCTACCGGCAGAACGCCTGGGAGTACTACCAGACCGTCTACAAGGACATCGTGTACGTCCACATCAAGGATGCGCGCATCGTGGACGGCAAGGAAGTCTACACGTATTGCGGAGAGGGCGACGGATGCGTCAAGGAAATCGTTGGAGACCTGCTTGCGAAAGGATACGACGGCGGATTTTCGATCGAGCCGCATCTTGCCGCTGTTATCCACACGGGCCAGAAGGCCGATACCGAGCAGCATCTTTACGAATCATATGTCGAATACGGCCGCAGGCTGATGCGCATCGTCGAGGATATACGGAAACGATAATTGTAGACTCGGCCGTCAAGATCGGGTTCTACGTTCTAACTTCTGGACGTCCTGGACTTTGTGGACAAAGTGGACTTTACTCGAAAGGGACTCGGTTTTCTTGTTCACTTCGTCCACAAGGTCCACGATATCCACTGCGGCTGATCCTCCCCGCTACCCGCGGATTTTGGGCCAAATAGTCTGTGATGATTTCCGCTTTTCGGCCAATGCCGGCAGGCGTCATGTGGCAAATATCCGTAAAGAAATTCACGCCGCCCTTGAGGTGCTCGGCCACGGGCACATAATTCGATCCCGTTTCCTCGCAAAAGGCGCGCAGACGTTCGTTGTATAGTTCCGTCAGACGGACATAATTTTTCAGGGACACGTACCTTCCCTGCCAATCCTTGCGCAGGACGCTCTCGAAGAAGCGCCGCTCTTCCCGCGTCAAATTCGGATAATCGGGACAGGCAAAACTGCAAAACAGCGTCTCGATTCCACGGCGGGCAAAAGCGTCCCGCATCCGCCGCAGATTCCGAAAGGTCAGAAAGCCGTATTGCTCCTCGATGCGTTGCGGCGGCGGCAACAGCCAGTTATTGATGTGAAGATTGATGAACATCGAACACCGCAGAATCCGCTGACGCGCCGTAGCCTGTTCGTCCCAAAGGGGAAAAAAGTTGTGGCAAAGATCGTTCACGAAGTTGTAATGGATGGCGATGTCGGGTTCGAGACGGATATAGTCGGGCGTTCTTCGGCATTCCCCCAGCGAACCGATTCCCCCAACCCCACAGTTGATGACCTCGATGGTATTCGTGCGAAACCGATCACGCAACGCGCGTTCCACCTGATTCGGATAGGTCGTTCCGATGCTGCCGCCTTCCAGCGTCGTCGAACCGCCGATACAGACAATCCGGAAGACGCCCGGCGGCTTGGGCAGCGTCACGTCATCGTCGCGAAAACCCACATTGTTCGTAAACCGCACTCCCCCCGCGGCGAGATTTTTTCGGTATTCCTGCCATGGAACTTTCCAGACAGGGTCTTCATCCGGAAATGTCGATCGCGCCGTGCGCTCCGTCAGCGGCATGTGGGTGATGTCGCGAAAGACACAGACCACGCGGTTGTGCCCGTGGCCGCCGAAGGGATACAACGACGCCTCGACGACACGCGGACTTGCGCCCTGCAAAGGGATCAGGGCCGTGACCGTCACGGGGCGCGCTTGGCGGATTGCGCTTTCGATAACCGGCAGGACGGGCGTGTTGGGGTCAACCAGCAATTCATTCAGCGCTTTGTCCCTCACGTCGCGAAGATCGAATCCCAGGGCCGGCATCGTATCCTCACGCCCATAAGCGGACACCGCGCGTCCGTCGGTTCCATATACGACAATCGTTTCTTCGCGTAATTGCGCATACAGAATACGATCTTCCTCGTTCATGGAGGCAAAACGCGTTCCCAGATGGTCTTCCGCTTCGGGAACGGAAGGCGATGCGGTCAAGGGACCGGTATTGGTTTCGGGCGGTGTTTCGACGGCGCCGGGCGGCGGGTTCCAATCCGGATGCACGGGAGTGCGCAAACCGGCGCGTTCGATCAATCGGCATTCCCAACGGGCCATGAGTTCAAGCCCCAAGGCCGCCACGATTGCCCATAACAGGATAACGGTTATGCCGAACAGCCCTTTGCCGAAACGCGTCATTTCGATCTGTACACGTGGGTGCTGCTGCCGAAAATGATTTCGGCTGATTCCATGATGGTCTCGCCGAGTGTCGGATGCGGATGTATCGTCAAATGAATGTCGCTGGCGAGCGCGCCCATTTCAATGGCCAGTGCGCCTTCCGAGATGAGTTCACCCGCGCCCGTACCCACAATGCCGACGCCCAGCACAACATCCGTTTCGGGATCGGCGACAATTTTCGTAAGCCCCGAACCGAGGTTCATCGTGGCGGCGCGTCCCGAAGCGGCCCACGGAAATTTCGCCACCTTGATCTTGCGCCCTTGCCGGGCCGCTTCCGTTTCCATCAGTCCGCACCAGGCCACTTCCGGGTCGGTGAACACCACCGCCGGAATCGCTCGCGGTGCGAACGCGACCTTTTGTCCCGCGATGACTTGTGCGGCGATGCGGCCTTCATGCGACGCCTTGTGCGCCAGCATCGGACCGCCCACGATATCGCCCACGGCGAAGATGGCCGGATCCGCGGTTCGCCGCTGCGGATCGACAACCACGAAACCCCGGTCGTCCACTTCCACATTCGTACCGCGAAGGTTGAGTCCGCTGGAATTCGGTTTACGCCCAACGCAAATCAGAACTTTGTCGAACAACCGCGTTGTTTTGGCGATTCCCTCGCCTTCCAGGGCGACTTCTATTCCACCGTCCATTTCCTTCATCCGTGCGACCTTCGCATTCAGGATAATTTCGCGCATAAGAAGAGCCATGCGTTCCGCCAGCGGCTGCACCAAATCGGGGTCCGCGCCCGGCAGAAGACTGCTGGACATCTCGACTACCGTCACTTCGGCGCCCATCGCCGCATACACCGAACCCAGTTCCAGCCCGATGTATCCGCCGCCCACGACCAGCAAAGTCTTCGGCATGTCCCGTATTTGGAGCGCCGTGGTCGAATTCATTACGCGCGGCGAATCAATCAACAGTTTTTCGAGAATGGCCGGACGCGATCCCGCCGCCAGAATGGCGTGGTCGTACTGCAGTTCCGATTCCGCGCCGTTATCCGTATAAATTCTCAGCGTGTTCGAGTCTAAAAAACTTGCGCGCCCCTGGATGAACTCGATGTGCCGTGCTTTGCACAGTTGCCCAAGGCCGGAAGTCAACTTGCCGACTATCGCTTCCACGCTGCCGCGCATCTTGTCGAAGTCTATCGCCGGCGGACCGAAATGGATGCCATAATGTTCCGCTTCGCGTGCATCGCCGATGACTTTCGCGCAATGCAGCAGCGCCTTCGACGGGATGCAGCCGCGGTAGAGGCACGTCCCGCCCGGATTCTCGTCCAGATCGATCAACGTGACCCGCAAGCCCAGATCGGCAGCCATGAACGCCGCCGCATATCCACCCGGACCACCCCCGACGACCGCCACCTGCGTGTGTTTTCTATCTTTATCCAAGGCTCACGACCTCCCGAAAAAACGCAAAACCGTTGTTTGCCGATTCACCCTCTTCTGCCGGTGAAAAAACACGGACGCAAGAATCGCGGGACAGACGGCCCCATTGATTCATGTTTGGTCTCATCGCCATCCTACTTATCCAACATCAATGCCAGCGGTTGCTCGATGGCTTCGGCCACCCATCGCAGAAAACGCGCCGCGTCCGCGCCGTCAATCACGCGGTGATCGTAAGACAAGGCCAGCGGCAGCATGGTGCGCGGCGCAAAGGCGCCGTTCGTAAACACCGGTTCGATCCGCGCCCGCGACATCCCCAGAATGGCCACTTCGGGCGCATTGACTATCGGCGTGAAGTTCGTCCCGCCAAGGCCGCCGAGATTCGTCACCGTAAACGTGCCGCCCGCCATTTCGTCGAGCGAAAGCCTGCGCGCCCGCGCTTTTTCGGCCAGCACCGGAATTTCGACCGATAATTCCAGCAGCGTCTTGCGATCCGCATCGCGCACGACAGGCACGAGCAGTCCGTTTTCGGTATCCACCGCGACACCGATGTTGACATATTTCTTCAGTACGATTTCCTGGTTTTCCATGTCCACGGCGGCGTTGAAACGCGGAAACCGGCGAAGCGCGGCGCCCAGGATTTTCACGACGATGGCCGTGACTGTCAGTTTGCCGCCCCTTGCCTCCGCCTGGCGCGCATAACGCTGGCGAAACGACTCAATCGCCGTTATGTCCGCGAGATCGAAGTGCGTCACATGGGGTATGTTTTGCCAGGCATTGGTCATGTGCATCGCGGTTTTTCGGCGGATGGCGTTCATCGGCTGCCGTTCGATGGATCCCCAACGATCATGCTCCACGCCAACGGTGGGTTGTTCCTCAAATACCGGCGCTGTTTCGGATGCCGGCTTGGCGGCTCGTTGTTCCGCGAATGCGCGCACATCTTCGGCCGTAATGCGCCCGTGTGCACCGGACCCGGCGATTTCCTCGATGGACACGCCGAGTTCACCGGCCAGACGCCGGACGGAAGGCGCGGCCAGCGCCGTACCGGCCAGACGGCGGGGCGGTTCCAAGGCCACCGATGCCGGAGACGCCGGTGGCGGTGAAACGGTTTGCGCGGGAACGGATGGAGACGGCGCCGTTTTTGGGGGATCAGGCGGCTTGGGCACGGCGCCTGAAGCGGCCGGTTCGACCAGCAACACGACATCCCCCACCGAAACCGTCTTGCCCACCTGCACGCGAATTTCAAGGACTTTTCCCGCGACGTCAGACGGTATTTCAAGGACCGCCTTATCGGTTTCGACTTCAATGACGGGCTGATCGACCGCCACCGTGTCGCCCACGGCGGCCATTATTTTCGATACCGTGCCCGAAGCAATGTTTTCGCCCAATACCGGCAATTTGAATTCAACCGCCATATCGGCCTCCTCTGTTCCTTTACAATCATACCATCCGGAAGGCATTACCGTCATCGGCCGTAAACGCCAGGGATTCACTATGCCGTCATCGGGTTCACCTTGTCCGGGTCAATCTTCAGGTCGCGCACGGCCTTTGCGGCCACATCTTTTTCGATATCGCCGCGTTTCGCCAGCGCCGCCAAGGCGGCCAGCGCGATGAAGCGCGCGTCCACTTCGAAGAATTCACGCAGCGCCGCGCGCGATTCGCTGCGCCCGAAACCGTCCGTGCCGAGCGTGATAAACGGACGCGGCATCCACTTGGCCACGCTGTCCGGCAGGAGTTTCATGTAATCCGACACGGCGACGTACACACCGGGGTCGCTGTCGAAGCAGGATGTCACGTACGGCACGCGGGGCGTTTCGTCCGGATGCAGCAGGTTCCAGCGTTCGCATTCCAGCGCGTCCTGCCGAAGGGCCTTGTAACTGGTGGCGCTCCAGACGTCCGCCGGAATGCCGTAACGCTCTTCCAGAATGTCCTGCGCCTTGAGCGCCTCGTTCAGCATCGCCCCGCTGCCGATCAAGTGTGCGCGGCATTTCCCTCTTGGGGAGGAATCAATGGGAAGGGCCGGCGCCCTGAACTTGTACAATCCCCGGAGAATCCCCTCGTGGACGCCTTCCGGCATCGCCGGCATGGGATAGTTTTCGTTCATGATTGTAATGTAATAAAACACGTTTTCCTGCATCTGATACATGCGCCGGATGCCGTCCTGCACGATGACGGCCAGTTCATACGCCCATGCCGGATCGTATGCGAGCAGGTTGGGCGGCGGCATCGCGAGCACGTGGCTCTGCCCGTCCTGGTGCTGCAAGCCTTCGCCCGCGAGCGTTGTCCGGCCCGAAGTCGCGCCGAGCAGAAAGCCGCGGCAGCGCATGTCCGACGCGGCCCACACCAGGTCGCCGATCCGCTGCATGCCGAACATCGAGTAGAACGCGAAGAAGGGAATCGTGTTGATGCCGTGCGTGGCGTAGGCCGTGCCCGCCGCGATGAACGACGACATCGAACCGGCTTCCGTTATGCCTTCTTCGAGGATTTGCCCGTCGCGCGCTTCCTTGTAATACAACAGGTTGTCCGCGTCCACCGGTTCGTAGAGCTGGCCGGTATGGGCATAAATCCCCGCCTGCCGGAACAGCGCCTCCATGCCGAAGGTCCGCGCCTCGTCGGGCACAATCGGCACGATCAGCCGTCCGAGTTCGGGATGATGCAGCAGTTTCGACAACATCCGCACAAAGGCCATCGTCGTCGAAACCGCCCGCCCGCCGGTTCCCTGGAAAAATTCGTCGAAAAAGGCGTCTCCGGGCGCGGACAAGGCTTCGCTTGTCCTTCGGCGGCTGGGTAGGTATCCCCCCAACGCTTCGCGCCGTTCGCGCAGATAACGCATTTCGGGACTGTCGTCCGGCGGACGGAAAAAGGGCGCGAACGCAATCGCTTCGTCGTCTACCGGAATGCTGAAACGCGTCCGAAAATCGCGCAATTCGTCCTCGTTCAGTTTTTTCTGCTGATGCGTGATGTTTCGGCCTTCGCCGGCCTCGCCCAACCCGTAGCCCTTGACGGTTTTCGCGAGGATGACCGTAGGCGAACCGCGATGGTTCACCGCCGCATGATAAGCCGCGTAGACCTTGCTCGGATCGTGTCCGCCGCGCGCCAGGCGGCGCAACTGTTCGTCCGAATAATCCTCGACCAGTTTCAGTAGGCGGGGATCGGCCCCGAAGAAATGTTCGCGGATATACGCGCCGCTCTCGACGCTGTACTTCTGGAACTGGCCGTCCACAATTTCGTCCAGGCGCTTCAGGAGCAACCCTTCGGTGTCCCGCGCAAACAACGGGTCCCAATCGCTGCTCCAGATCACTTTGATGACGTTCCATCCCGCACCGCGAAAGGCCGATTCGAGTTCCTGGATGATTTTTCCGTTGCCGCGAACCGGGCCGTCGAGCCGTTGCAAGTTGCAATTGACGACGAAAATGAGGTTGTCGAGTTTTTCTCGGGCGGCAAGGGTGATCGCGCCCAGCGATTCCGGCTCGTCCGTCTCGCCGTCGCCCAAAAACGCCCAGACTTTCCCGCCCCTGTCCGCCTTCAATCCGCGATCCTCGAGATACCGGTTGAACCGCGCCTGGTAGATGGCCATGATCGGTCCCAATCCCATCGAAACGGTCGGAAATTCCCAGAAATCCGGCATGAGCCAGGGATGCGGATACGACGACAACCCGCCCTCCGGCTTCAATTCGCGCCGGAAGTTCGACAATTGGGCGTGGCTCAGGCGTCCTTCCAGAAACGCCCGCGCATAGATGCCCGGCGCGGCATGGCCCTGGAAATAGATCTGATCGCCGCCGTGCGAACCGTCCTTCCCCCGGAAAAAATGGTTGAACCCGACCTCATACAGCGTCGCTGCCGAAGCGAACGATGAGATATGGCCGCCGATGCCGTTTTCCTCGCGGTTCGCGCGGACCACCATCGCCATCGCGTTCCAGCGAATCAAACTCTTGATGCGCCGTTCAAGGGCGCGATCGCCCGGAAAAGGAGGTTCTTCCGAAGGGGGGATCGTATTTTTGTAAGGAGAAGCAGCGGGGCGATGGCCCGGCGGGCCCGGCGAAAGCGATTCCTGCGCGTGTGCATCCAAGCGTTGCAGAAGGTCCCGGGCGCGGACAACGCCCTCCCGTGCGACAACGGCATCGAATGATTCGATCCACTCGCGTACTTCCCGATCATGCTCGTCTATTCCGCCATTGGTAACGCTCATATTCAAACTCCTGAGAAGGTCCAGCCGCGATGTCTCAATCAAGGGTATAATTTCTTTACCCGCAACTTCTACGTACGATGCGTAGAATTTAGGGACAAAAAAATACGCTTCGTCTGGGCCTTCGCCCGGAAGAGGGACACTTTCTTGATCTTAGCGGTTTCACCAAGACTCACCACAAAAAACGCAAGGAACTCAAAAAATCGAGCGGATGGGCGTTCAACGGAGTGTCTTCCTTGAGATCGTTGCGATCCATGTGGTTGGAATACGTAAAAATCGCCCATTTTTATGGCTCGTCACGAGAATCTGTGCAACTATTGGAGGCAGCCATTTGATCCTAAAATCGGCAGTTGAACGCGGCTCTTTCGACCAAACCATGGACGAGATGGACATTGTGGACCCAGTGGGTTTCACCCGCAAGGGGATTGATTTTCTTGTCCATTTCGTCCACAAGGTCCACGACATCCAGAGGATAGCACGTAGAATCCGATCTTGACTGCCGAATCCAGGTTGATAGCACATAAAATCGCCTGAAAGGTGATTACAGGCCAGCCCAAGGCGCCGCCCTGGGAGAATAACAACGCCCATCCCCCGGATAGCCCTGAAATGGCATAACATCATGTATACCAATAACATATAGCGCCCTTTCAGGGCTGACATATGGGGTGTTCCGCTTTCCCAGGGCGCTGCCCTAGGCTAGCCTGTCACAGCCCTTTAGGCTGTCGGCAGGCATTTATGTTACGCCATGAACCTAGCGATTCTCAGGGCTTCTATAAACCCAACGTAGGCCCTGCCCACAACCCAGTTTCTTTTCGTGCTCGTGCTCGTAATCGTAATTTGAATCGTAATCTCAGTAAAAAACTCCGCAGTATTCGCACGCGATAAATCTTTGCACTTCAATTGGTTGCGCAAGTTGTCCAAAAACTTCTTGTTGTTGTTGATAGAAGCCGGATTTTTAGGCACTAAATCCGTCATTTGAAGCCACCGATGAACACCGATAAACACCGATTTCAATCGTAAAATCCCTGCCGGAAAAGGGTTATAACGTCAAAAAATATACGGGAAATGGGCATTGCCACTTACCCATAAGGTGAAACGCTACAAACATTCAACCAATTTCTGCATCGGTGTTTATCGGTGTTCATCGGTGGCTAATTGCCTTTTTTTCGGATAATAGAAGCAGGCATCTTGCCGGATGCGTCCGGTGCAGGCCGTTCGGGGCGGCAACTGTTTGAGGAGGGTCTCATTGGTGTATCCGCCGTCGCCTTGGATCCATAGGAGCCGGTTCGTTCCTTCCGGAAAGGAATCCACTCCTTGATCATAAGACTCAGGTTTCGACGGCCGAATCCAAGATAAGCGTAATCACGGAAAAAAGCCGCCGAAATTACACTCGGCGAATCGCTGTGATTTCGTTGATTGTGCAAGGTAAACCATGCTTTTGCCGATTGGGGCATCAGCGTAGCCATCATGATAGCGGCACGGCCGAAAAGGGTGTCCCGGCTACAATTCCGCGAGAAAAGTCAGCAACTGTTCGGCGCATCGGATCGGATCGTCATGCGGCGCGAGTTCGAATAAGATCGCGGGGTTGCCCGCGCGGGGGAATGTCACGCGGCGTCCAAACTGTTCGGCAAGCAATGCCTTTGCCTTATGGACAATTCGCGGAGACTCAAACTCGATTTTGATTGAATCGCGCGTTGCCGTTATCGTTTTTACGGCCGCGTCGGCGCCAAGTGCGCGGACGCGCATGATATCAATCAGCCGGCGTACCGGCGCGGGCGGCCTGCCAAAGCGATCCGTAAGTTCGTTGTGCATTTCACGCGCATCCTCGACCGTCGAAATGCCCGCAATGCGTTTGTAGAGGGTGATTTTCTGGGCTTCGGAAGGCACATAGGCTTCGGGAATGTGCGCTTCGACGGCCACATCGAACGGCGGCATGATCCGTTGCACGAGGGGTTCGCCCTTGATTTCGGCCACGGCCTCGCGCAGCAATTGCGCATAGGTCTCATAGCCGACCGATACGATATGGCCATGCTGCTGTCCACCCAGGATATTGCCGCATCCGCGGATTTCGAGGTCGCGCATTGCGATGCGGAACCCCGAACCCAGCGTCGAAAATTCTTCGAGGGCTTTTAGCCGTTTCTGCGCGTCTTCGGTGGGCACGCGGTCGCCGGGGATCAGCAGATAGGCGAACGCGCGGTGCTTATAACGCCCGACGCGCCCGCGCAACTGGTACAATTCCGCCAGGCCAAACCGGTCCGCGCGATCCACGATAATCGTGTTGGCATTGGGAATGTCCAAGCCGGATCCGATAATCGTCGTGCATACGAGCACATCAATTTCGCGCCGGATAAAAGCGGACATGATGTCTTCGAGATGATGCTCGCGCATCTGGCCGTGGGCAACAGCCACCCGCGCCGCGGGAACGAGTTTGCGAATGCGTTCCGCCATGGACAGAATCGTCTGCACACGGTTGTGCAGAAAGAAGACCTGGCCTTCGCGGCGCATTTCACGCAGGATGGCTTCCTGGATCATCGCCTCATCGTAGGTTTCGATACAGGTGTGAATGGGCAGGCGGTCGTTCGGCGCGGTATTGATCAGGCTCATGTCGCGGATGCCGCTCAGCGACAGATGAAGGGTGCGCGGAATCGGTGTGGCGGTCAGCGTAAGCACATCCACCCGCGTGCGCAGTTGTTTCAACTTTTCCTTTTGCGCCACGCCGAAACGCTGTTCCTCGTCTATGATGAGCAGACCGAGATTATTAAACGCGACATCTTTCGAAGCGAGGCGGTGTGTTCCGATAACGATATCCACCTCGCCCGATTTGAGCCGTTCGATTGTCGCCTTCTGTTGCTTCGCGGTTTGGAACCGGCTCAGCATTTCGATGCGGATGGGATAGTCCGCCATGCGTTCCGTGAAGGTGGTGAAATGCTGTTGCGCCAGCACGGTGGTCGGCACGAGCACGGCGACCTGGCGCGAGTCCATGACCGCTTTGAACGCGGCGCGGATGGCCACTTCCGTCTTCCCAAAACCCACGTCGCCGCACACCAGCCGGTCCATGATCTTCGGCGATTGCATGTCGGCTTTGACTTCGGCGATGGCGCGGGCCTGATCGGGCGTCTCGTCGTATTCAAATGAATCCTCGAATTCGCGCTGCCACGGCGTGTCGGGTGAAAAGGCAAACCCTTCCTCGGATGCACGGGCGGCGTAAAGTTTGACCAGTTCCGCCGTCATGTCGTGGACGGCCTTCCGGATGCGTTTTTTGGTGCGAGCCCATGTCGCGCCGCCGAGCCGATCGAGTTTCGGCGCGATGTTTTCGTCCCCAATGTATTTCTGCACGAGATCCACGCGTGTCGCGGGCACGTACAGCATGTCGCCGCCCGTGTAGCGCACGGCGAGAAAGTCGCCCGCCTTGCCCTCGAAGCGGCGGAGTCCCTCATAGCGCCCGATGCCGTGGATTTCGTGCACGACATAGTCGCCCGCGCGCAAATCGCTGAACGCCGTGATGGATTCGCCCGCCTCAAAGCGCCGCCGCACGCGCCGGACATAGTGCCGCCCGAATATTTCGCGTTCGCTCAGGACGGCGATCCGGTCGCCGGGCGATGCAAATCCCGCGTGCAGCCGGCCCAATTCGACGCGCAGATCAAACCGGTCGCGCCCCGGCCGGTAGCCTTGTTCTTCCAAGAGTTCCAGCAGCCGTTTGCGTTCGCCCGGCGTGTGGCAGACCACGACAACCCGGTAGCCGGCCTGGTCCCATTCCGTCAATTGCCGCCAGAAACCGGACATGTTGCCCGTCCAGCCGGATACGGCGTGCATGGCGGCGGGAAACCGGAGGCTCGACGACGCGCGATCGTGCGCCAACTGCGCCAGCGACAGGCGCGTGAAACGTTCCATGGGCTTGACGGCCTCGTCCCACCGCATGAAGAAGCGGCTACCCCCGAACTGGCGGCCGAGCGCGTCCGCCTCCTCGGCCAATGCCAGCGGTTCGTCGAAGACAATCAGCGCATTGTCCGGCAGATACGCCGTTACCGGCGTAAGCGCGCCGGGCGTGTCCGCATGGGCTTCGATCAGGTCCTTTTCCGAACGCGGCAGAATGTGCGCCTCTTGGACGGATTCCACGCTACGCTGCGTTTCCGGCTCGAAACGCCGGATCGACTCGATGGTGTCGCCGAAAAATTCGACGCGATACGGCAGTTCGCTCGAAATGGGGAAGAGGTCGAGAATGCCGCCGCGCACGCTAATCTCGCCGCGCTGCTCGACCATCAATTCACGGCGGTAACCGATCCGCACAAGTTCGCCGGCCAACCCGTCGAGATCGCGATCTTCACCCACACGCAGGCACAGGCTTGGCCCAAGAAGACGGTCCGCAGACGGCACATATTGCAACAGGGCATCAAGCGGCAACACCACATGGAGGGGATTCCCGGCCTTGGAGGCCGCGGCCATGCGTTCGAGCGTGTTCATCCGTTCGGCCATGATGTCGTCCGCGGGCGGCATGACATCCGACGGAAGGACTTCCCATGCGGGAAACAACGCGCTCGACGATTCGCCCGCAAAGGTGCAAAGGTCCTCGAAGACCCCTTCCGCTTCCATTCGTCCCCGCGAAACGATCAAGAGCGATCGTTCGAGCGCCCGCGCCGTTTGCAGGGCCACGATCGTTTTGGCCGATCCCCATGGACCGACGACTTCGATCGTGCGTGCGCCTTCCGCAATGGCCGAACACACGGCTTCCGCCACCGCGAGTTTGGGCAAACTGACAGACATACGAAAACTCCGGGGAACCGCTTGCCGGTTCCCGGCTACTTTTCATAAATGAAAAAGGCGAGCCGCGTACACGGCCCGCCTGGACGAATCAATCGGAGTTTAGCGCGAATAGAAACCGATCACGCCGGCGGTTTCCGCCTTGAACGGGATGGTTTCGAGATTCGGGGTTGCGATCATCTTGCCCTCAAACGACCTTGGGGACCGTTCGAGATATTCCGGCAAGGCGGCCGGAATGGACTCGGCGCCTTCCGCAATCATGGGCATCTTCCGGCTGCGTTCGCGGATGCTGACCGTCATCCCCGGCTTGACTTGGAATGAAGGGCGATCCACCGTTTTACCGTTCACGAGCACATGGCCATGCACGACGACTTGGCGCGCGGCCGGAATCGTCGGCGCGAAACCCATCCGGTACAACACGCAATCCAGCCGGGATTCGAGCAGCAGCAGCAGATTCGTGCCCGTGACCCCGCCCATGCGCTGCGCCAGCGCGAATGTCTTGCGCATCTGGCGTTCGAGCAATCCATAATGCAGCCGGATCTTCTGTTTGTCCAGCAACTGCTGGCCATAAACCGACATCTTGCGGCGTCCCGACTGCCCGTGCTGTCCGGGAGCGAACGGTCGTTTGATCGAAGGGCATTTCGGGCTGCCCCACAAACACGAACCCAGACGGCGGCACAACTTGTGTTTTGGTCCTATATACTTGCTCATACCAACCCTTTTCGTTATCCGTGCAAAACGAGTTTCCGCATGCCCACCGGGCGCAATCCACCCTGCGCGCAATCCGCGCATGCAGGCCAAGAATGAATACTATACCGAATTTTCGGCCGGAGAATCAACTTCGCACATCGTTCATGTATCGCGGCCTTGTCCACACCGGTTGACGCCGCATACGATGCGAGGCGGGATAGCGGACGGCGGAGAGGCAACCGGCGGCGTCAGGCAAGCAACTCGAACAGGCGTTTCGGTTTGGGCACTTCACCGTTTTCAACCATTTCGTGCAAGACCGGCCGCCGAACGATCTGAAAAGGACCGGGATCCTCGCCGCGGATCCATGCGGCCAGCCGCTCGATGCCTTCGGAGGCCGCCTCGCGAACGGGCAGCCACACGTGGGCGCTCGCCTCGCGCAACACGGCGGCGTTGTCCGCGTAGGTCCACGCCACAATCTCGAAATCTTTGCCGGGCACGCGACCCGCGCGCCGCGCGCCTTCGCGCAAAGCCGTGGCGTCTTCCGTCGCGCTGCAGTCAATCAACGCCGTCACGCGGGGGTCGGCCAGCAGCCGGTACACTTCGTCGGCAATGCTGCGGGCGCCGAAGGTCGCCGAGCGGACCAGGCGTTCATCCACGGGAATGCCGGCTTCCTCGAGCGCTTTGGCGTAGCCCCGGAACCGCTCCACGCCCGGCTGAAAACCGGCCAAAGCCCGGAGCATGGCGATCCGCCGGTGGCCCCGAGCAATCAAAAACCGCGTGCTGACCCGCACGCCCTCCTCGTAATCCACCGTGGCGCAACTGCATTCCGGAAGACTGTCCAGCCGGCCGAACGCCACATACGGTATGCCGCTGCGGTGCACACGGTGGATGGCCGTGTCGTTATACGGCAACGGACCGACGACGATGCACGCCTTGTACAACTTCTCCCAGATGCCCCGCGCATAATCCGTGGCCATGCCGCCGAAATAGGGATTCAAATCGAAGCAAAGGTACTCCCCGCGGATACCGAAAGTCCGGTACAATTCATCGAAAAGCCAGAGAAACAATCCCTGGCTCACGGGCACTTCGCTCAACGGCGCGGCCACCGTCAGGCCGATGCAGCCCTGCATTTTGCCGCGCAATGTCCGCGCCCCTATATTGGCGTGATAGTCCACCGCGCGCATGATGGACAGAATCCGTTCGCGTGTTGCTTTGCTTACTCCGTCCTTCTGGTTCAGTACGCGGCTGACTGTCTTGGCCGATACCCCGGCCTCGCGCGCTATATCGTAAATGGTCCACTCGCGATCCGGTTCACGATTCAACACGGCATCCCCCTGTTTGTCCTTGCGAGCGCCCATCCAACCCACTCCATGGCCAAATTATATTACTGGATTACATTCATCGGCCCACAATTCATCATCCGTGGGCCCTGATTCCGGGATACAACCCTAAAAAAGTAATCGGTTACCATAAACAACCATAGTATACCTTCCGAATTTCATTCGTGTCAAGCATCTATAAATAATGCTTATTTCCATTTTTATTTGCTGTAATTGACAGCCATGAAAAAAACTGCTTGACAAAGGCTTTGGGGAATGATAGACTTGATTGTCACCGGTGACGTGCCGGAAAGACGGAGATGTGGCGCAAGCATGAGGCAATGGTTTACATGGCGGCATCGCAAAGATGAGCAAGCGAGCCGGATTATGGTAAACTAGCAACAGGAACCGGCCAGTGTTTTGGCGCGTGCGGCGTTGAAAACGGAAACGGCCGGGCAACACAAGGAGAATTCATATGCGTAAGAAAGGTTTCACCCTGATCGAGCTGTTGGTGGTTATCGCCATCATCGGCATTCTGGCGGCGATCCTGCTGCCGGCGCTGGCCCGTGCCCGTGAATCGGCCCGCCGGTCGAGTTGCCAGAACAACCTGAAGCAATGGGGCGTCATCCTGAAGATGTATTCGAATGAATCCCCGTCGCAGAAGTGGCCCACGGTGCAATTCGACGCGAGATACTTGGATGGCGGTCTGAAGACCAAGTTTGCGTTGATGCCCCGCAATGATTCCGTATTTCCGGAATACCTGACGGATCCGAACATCTACCGCTGTCCTTCGGACTCCGAGGCCAAAGTGGACGACCTTCGCTATCACGGCCAAGTAGGTGAACGGTTCAATTTTACGGGCGGTTTTGGCGACGATGAAGTGAGCAGGGACGCATGGGGCCGGAAGGACGACGTGGCTATGAGCTACGCCTATTTCGGCTGGCTCTTCGACCGTCTTTCGGACAAGGCCACCGACAACGGAATCGTGCAACTCAGCGCAGTGAATCTGGGCGGCTTCGGCGAACTTCCACCGGGTGTTGGCGACGTGGATGTCCCAGCGCAGTTCGCCGGTTTCTTCAATGCGTTGGTGGAAGCCGCTTTGCCCGTGGCGACCGCTCCGGCGGAGCAGATTTCCGGAAAAGCCAGAGAAATAAGCGATATTGACTTGCACTTCAAACTGGAAAGTTCGATGACGGCGCCGTTTATAGGCGAAGGCAACGGCGGTCAAAATACGATTTTCCGCTTGCGGGAAGGCATCGAACGCTTCACGATCACCGACATCAACAATCCGGCGGCGACCGCCCAGGCGCAGAGCATCATCTTCACGATGCTGGATGCGTTCGGCCAGGGCGCGGCCATCAAGTATTTCAACCACGTTCCGGGCGGCTGTAACGTGCTGTATCTCGACGGCCATGTCGAGTTCATCAAATATCCGGGCGCGCAGCCGCTCAATCCGGGTATGGCGACGGTGATCGGCGCGGTCGTGGGCACCTGATCGCATAACCGTAACGTATCTTCAAGTAAACGCATGGCCGGTTTTTCCGGCCATGCGTTTTTTCATGCCGGGACGTATTCGGAATCCCTGAAAACAGCACCCTGACGGCAGGATAGACAACTTTCCGGGCGCTTGGTTATACTTTCGTTGAAGCGTGGGACAGGCTGTCCAGCCTGTCCGAAGGCATGAACGGTTTGAACGACCGGCTGGACAGCCGGTCCTCCAGATGGTCTCTATGTGGAGAGAGGCGCCGATCGGCATGAAGCGGATAATGGTGACGGGCGGAGCCGGTTTCATTGGTTCGCATTTCGTCAAATATCAACTGGACACGTATCCGGATGTCCGCATCGTCAATTTCGACAAACTGACCTATGCGGGGAACCTCGACAACCTCAAAGGGATTGATGAATCACGTCACGAGTTCGTGAAGGGCGATATCGCCGACGCGGCGGCCGTCCGAAAGGCCATGGAAGGTTGCGACGCGGTGGTCAATTTCGCCGCCGAGACCCATGTGGACCGCAGCATTGCGGGCGCTTCGGAATTCATGGATACGGACGTCCGGGGCGTGTACAACATCGTCGAGGCCGCGAAATCGCTGGGGACGGCGCGGGTGCTGCTCGTTTCGACCGACGAGGTGTACGGGAGCATCGAGAACGGGGCATTCAGGGAGAGCGATCCGATCAATCCGCGCAACCCGTACGCGGCGAGCAAGGCCGGCGGCGAATTGGTCGGCCGTTCGTATTTCCACACCTTCGGCACACCGGTCGTGATTACACGCGGATCGAATACCTACGGATCACATCAATATCCGGAAAAAGTCCTGCCGTTGTTCGTCACCAATGCGATTGACGGGCTTCCGCTTCCGCTTTACAAAGGCGGCGAACACAACGTGCGCGACTGGTTGTTTGTGCGGGATCATTGCAGCGGGATTGACTGCGCGCTCCGGCACGGCAAACCGGGGGAAATCTACAACATCGCCGGAGGCAACGAACGCGAAAACATCGAACTGACACGCCGGATCCTCGAGTTGACGGGGCGCGGCGAAAACCTGATCCGGCTGGTTCCCGACCGTCCCGGCCACGACAAGCGCTATGCGATTGACGCCGCGAAACTAAAGGCGCTTGGGTGGAGTCCAACAATGGACTGGGACGAGGGCATCGCGCTTACGGTGCGGTGGTACCGCGAAAACGAGTGGTGGTGGCGCCCCATCAAGACCGGTGAATATCTCGAATATTACCGGCGCCAGTACGGGACGGCATTACAGCAGTAATTTTCGCGGCCGGTGGGCCGCGATTGGCAGTAGACAACGATGGAGGTTAACCCCGGGGCCGATGGGCCGCGGGCCGTTGAGGAAGTGCGCGGCATGAATATCGTCACGAAAGCCTGGCTGGTTCAGCATCTGGTTCGATGGAGACTCACGTGGGCCAAGCGCGACACGCGCTACCGATACCCCGCGAATGGCAACAGCAAATTCATGAGCGCCCGCGACGCGGTCGCCCTCATCCGCGATGGCGACGTCATCGCGACGTCGGGCATCGCAGGCAACCAACGCGCGGCGATTCTCTATTGGGCCATCCGCGAAGTCTACGAGGAAACGGGCCATCCGGCCCGTCTGACGCTGCTGTGCACGGGCGGCCAGGGCGGGCGCGGCAAGGTGCCCGGCAGCATGGAGGAACTCGGCGTCCAAGGGCTGTGCACGCGGCATATCGCCGGCCACCAGGAAACGTTCAAGGCGATTCTCCGGCTCGCCGCAAAGGGCCAGTGCGAGATTCAATGCCTGCCGCAGGGGGTTGTGGCGTTTCTGATCGAAGCGCAGGGCCGCGGCGAGGATTCGATCGTGACACCGACCGGCGTGGGCACGTTTCTGGACCCGCGCGTCGGCCCCGGATCGCACATTTTCGATCCGAACGCCGAGCAATTGATTTCGGTGGAAGGCGACATGCTGCGCTATCGCGCACCGAAAATCACGGTGGCCATGTTCGGCGCGCCGTCGGCGGATCGCGAGGGTAACGTGTATCTGCGCAATGCTTCAATCATCGGCGAGAGTTTCGATGTGGTCCGCGCAGCGCGGCGCAACGGCGGCCGGGTCATCGTAAACGTCGGGCGCGTCGTCGGAAAACCCGAAGGGGATCTGGTTATACCCTCGCGGGACGTGGACGCCATCGTGGTGGATCCCCGCTGCGAACAAGCGGTTTCAATCAAACACCGCAAGTACTGGCCAATGCTTACGACCCACAGCGACATGCCGATTGACGAGGCCATCGAACGCCTCCGTTTTGTCAATGCCTTCCTGAAAATAACGCCGGTCCGCAGCGAAATTGACAATGTGCTGGCGCGGCTTGCGGCAATGGTGTTTGCGGAGAACGTCAAAAAAGGATCGTATGTGAACATCGGCGTCGGCTTGCCCGAAGAGGCCTGCCGCATGCTTCACGAAGCAGGATTGTTGAAAGAAGTGACCGTGTTTACCGAGAGCGGCGTTATCGGCGGATTGCCGGCGCCCGGCGTGTTTTTCGGCGCATCGGCCTGCCCGCAGCGGATGGTTTCATCGCCGGAAATTTTCCGGATCATCGCCACCAAACTCGACGTGACTATGCTGGGCGTCGTCGAGGCCGACAGCGAGGGCAACGTCAACGTGTCCAGGCGCGGCGACGATCCGGCGAACTATGTCGGGCCGGGCGGGTTCATTGACATTACGACGGGCGCCAAGACGATCATTTTCGTGACGGCGTGGATGACCCGATCCGATATCGCGATCGCCGGAGACAAGATCCAAATCAGGCAGCACGGTCCCTGTAAATTCATCGAGAAGGTCCCGGAAATCACATTCAGCGGACGGCAGGCCCTGAAACACGGCAAGAAGGTTTTCTATGTGACGACCGTCGGCGTGTTTCGCCTGACCGAACGCGGCATGGAACTCGTTCGCGTGATGCCGGGCGTGGATATCCAGCGTGATATAATGTCCGTGTCGCGGATGCGGATCGTCTTGCCGGAATCGGGTGAAGTGCCGGTAGTGGACGCATCCGTCGTCTCCGGCCAGGGTTTCACGCTGTCCTACAAAGAGGCATAGACGGAATCATGTTCGCGTTTCTGCGGGGTACGGTCGCGCGCAAGACGGCGGATCACATTGAACTCGACGTCAATGGCGTCGGGTATGAAATCAGCGTCCCGGACGGCGTCGCGCGCCGGCTGGCGATCCAGCAAGAAGCGACGCTGCTGACGCATTGCCATATCCGCGAGGACGCATTTCAAATCTTTGGATTCCTTCGCGAGGAAGAACGCGGGGTGTTTCGCACGCTGCTGGGCATTACGGGTATCGGGCCCAAAATGGCGCTTGCAATTCTCTCGGCGATGAGCGTCGCGGAATTCCGGCGCGCCGTGCTCGAAAGCGATGTCAAGGCGTTTACCCAAGTGGGCGGCGTCGGCAAAAAAACCGCCCAGCGTATCTTGCTTGAACTGAAAACACGGATGGGCCAGGATGCCGAACTGGGCGCCATCCTCGGCGAACAGGCTGACGGCGGCCAGCCGGAATCGGACGATGTAATCGCGGCGTTGTGTTCGCTGGGCTGCACCCTCGGTGAGGCGCGGAAAGCTGCGGCTACCGCCCGTAAACAACTCGGCGCGGACGCGGCCGCCGAGGAACTGGTCAAAGCCGCGCTGCGAAGTCTCGCGCGGGTGTAGGTGAAAAACGACACCATGCCGACAGAAGAGATTATCAACCCGAAGCCGTTCGACGACGATCAGGTCTTCGACGATCAGATCCGGCCGAAGCGGCTCGAAGATTTCCCCGGCCAGGAAGCCATCAAGGAGAAACTGCGCATCTCGATTCAGGCATCCCGGCAGCGCGGCGAACCACTCGATCACCTGCTGCTCTGCGGCCCGCCGGGGTTGGGCAAGACGACGCTCGCGCGCATCCTCGCCAACGAAATGGGCGTGGACATCAAGTCGTCTTCCGGCCCTGTCATCGAGCGGCAGGCCGACCTTTCAGCCATCCTGACCAGCCTCGAAGAACACGACATCCTGTTTATTGACGAAATCCACCGGCTCAACCACGCCGTCGAGGAGACGCTGTATTCGGCGATGGAAGATTTCGAGGTGGATATCATGCTGGGCAAGGGGCCCACGGCGCGATCGCTCAAGATCGGATTGAAGCCGTTTACGTTGATTGGCGCGACGACGCGGGCGGGACTCCTCACCCCGCCGTTACGCGCGCGGTTCGGCGATACCTGCCGTCTTGAGTTCTACAGCCCCGAAGAACTCGAGTGTATCGTCATGCGTTCGGCGCGCATCTTCAATACCGCCATCGAGTCTGACGGCGCGCTCGAAATCGCGGCGCGTTCGCGCGGCACGGCGCGCATCGCCAACCGGCTGTTCCGCCGCGTCCGTGACTATGCGCAGGTCAAGGGTGACGGCACCATCACGCGGGACATGGCCCGGCGCGCGCTCGAACTGCTCCGCATTGACGACCTCGGCCTCGACGATATGGATCGCCATATTCTCCATGCGATCATAGACAAGTTCGCCGGCGGTCCCGTCGGACTGTCGTCCCTGGCGGTCTCTGTCGGCGAGGAATCACAGACACTCGAAGAGGTCCACGAGCCGTATCTCATTCAAATCGGCTTCATCAAGCGCACTCAGCAGGGCCGGGTCGCCACGCCGCGCGCGTACCGGCATTTCGGCCTTACACCCCGCGAAACCGATCAGGAATCGCTTTTCTAACCGCACAACGGAAAACCCGTTCGCCCTTTGCGTGCGTTGTGTTCTATCCATATCGTTATCATTGAACCTGGATTCGGCAGTCAAGATCGGATTCTACGTGCTATCCTCTGGATGTCGTGGACCTTGTGGACGAAATGGACAAGAAAATCAATCCCCTTGCGGGTGAAGTCCACTGGGTCCACAATGTC
>Ga0209381_1002069_pt1 | contig 27253 bp, 19 predicted proteins | sample DewCreD2012metaG_FD_184111 | JGI IMG/M metagenome (GOLD analysis project Ga0209381, IMG submission 184111) | Hot spring sediment bacterial and archeal communities from British Columbia, Canada, to study Microbial Dark Matter (Phase II) - Dewar... ...
GCGCGTGTGCAGGCCCGACGCGCCTCTCCACCTCATCCCAGAGCACGGACTCGGCCAAAAGCAGGCCCGCCTGGCACGCCAGGGATTCCAGACCCTCGCGAACCGTTGCCACGAGTTCCCCCATCGGAAAGGCCAGGCGAACCATCGCCTCCTCGCCCGACACGTCGAACTGCACCTCAGGTTCGCGCGCTGCTTGGCCTCGACTTCGCCTAGACCGCGACGTGTTTTTCGTGTACACTCCTTGCACGGCGGCTCTCCTTACCAAGGGTGTCCGATGACCAAATACACCCACAGGATACCCGAGCCGCCGTCTCTATTTCAACGGAATTCGAGACATCGCCCGTCGTGGACGGGCCCCTTGGCAAGGTCCGCCGCCTTGATGGCCACCTCTCCTCCGGCGCAGGGCAGCCAGGTCTTGGAGTCCGCGCACAGTTCTACCCACCCGCCCTTGAGGGAGAGAGAGAGGTCGCTGTTGGCCGTGACCTCCAGGCGGTTGGCTCCCGCACGGCGGATGGCGGCCCAGGCCGCGAGCCTCACTCGGTCACCCACGCCGTACTCCGAGATGCGCAGGGCATTGGAGGGAGCGAAGTCGGCGCTGCGGGTTCCTCCACCCTCCAGCGTGAAGTCGTTGCCGCTGTTGTTCTCGATCCGCCAGAGGCGGGTCATTGCGTCGTTGGAGGCTGTCATGCCGCGGATGCTGGCCCGGCGGGCAGGAAGGGGGAGGCGGCCATCCACCCGCCTCTGCTCCGGCAGCACCTGGGTGATCGGCGCTCGATAGAAGTCGGCGCCGTTCGTGACCACGATGCGGCTGCCCGCGCCGTCGGGAGCGACGGACGCGATGGTGTAGCTCGTCGGGCAGCCAGGGCTTTGGACCTCCAACACCTGCCCGGCGCACAGGGCGGGCCACGGCTTGTCTGTCCAGAAGGTCTTCCTGAGGTAGTCAACCTTCGTGATCTGGCCGGTGTACTCGCGGCCCGCGAGCGCGATGCGAAGGTCGGGCGTCTCCAGTAGCGTGCCGCCCGTGAGGGCGGTCAGCCGCAGCCCCTGGGCGTCGCGCGAGGCGAAAGCGAACTCGCCCGCCACGCGGCAGGCTCCCCAGGCCGTCCGGAAGGCCCTGGTCTTCTCGGGCCGGCCATCCGCGAAGCAAACATCCTGGTAGCCGTTGCGCGTCTGGACCTCAACGGCGGCCGCCCGTAGCGCGTCGGCCTCGTTCGGCTCGACGGGCAACTCCCGCTGCGCCGTGATGAACGGCTCGCCAACGTAGGGTTCCACGAGGGCGGGATACGCGGCGTCCACGGGGCGGCCCCCTGATCGGTTCCACACCATCAGGGCGGTCCACTGGTAGCCCGACTTGTGCATCACCACCTGGGCTCGAAGGGCTCTGCGCCCGCTCGTCCCAAGCAGATGCCAGCGGGTGTGCCAGGGCGGGGAGCTGGGGTTGAAGTTCACGCCGAGGATGCTCTCCTCCGAGACGCCGCCCTTCGTGTCCTTCTCGAAGCGCACCTGGCGCCATGTGGCCTGAAGGAGATCCGGCGCGTTGCCGGCGAACTTCTGGTTCTTGGAGAGGCTGACGAGCGATAGGTACTGCGCCTCGGTGTCGGTTTCCCCAGTTTTCTTCTCCAGGTGCTCGACGGGTGTGGCGCCGCCGGCATTCCACTCGAAGGCGTCGTTGATCGTCCCGTGGCAGGGGTAGCTGTGGAGCTTGCCCCCTGCCACACGGAAGACGTCGAAGACGTAGGAGTTCGGCGTCACGACGTCGGCTGGCAGGCGTGCCCCCGGCTTCTGGAGCTCGACGGGGAGCGTCCTGGAGCCCTGGCCTTCGTCCACGTCCGCCAGCGCGGTCTGACGGGTGAAGACCAAGCAGGCCGGGGGAGGGAGTGCTGCGGCGCGGAGGTAGCGCGCCCCCGGCGCATCCGAAAGCGCCTGCACCCAGCCGTAGGCCAGGTGGTCCTTGCCATCCACCTCGACGAGGTTGTGGACGCGCGTCGTCCGGTCGTTCGGCTCCGAGTAGCCGCCGCGGGCGCCGCCGTCCATGACCATCGCCATGCCGTGGGCGAAGACCTGGAGGTCGAGCGCGCCGCTGTGCTGGTGGCCGACCCCCGAGCCAAAGGCGATTCCGCCCGCCTCGCCGCCCCAGCCCTATCTCCTTGCCTGCCATACCATAGCATCACCAGGCGAGCCCTGAATGCCGTCAACTCCGCTCCCGCCGGGACAACCCGCAGAGCTTCTGCACGGGGACGGCATGACAGCATCTTAGCAGTGCCTCAGCGGAGACCTTCGAGCCAGAGGGCCTACCAGCCCACGGCGAGGCCGCGCTATGGAACTGAGGGGAGTCGCTTCATGGGGAACTTCGTCGAGTCCCAGATCACGAAGGGGCAACCGTCCCGCCAGCCGATTTCGTAGCACGAGAGGAACCAGGTGCGGCCCTTGTCGTTGTTGCCCTGGACGAATAAGTAGGTGCGGCCGTCTCTGTCCTCGAACACGCAGGGATGGCCGGTCTCACTCGCGTTCCAGTCGCCCGGCTCTCCGTTCGGTATCAGGGGCTGGCGGAAGAGCCGCTCGAAGTGAATGCCGTCTCTGCTGACCGCACACCCGATCTGTTGCGGGTCATTGTTGTAGCCGCCGCCGTAGAACAGGTAGAGCACGCCGTTACGCTTGATGACCGATGGGGCTTCGATGCACTTCGTTTCCCAAGGCAGTTCGGGCTTCAGGATGGGGCCGTCACAGAGCGCCTTCCAGTCGCCGCGCCCGAAGCTCGACTTCCGGTCGGCAGCGACCGCGTGGAGCATCTGGGTCTTGCCCGATGGGTCCCGCGTCGCGTAGTACATGATCAGTCGGTCGCCCCACTCGACCACGTCCACGTCTATCGCGCGGCCGTTGTTCCAGTCGTCCTTCGGATACCAGATGGGATTGGTGGGGTCCCGCTCGAAGTGGATTCCATCCTTGCTGGTGGCGTGACAGAGGGCGTCCGTGGGCCGGGTGTTGGTGCGAGACCCGAAGCGGAAGTTGCCATAGGTGTTGTAGAAGAGGTGCAGTGTGCCATCGAGGAGGATGACCCGGCCATTGACGATGCCGTTCTGTTCGCACTCCTGCACGGGTAGTATGTCGCCGGCCTTCTTCCAGTGGACGAGGTCCTGGCTCTCGGCAATTCCGATGGCCCACCCTTTCGGCAGCGACTTGTCCGTGGAAGGGCACATCGAATAGTACATCAAGTACCGCTCTCCGAAGCGGATGACGGATGGGTCCTTCGCAAACGGCTGCCCGTTTCGGGTCGCGTCTCCGTAGAGCATACGCGGCTGTAACCCATCAGGCACGGGAGTCTGCCCTCCAGCAAGGAGGAGTGGCGATGGCGACAGAAACGGCCAGCACCCCACGAGGAACTGGAGCCATGCTCTGCTCCTCACCGATTGCTCCTTGTCGAGCGTGTCCCCTGGGCTTGAGTCAGTAACCTGCGGCAAGTATAGCAGCGGTCCATGGCGGATCAAGCTCCGCGTTGCAGCCGGTCTCATGCCGCAGCCGCCCAGACGCCTGGCTGGACGGGTCATGGAACTCGATATGGCCGCAGGTGGTCAACGCCAGCCTCACCTGCCGAATGGCGTTGTTGCCTGACTTCGGGAGGGCTGGCGGCTAACGTCGCTCATTCGGGGGACGTGTCCGTGTTTGCCCGCCCGACTGAGATCCTCGCCATCCCCAGTTCCGCAAGCATTGCCTGGAAGGTCGTGGCCGGCCGCTCCACGGACCGCACCTGAAGGGCATCCTGGAAGAACAGATACATCAGCCGCGTGAAGATAGCCTGACGTTCAGCGCTCAAGCCGACAACAATGCGCGCGGCCGTCGTAGATGGGTTTTCAGGGTCGGCGTGGGAGGTGCCACGGATCCTGACATCACTGATGGGAAACGGCACCGCGTCCACGAGCTTCTGCACGCTGCCCCAGGCGTTGAACGCGGAGGGCTCGGCGCGCAAGCTGAGGATGGGAATGGGCTTGAGGTCCACGGCGGCTTGGAGGGTCGCGTGCCAAGGCACGGCATCGAGCAGACAAAGTGCCGCGACAGGATATGGACCCGCCTGGGAGAGCACGGCAGCCTGTAGCGACACCGCTCCGCCCGCGCTGTGCCCTGCCAGACCAATGCGAGTTGGGTCAACCATCCCATGGACACGGTCGCCAGGTGAGGCGCTGCGCCGAGCCAGCCATGCGACATGGTCGGCTGTGTTCCGAGCGTTGCGCTCCTGCGCCGAGCGGCCAGCGAGGAGGCTGGACATGTTCGGGGTCAATACGACGATGCCTCGCTCGGCAAGGTAGCGAGCGTTCCCCTCGTGCACGAGATAGCTCCGCGAAAAGCCGTGCGTCAGGATGACAGCGGCATAGGGCGGCTTCGGCTGCCTCTCCGACGGCACAGGCAGATAGAGCGCGTAGGCTACCCAGTCACCTGTCGCGGTTCTCCTCTTTCCCCGCTCCACTTCCACCCGGAAGGGTCCAGGCGCTGACCTGGGTAGAGAGCATGCAGGAAGAAGCACTGGCAGCAGCAGGGCCATGGCTACAAGTGCAGCGATGGCGCGCGCGGCCGTGCCCGCCACGCAACAGCGCGAAGCACAGATCGAAGGTGCCTGCATGGCCTTTCCGCGTTGGTGGAACACGGTGATATGGATTCTAGGAGGTAGCCTGGCCGGGAGCAACTCGGTGAGGGCGTTCCGGTACGGCGTGGGTGGCACACGGTTTGGCCGGGAATTGGCCGGGCGAAATCGGCGCTTCGTGTGGATTCTGGTGGGGTGTGGTGGGGTAGCAGTCCGTGCGCGGCAGTGGAGAAGGCCTCTGAAGCGGCCGGGGAAACGTGCACCCCAAATGGAGAAGGGGCAATGAGTTCACCCAAGTTCCACAGTTCAACTCCAGTGCATTACCCGGCCGGACGGCCCGCGGATTGCCCTCCTGGACCGCTTGGGGATAGAAATCCCCGAGCGCCTGGGCGAGCCCCGATGGAGGAAACACATCGAATCCTGGTCGCCATGTAGTCATGAACTTCTCATCTACTCGGCCCCGGATCGCCAAACCGGGGCACTCCAGACCCGCAACTGTGGAACTTGGGCTGGGTGACGATTTGCCGCCTTTCAGCGGCGCGGGCGTGTTGTATATTCTGTTGTACTCCCCCGGGCCTGTATCTCTAGGAGCCGATGTATCAAGCTCTTGTGGCTTCCCGGTCACTGGTTGGAGTCCAGTATCGCCTACCATCAACTCGCTGCCTGGGGCCTCGGAACTGTCTCAGGGCTTCGGACGCGGGCCAAAGTAGGGCATTGCCTCCCCAAGCTCCAGTGCGCCGAGGTCGGGCGCCTTCCCCTTGAAACCGTCGCTGAAGTTCGGCAGGACGACGCCTCGGTCCACCGCCGGGCCGCCGTCCTTGAGCCGGTAGTCGAGCTCCTGGCCCATGAACTGCGTCTTTGGCTCGGCGGGCGGGACGAGTCCTGAGGCGAAGATGGCCTTGGGGTCGAGGATGATGGCGCCGTGTTGGCCGTAGATAATACCCGCTGCCTTCGCGTCGTCGGCGGTCTTGTACGTCTTCCCGTTCCATTGGGCGAAGGGGCCGGTGAAGCCGCCGAAGCCGTCGTTGTCGAAGTCGCAGTTGATCATTCGCCCCGTGGTGGGGAGCGCGGCGCCGCCGGTGCCGAGGAAGAGGTTGTTGCGGGTCACTACGTCGGTAACTGTCTCGCCGCCGGGCTGGATGATGAAACATGGCCCATTGCGCAGGCAGGTGTTGTGGAAGATGAGGACGCCACAGGTGTCGTTGTGGAGCTTGAAGGGGGAGTAGGTGGCGTTGTAGATGAAGTTGCGGTAGAAGTAGAGCGGCCCGCCCTGGGCGGGCTGAGCGGTGATGCCGTGGGCGACGTTGACGATGCGGTTGCGGAAGACGCGGATGTTGGTCTCCCCGTAGTCGGCCTCGAAGCCATCGTCGGTGCACACGGTCACGTCGTTGTTGTGGATGTCGCAGGCCGACCAGTTGCCGTGGCCGGTGCCGTGGGTGCCGTCGCCGAGGTTCTGCATGCGGTTGTAGGCGACGACGTGGCCCGAGCCGCTCATGTAGGTGGCGCAGGGCGCCTCGATGCCCTTCGTGCGCGGCCAGGTGGTCGGGCCGATGAAGACGCAGTCGCTGATGAAATGGCCGCGCGAGACGCTGTAGCCGCCGTTGTGCGCGGTGAAGCCCTTCTCCATCTTCTGAAACTTGCAGCGGCGGATGACCCAGTTCGATCCCTCGTGGGCGACGATGGCGTACTGGCGGCCCTGAAGCGTGAGGCCCTCGAGCCAGATGTGCTTGACGCCATTGGCGCTGACGAGGCGTCCCTTCGTCGTGTCGTCGCCGCCCCCGTCAATCACCGCCTCGCCATCGCCCGCCCCCCGGAAGATGATCGGCTTGCCGGCCACGCCGCTCTTCTTGAGCTCCAGCGCGCCCTTGATTTCGTAGCGCCCCTTGTGGAGGAGGAAGAGGTCGCCCGGCTCCATCGCGGCGACCGCGGCGGGCAGCCCCCTGATGGCGTCGGGTGGGCCGCCCGAGCTGTCCTCGGGCACAACGTGGCGCACGCGCATCCCCGCCGGCTCCCGCGGCTCCCCGATGGTGCTCATCTTCAACACCTTCTCGGCATCGCCGCCGTCGGGGTCCTTCAGCGACAGCTTCACCTCGTACTCCGTCTCTGGGACGAGGTCTACGACGCTCCCCGCGAAGATCCAGCCGCCGGGCAGCCGGTCGGCCGGAATGCCCTTGAAGCTCCACTGATTCCGCTGCTCGCGCGTCGCGGAGCGAATGGTTCGGAATAGCGGGAAGCCCTGCCTCCACGCGCCCTCCCCTGCCCTGCGAAACTGCACGCTGATGACCGCGTTCGCGTTATCGTCCCCCCTCACGGGCCAGCGCACGGCCAGACAATGCAGCGTCGCGGGCTCCACCTGAATCTCCCCCGGCGTGGAGGCATTCTCCCCCGCCCAGAGCGCCAGCGCATTAGCCAATGCCCCGAGGGCCAGCAACCGCCGCCACCAGTGATGCAAGCCCGTCATTGCGTCTCCTCCGGCCTCCCGGTAGTGCGTGGATAGCTGCACGCGGAATGCTATCCCCCAGGTTATCCCGCATTCGTCCGGCGTGCAAGTGTGCACGCCTTACCATCCACGCCTGGGGTGTAAACCCGCTCTTGACCTTCGCGGGCGGCGCGCGTAGAATCGCCCCCAAGCTAGCGAGCCGCGGCCTCCCGAAGGTTCCAATGCCTTCGTGATGGTAAACAGGGGCCACAGGGGCGCGGCTGGGGGACGTTACCCTCCCGAACGTATTGGAACGTTCGGGAGGAAGTTAGCTCTGAGCTCGTCCCCCCATTGCGGGGCCGTGGGCCGAGGAGATGGCGGAGATGGAGCTGCCCGAACGCCTAAATGCGGCAACAGCCCTTGTGGACTCCCACATCGCGGCGGGCCGCGCCGCCAAGGCGGCCATCCTCTGCGAGGGCCGCACTGTCACCTACGGCGAACTCGCCGAGGGCGTCAACCGCTTCGGCAACGTCCTCAAAGACCACGACGTCCGCCTCGAGGAGCGCGTCGCCATCCTCCTTCCCGATACGCCCGAGTGGGTCTTCGCCTTCTTCGGCGCCATGAAGGTCGGCGCCGTCGCCATCCCTATGAACACCCTGCTGATGCCACACGAGTACGAGTATCTGCTCAACGACAGCCGCGCGCGGGTCGTGGTCGTCCACGCCTCGCTCCTGGGCCACATCGCGCCCATCCGGGGGCAACTACGCTATCTCGAGCACACCTTCGTCGTCGGCGGCGACGCCGAGGGTCTCCCCCGCCTCGAACGCCTCCTGGAGGCCGCCTCGCCGTCGCTCGAGCCGGCCGACACCAGCAAGGACGACGCCGCCTTCTGGCTCTACAGCTCGGGCACCACGGGCTTCCCAAAGGGCGCTATCCACCTCCACCACGACATGCTCGTCGCCGCCGACCTCTACGCAATCGGCGTCCTCGGACTCAAGGACTCCGACGTCTGCTTCTCCGTCGCCAAGCTCTTCTTCGCCTATGGCCTCGGCAACGGCCTCTACTTCGCGCTCCGCGCCGGCGGCACAAATGTCCTCTTCCCCGGCCGGCCCGTGCCCGATGCCGTCTTCCAGGTCATTGACCGCACCCAGCCCACCGTCTTTTACAGCGTGCCCACCAGCTACGCCGCGCTCCTCCACGCGGCGGAGAAGACGGGGCGCACGAGCCTCGGACGCGTCCGCATGTGCGTCTCCGCCGGCGAGCCGTTGCCGAAGCCCATCTTCGAGAAATGGCGCGACCGCTTCGGCGTCGAAATCCTCGACGGCATCGGCTCGACCGAAATCCTCCACATCTTCATCTCCAACCGCCCAGGCCATGCCCAGGGCGGCTCCACGGGCCAGATCGTCCCAGGCTACGAAGCCCGCATCGTGGACGAACACGGCCACGAAGTCCCCACAGGCCACGTCGGCGACCTCTGGATCAAGGGCGACAGCATCGCCCTCGGTTACTGGAACAAGCACGAGCACACCAAGCGCACCTTCCGCGGCGAATGGATTGACACCCACGACAAGTTCCGCGTGGACGAGCACGGCTTCTTCTGGTACGCCGGCCGCACCGACGACATGATGAAGGTCAGCGGCTACGCCGTCTGGCCGACCGAGATAGAGGCCATCCTCCAGGCGCATCCCGCCGTCCTGGAGAGCGGCGTCGCCGCTGCGCTCGACGACGAGGGGCTCACCAAGCCCAAAGCCTTCGTCGTCCTCAAAGAGGGCCACGCCCCCACCCCCGAACTCGCCCACGAGCTCCAGGAGTTCGTCAAGAAGAACGCCGCCCCCTACAAGTATCCTCGCTGGATCGAATTCGTCGAGTCCCTCCCCAAGACCGCCACCGGCAAAATCCAGCGCTACAAACTCCGCCAGCGCTCGGCCACCCCTCGGCCACACGCCCCGACACACTGAGAATGCACACGGAAGCCCACGCAGGTATACCGCCCCTCAAGGGCGCCTGTTCTACCTCGCAGGCCAGGATCCGGCTCCGTGCCCCGCGACACTCATGGCCGAGGTGGAGAGCGACGAGCCTTCGACTTCGCTCAGGGCAGCCAATTCGCCGCACTCCGAGGGGCTGACGCCCAAGGTCGAGCGGGGGCCACAAGCGATGCTCCGGCGGGCTTGGCTTGGACCTCAGGCAGGGGGCGAGCGCGAGGCCTGAGGCCGTGACCGGGGCGTCGGCGCAAGCGTTTGACCTCGGCGGTGCCGTGGCTGGCTATTCCGTGCAGTGGTGGGTGGCCTGGTAGGTGGCTTTGACTCGTTTGGGCGGGTGGGTATAATCGGGGGCGTTGGCGAGCGAAATCAGTTGGAGGCGGTTCGTGGATGCCACTCGTGCCGAGCGGATGTTGGGGGCGTGGCGGGCGCGCTTCGGGCCGGCCGACGGGTTGTTCTGGTCGCGGGCGCCAGGCCGGGTGAACATAATCGGGGAGCACACGGACTACAACCAGGGCTATGTGCTCCCGATTGCGATAGACCGTGATATTGTGGTGGCGTTCCGGCCTAATGGGACGCGGGTGGTGAACGTTCATGCGCTGAATCTGGGGGACAGTGCGAGCTTCGCGCTGGTGGACCCGAAGGCCGACGGGGCGCATCCCTGGATGGTGTATCCGATGGGCATAGCCCGCATCCTTCAGGAGAAGGGGGTGGAGGTGCCCGGGCTGGACGCGGTGTTTGAGGGCACGGTGCCGATGGGGGGCGGGTTATCGTCGTCGGCGGCGCTCACTGTGGCGTTCGGGCTGGCCTACGCGCACGCCGCCGGGGCGCAGGTGGACCGCCGCGAGCTGGCCGTGATGTGCCAGCAGACCGAGCATCGCTTCTGCGGCGTCAAGTGTGGCATCATGGACCAATTCGTTGCCCTCCACGCCGAGCGCGGGAAGGCAGTGTACCTGGACTGCCGCGATCTGCGCTACGAGCTCGTGCCGTGCGCGTTTCCAGGCGCGGGGTTCGTGGTCTGCGACACGCGGGTGAAGCACGAGCTGGCGTCGTCGGAGTACAACAAGCGCCGCGCTCAATGCGAGGAGGCCGCGCACGTCCTCGCCGAGTTCCTCCCAGGCGTCCAGAGCCTCCGCGATGTGAACGTCTACCAGTTCAAGGCCTACCAGCACCGCATCCCGTCGCCGATGCGGGAGCGGGCGCGGCACGTCATTACCGAGAACCAGCGCGTCCTGGCCGCTCGCCAGGCGATGCTCAAGGGCAACCCGTTGCAGCTCGGCGTCCTGATGGATGCCTCGCACGACAGCCTGGACGCGGACTACGAGGTGACGTCGCCAGAGCTGAACCTGTTGGTGGGCCTGGCGCGGGACTGCAAGGGGGTGTTCGGCTCGCGGATGACGGGGGGCGGGTTCGGGGGGTGCACGGTGAGCCTTGTGGCCAGGGAGCACATCGCGGAGTTCTGCGAGCGCGTCAGGACCGGATACCGCGAGCGGACGAACTTGGACCCCCACATCTACGTCGTGGAGGCGGAGCAGGGGGCGGAGGTTTTCAATCCGTAATCCATAGTCCGTGAGCCGTAAGCCGTAAGCAGAGAGGAGAAGAGAAGACTGCCACGGGGTGGGGCGCTTCTCCAGCTTGTCGTGTTACGGATTGCGGATTGCGGATTGAGCATTGCGCATTGCGGTTCACGAATCACGCATTGCCGATACGCGGACCGGCAACCAGTCAGCATGAAGGCGTAGTCCCGTGATTAGGGAAGCGATTGCCAAGCTTGTCTCCGGCGTGAACCTCTCACAGAATGAGGCGGAGGCGGCGATGGGCGAGATCATGTCGGGCGGTGCGACGGATGCCCAGATCGCGGCCTTCGTGGTGGCGCTGCGAATGAAGGGCGAGACGGTGGAGGAGATCACCGGCTGCGCGCGGGCGATGCGGGCCAAGGCGACGCGCGTGGCGGCCCCCAGCGACACGGTGCTCGACACGTGCGGGACGGGTGGCGACGCGCGGGGGACGTTCAACATCTCCACGGCGGCGGCGCTCGTGGCCGCGGGGGCGGGCTGCTGCGTGGCCAAGCACGGCAACCGCGCGGTGTCGAGCGCGAGCGGGAGCGCGGACGTGCTCCGCGAGCTGGGGGTGAGGATTGACGCCCCCGTGCCGCTCGTCGAGCGCTCGCTGCGCGAGGCGGGCATCGGCTTTCTCTTCGCCCCGGCGCTCCACGGCGCGATGAAGCACGCCGTCGGCCCGCGGCGCGAGATGGCCATCCGCACGGTCTTCAACATCCTCGGCCCGCTCACCAACCCCGCCGGCGCGCGCCGACAGCTCCTCGGCGTCTACGACCACGCCCTCATCGAGACAATGGCCGCAGTGCTGGCCAATCTCGGCAGCATCCGCTGCATGGTGGTGCACGGCGACGACGGCCTCGACGAGCTGACCACCACGACGACGAGCCGCGTGTGCGAGCTGGAGGGCGGCAAGCTGCGGACCTATGCGCTCAGCCCCGAGGCCCTCGGATTCCCCCGCGCGCGGCTGGAGGAGCTGACGGTGGGCAGCGTTGGGGAGAGCGCGGAGGCCATCCGCGGGGTGCTCGCGGGGCGCCGCGGGCCGCAGCGTGACGTGGTGGTGCTCAACGCCGCGGCCGCCCTGACCGTCGCGGGGCTGGCGGCGGACCTGGCGGAGGGCGCCCGGCACGCCGCGGCCGCGATAGACTCCGGCGCCGCGGCCAAGGCCCTCGAGCGCCTCGTCGCCATCACGAATGCCGAGTGAGCGGGGCGTTCAACCCCCCCCACGCCCGAGCCGTTTCACCGCCGGGGCGATAACGCGGTCGAGCTCCTCAAAGGCCGTGTAGTTGCCGCGGTAGAGCACAATGCCGTCGGCGTCGGCCACGATGACGACCGGGATGCCGCTGAGACTGTAAAGCGTGGCCGCCGTGCCGCGCGGGTCGAGGAGCATCGGGTAGGCGATCCCCTCCTTCTCCGCATACGCTTGAGCCACCTTAGCCGTCTCCTGCACGTCAATGTCGAAGACCACGACCTTGTCCTTCGGGTAGCGCTTGGCCACCTCGTTGAGGTGCGGGATCTGCTTCGTGCACCAATGGCACCAGCTAGCGCCGAACTTGAAGACGGCAACCTTGCCCCTGGCCATCTGGAGGACGCTCGTCCTCTGGCCGTCGAGGGTGTAAAGCGGCGCATCGAGCAACCTGTCGCCCTTCCCCGGCGTCTCCCCGGGCATGATGCAGCCTTGCAGGGCAAGAGCTAACATGGTTACTGCCAAGGCATAGCCTGTTCTCCCCATCCACATCTCCTTCGTCGAGCTCCCCTCGAGTCGGGGCGACGTGCAGGCGACGCCCCTTTCACATCATTGTACCCATCTGCTGCGAGGGATCAAAGCTCGGATGAGGTCTGGGCTACCAGGGCAGCTCGCGCTGGTCCGCCTGGGGCCGGCAGCGGGAGAGGAGGGACTCCAGCTCGCGGAGGGAGCGGACGGGGGTGGCGCCGGCGGCTTCCACCGCCGAGTTGCCGATGGCGCTCAGGGCGGGCGAGCGGAAGCGGACGACGAAGGCCTTGCGCCCCAGGGCGATAGCGTGGCGAGCGGTGCTGAGCGCGCCGCCGCGCTCGCGGCTTTCGACCACGAGCAAGGCATCGCTCAAGGCCGCGATCAGGCGGTTGCGCGCCAGCGCCGCGGGCGTGGTCCACGGCGCATCGGGGTGGCACTCGGAGACGGCCGCGGCCAGGCGCCAGATGCTGGCGGGCGGCGGGTAGCCGGGGTGGGGGCGGAACTGGAGGATGCCGGTGGGCAGCACCATGAGGGTGGGCCTGCGCGCGGCGAGGGCCGCGCGATGTGCCGCCGCGTCAATCCCCAGGGCGTTGCCTGAGACGATCACCCAGCCGCGTGAGGCCAGGTGGCGAGCGACGGCGGAGGCTACCTCGGCGCCGTGGTCGGAGGGCTGGGTGGTGCCCACGATGCCAAAGGTCGGGCGGTTCTCGCGTGGGAGCCGTCCCCGCACGAAGAGTGCCGGCGGCGGGCTGGCCAAAGCGTTCAGCCGCAACGGATAGGCGGCATCCGCCCGCCGCACAACGCACGCGCCCTGGGCGGTGAGGCGCTCGGCCGCGGCGCGGTGTGGCCCCATGTCGCGCGCGGCCTCGCGGACGCCTCGCAGGACGAGCTGGGGCACCCGCGCCACCGTGGCGAGCTCCTCTGGCGTCGCTCGCAGGATGGCCATGGGCGAGCCGAAGCGGGCGAGGAGGCGTCCCATCGAGGCGGCGCCCAGGCCCGGCACCGCGTGGAGCGCCACCCAGGCGGCGAGTTCTTCGTTGCCGATTGCCGACTGCTGATTGCCGATTGCCTGGGGCATCTGCGCTAGAGTCTGAGGATTTCCACCCGACGGAAGAGCCTGTTCTCGAAGACGAAGAGCGCCGCCTCGCAGGCCTTGAGCTCGCCGCCGAGGTCGCGTAGCGACCAGTCGGGCATCGCGGCCAGCACCGCCGCCTCGATGCTGCCGCCGTGGGAGACAACCAGGGCGTTCTTCCCCGATGGCAACTCCTCGGCGATGGCGCAGACACGCTCGAAGAAGGCCGTGCCGAACTTCTCCAGGATGAGGTGGGTAGCGGGGATGGCCAGGTATGCCTCCAGGAGCGAGCAGCCGGTGCGCGACCGCAGGGCCTCGGCGTGGCGCTCGTGGTCCTCGAGCTCGGAGGGCAGGGTGGCGAACTCGGGCGCGACCTCGTAGCGGGTGAAGCCGAGGGCCTCAAGGGTCTCGATGCAGCGGCGCTTGGGGCTGGTGTAAACTGCGGCGTAGTTGCCCACAAGGGTCGCCGCGGCCCGTCGGGCCAGCTCGAGTCCCTCGGCCGAGAGCCCCTTGCCTTCGCCGCGGAGGCTGTGGCGTCGCACCTCAACTGTCTCGCCCATTGGGCAGGCCTCCTTGCGGGCTACTCCTCGCCCTTGCCGCGCTCGGGCAGCTCGATGCGCTCGGTCTTGCGCCCCGGCACCAGCGGGCGGCGGAAGAAGAGCCAGTCGGCCGAGGCGGTGACGAGCTGCCAGCCGTCGCGCCCGAGGCGGTTCGCCACGCTCTCGCTGCGCGAGCGCAGACATTGGTATTCCCACGCGGTGCTGGGGTCCAGGGCGGCTATGGCCGGCTTGAGGGCATCGGCCTGCTTCCGCACGGCCTCCGTGAGGTCCACGAGGCGTGCGTCCAGGGCCTTCACCCCGGCTGCTGCTTGGGCGACCTCCTCGCGCAGGCCCTTGGGGTCGGCCACAGCCTGGCGGAGCGCCGTCAGCTCCGCGCGCAGCGCCACCAGCTCGGTCTGGATGGGGCTCAGGTCAATCGTGGCCACGAGGGTGGACTGCGCCGGCTGGGGTTTCGCCTCCTGGGCGTTCGAGAGGGCGAGAGGCACAAGCCCGGCGCCCGCCACGAGGGCGCCCGCGACCGCCATGGCAGCAACGCGCTTCATCTGTCGTCTCCTTGCGAAGGTGGGGCCGAGCGCCGTCCCCCTCCCAGGCGGATTATAGCCCGTGCGGGAAAGCGAGTCAATGTGGGCGGGGCGCTGAAGTGGCGTCGGCGTGGCCAGTCTCAGGCCCACGCCCCACCGCCGCATGGCCGCCCGCGGCCCGCGAGCAACATTGCAGAGTTGAACAACTCTGAAATGTTGCTATCCGGCGGCGTGGAAGGCGGCCAATCAGCCAGTTGTCTGACTGAACGGCTGTTCCGACGGCGCATCCTGCGCCTGCGCGTGGGCCTGCTGTTGCACGGGCGGAGGCAGGCAGGAGCCCCAACGCGGCCAGGCACACGAGCCTCAGCAAAGAGCTTGCGCCGGGGTGGGCGCCCACTTATAATGGCTGTGCGGCTGCGGCGGAACCCAACGTGAGGGCCATGCTATGGCAAAGAGGGCAGAAGCGATGGCTGTGGCCCGCGTGCCCAGCGATGCGGGCTCGCTGACCATCCGCGATGCGGTGCTGGCCGAGATCGCCTACACCGAGGCAATGTCCACGCCGGGCGTCGTCCCGCCGCAGACGGGTCTGGTGCGGGGGCTCCTGCGCGGGGACAGGCCCCGCGGGGTGCAGGTGGAGACCGCAGGGAACGAGGTGGCGTTCCGCCTCGCCCTCGGCGTCCGCGGCGGGGTGCGCATGCCCGACGCGGCCGACGAGGTCCGCTCGCGGGTCGTTTCGGCGGTGACGGCGAAGACAGGCTACAGCGTTCGCGCGGTGAACATTCTTGTGGATCACGTCGCCGCGGGCGGCCCCATCGTGGGCAAGGCGTCGCCGGGGCCTCGCCCCATCCCAGCTCAGACCCGTGCGGAGGCGCCAGGGGTGCTCACCCAGGAGCTGGGCACGCTGGAGGTGGCAGAGGAGGTGTTCCGCGACCTGGTGCGCCAGGCGGTGAGGGAGCTCGGCGGGGCCGCGGTGGGAACGGCGTCGGGCATCTTCAGGTGGCGCGCGGCCACCCAGGCGGTGCAGGTCGAGCGCGGGCTGGGCGAGGTGGCCTTCTCGCTCGGCCTCTGTGTGCCGTACGAGGCGCGGATTCCCGAGATGGTGGACGAGTTGCGCCGCCGTGTCAGGGAGGCCGTGGAGGGGACTACGGGCTTTGCGGTGCGCGTGGTGAACGTTGTGGTGGAGCACATCCTGCCGCCTGGCGCGGCCGCCGCTCAGGCGCGGCCCCAAAGCGGCCAGGCGGCCGAGGCTCCGCCCCTTCCTGAGAGATGTAAGGCGGCCCAGGCTCCACCCCTCCCCACGAGAGGCAAAGCGGCCCAGGCTCCACCCCTCCCGGGAAGAGGCAAGGCGGCTACACCCTGATGGTTGTCCTCGGTCTCGAGACCTCAAGCCGGCTTGGGAGTGTGGCGTTGTGGCGCGACGGCACGTTGCTTGGCGAGCGCGTGCTCGCCCAGGGCCTCAACCACGGGGCTCTGCTCTTCGTTGAGCTGCGCCGCCTCCACGAGGAGGCGGGCGTCGCCCCCGCAGGCCTGGACCTCATCGCCGTGAGCCAAGGGCCGGGCTCGTACACCGGCCTGCGCATCGGGCTGGCCACGGCGCGGACGACTGCGCACGCGCTCGGCAAGCCGCTGCTGGGGGTGCCGAGCCTGGACGTGTTGGCGGAGAACGCCGCTCATGACGTCGCCAACGTGGCGACGGTGCTTGACGCCAAGCGGGGCGAGGTGTATGCCTGTCTCTACACGCGCAGCGGCGGGCGCCTCGAGCGGCAGACGCCTTACCGCGTCGTTCGGCCCTGCGACCTCGAGCTCCCGGTGCCCTGCGTGGCGCTGGGCGACGCCCTGAGCCGTTACCGCGAGGCGTTCGCGCGGCCAGGGGTGACGCTGGCGCCCGAGGAGGCGTGGCGTCCCAGGGCCGCCGTCGTTGCGCGCCTGGCCGCCGAACGCTACAAGCGCGGCTCACGCCAGGCCCTCCACGCCGTCCAGGTGCTCTACCTGCGGCGGCCCGAGGCCGAGGACGTGTGGGAGCGCAGGCACGCCAAACTCTGAGGAGGACCATGCCGCAATGGCCACCGAACCGTCCGCGACAGCTCGGCGGAGGGGTTGGGCGCTGGCGTTCCTGGCGTTGTGCCTGGGCGTGGGCCTGGCGGCGCGGCTGGGGGCCGCGGCGATCCCCAACCTGTTTCCCTCGTTGACCCTCAGCGGCCGTTCGGTGAGCTGGTGGGCCGATAAGCCGCTGTTCCCCGACTCCCTCGAGTACATCCGCATGGCCAACCATTTCGCCGCGGGGGACGGGCTGATCACGGACCGAGCCGGTCGCATCGCGCGGATGCCCGCTTACCCCGTGTTCATCGCGGCGGTCTATGCGGTCTTTGGCGAGAGCATTCTGGTGCTTCGGGTGGCCGACGCGGTGCTGGGCACAGTGGCGATTCTGCTGGCCTACGTGCTCGCAAAGCGGCTCTTCGGCGGGGGGGCCAGCCTGGCCGCGGCCGCCATCATGGCCGTCTATCCCTTCTTTGTCATCCAGGCGCTCCTGGTCCTCTCCGAGACGCTTTTTGTGGTGTTCCTCCTGGCGGGGGCGGCCTGCCTGGCGCGGGCGTATGGCGGCGGGGGCGGGTACCTGGTGTGGGCGGGGTTGGCGGGGCTGGGGCTGGCCCTGGCGACGCTGACGCGGGGGTCGTTTCTCTATGTGGCGCCGCTGACGGCGGCGGGGTGGGTGCTGGCCGGGCGGTTTGGGCGCCCGGCTGTGCTGGGCGCGTGCGCGATGCTGGCCGCTTTCGCGCTCGCGATGATGCCCTGGGTGGTGCGTAACTGGCGGGCGAGCGACGGCCACCTGGTGGTGACGACCCTGCGCGTGGGGCCGTCGCTCTACGAGGGGCTCAACCCCCGCGCGACTGGCGGCCCGATGATGGACCGCATTAACTGGGACGAGGGGACGCAGGGGATGGGCGAGTGGGAGCGCGACCGCTACTGGCGGCGCCGCGCCATCGAGTGGGCCTGGGAGAACCCCGGCCCCACGCTGGCCCTGGCCGCGAACAAGCTGGGGCGGTTCTGGAGCCCGATGCCGAACCTCGACCAGCTCCGCGGCACGGCGCCGTGCGCGCTCCTGGCGCTCAGCTATGGCCTGGTCATGGCCTTCGCCATCGTCGGCATCCTGCGGTCGTGGCGGCGGGCAGATGTGGCCTTGATCCTTCTGCTGCCCGTGGTGTATTATTGCCTGCTGCACATGGTCTTCGTGGGCTCGGTGCGTTACCGCGAAGCGGTCATGCCGCTGTTGGTGGTGGTAGCGGCCCACGGGTTGGAGGGGGCCTGGAGGCGATGGCGGCGTGGAAGCCCCGCAGCTCACGGTGCTGGTGCCGGTGTACAACGAGGCCGGGACCGTGGTGCGCCTGCTGGAGCGGGTGCTGGCGGCGGCCCCGGCCAAGCAGGTGGTGGTGGTGGATGACGGCTCGACCGATGGCTCGCGCGAGGCGGTCCAGAGCTTCGCCCGGTGTCACCCCGAGGTGGAGCTGATCCTGCACGATGCCAATCGGGGCAAGGGCGCGGCCATCCGCACGGGGCTTGCGCGCGCCCGCGGCGCCTACACGATCATCCAGGATGCCGACCTGGAGTACGACCCTGCGGACTACGAGCGGCTGCTCGCTGCGGCAAGGGAGCGCGGCGCTCGGGTCGTCTACGGCTCTCGCATCCTGGGGCGCCAGCCGGCCTCCTACTGCCGCTACTACTGGGGGGGACGGCTCGTGAGCCTCGTCGCCAGCATCCTCTACGGCCAGCGTGTCACCGACGAGCCGACCTGTTACAAGCTCTTCGACACGGCCCTCCTGCGCAGCCTGCCGCTGCGCGAGGACGGCTTCGGGTTCTGCCCCGAGGTGACGGCGCTGGTGTGCCGCCGCGGCGAGCGGATCGTCGAGGTCCCCATCCGCTACTCCCCGCGGTCAATAGCGGAGGGGAAGAAGATACGCTGGCGTGACGGCTTGCGCGCCATCTGGATACTCCTGAAGCACCGGTTCGGGAGGCGCGGCGGATGATCCGCAGGTTCCGGCAATACCGCGTGCGTCGGCGCTGGCTGGTGGTCCTGGCGCTGCTGGCGTGCGTGGTGTTCCATGCCGTCTTAGTCGCACGTTACCTCCTGTCCCCCGAGCAGTTCCGGGCCCGCACGCAGCTCCTGCTCCAGAGCGGGTTTCCCGGCGGGGTGCGGGTGGGCCGAGCGTCCTACGCTTTTCCCTCCGGCTTTCGGCTCAAGGACCTCAGGGTGCAGCGCCCGCCCGCGCGCGGGGGCGGGGAGCTGTTCCGCGCCAAGGCGCTGTCGGTGGACCTCGGCTTCCTGGCGCTCCTTCGCGGCAGGGTGGCGGTGGACGAGCTGCTGCTTGAGGAGCCGGAGCTGGAGCTAACGAGGGCGGACTTCGCAGAGATGAAGCAGCCGCGGCCCGAGGAAGGCGTGGCGCCCCTCAGACTGGTCGTCATCCGCGGCGGGCGCATCGTGCTGGGCAAGGACCTCTTTTTCGAGGGCAGCCCCGAGCGCGAACTGCGCGACGTGCAGATGGAGCTCACCCAGGAGCGGCGTCTGGCCAACGGCTACGCCTTCGAGGGCGAGGCCAACTCGTCGCTCTGGGGCCGCTGCCAACTGGAGGGGACGCTGGACCTCGGGGGCCGGCGGCTGGACGCCCGCGCTGTGGCTCGCGGCATCACGATTGACAAGCGCCTGCGCGAGCTGCTGCCCAAGGAGTACCAGAGCTACGGCAGCGCACTGGACATGTACAACCTCGCCGGCGCGGTGGACCTCGCGGTCGAGGCAAGCGTCAGTTGGGCCGCCGGGGGCTCGAGCACGCTCAAGGCCGTGGTGGACCTCCGCGACTGCTCTGCGGCCTGGGAGCGCTTCCCCGTCAAGTGCACCAGCATCCGCGGCAGAGTGGAGTTTGACGGCGCCAACATCCACTTCCGCGACCTGACCGGGCGCGCCGGGCCGGCCACCGTGACCCTGTCGGGCCAGAGCACGCCGGAGAAGATCGAGGTGCACCTCGTCGGGCGCGGGCGCCCCCTCGACAAGGAGCTCTACGACGCCGCCCCCCCGCCGCTCAAGAGGGTGTGGGAGCGCTGCGGCATCGAGGGCGGCATCATCAACGCTGACTACGAGAGCACCTGGTGGCGCGCCCAGAAGCGCTACGAGGCCACCATACGAGCCGACGTCCGCGACGTCCGCGCCACCTACAAGTTCTTCCCCTACCCTCTCAGCGACATCGCCGGCACCGTCCGCTGGGAGAACCAGGTCTCCTATGTTGACGGCCTGCACGGCCGCTGCGGCAATGCACGCGTGGCGGTCCGAGGGCGGATCACCGACGCCGGCGTGCCCGACCTCGTCATCGAGGCATCGAGCATCCCCTTCGACGACACGCTGCGCAAAGCCGTCACCGCCAACCCCAAGCGGGCCTACGACTACGGAGCCCTCTTCGACGAGCTCCGCCCCGAGGGCGCGGCCTCTGTGCAGTGTTGGGTCACAACCCGCGACGGCGACCCGGACAAGCCGCTCTTCCGCTTCGCCATCCGACCCGAGGGCGCGTCCTTCCAGCACAAGGACTTCCCGCATCGCTTCACCGACGTCCGCGGGGACATTCTGGTGGACGAGGCGGGCACCGTGTCGTTCCGCCAGCTCTCTGGGCGGCTGGGCGCCACGCGCGTGGACTTCCTCGGCGGCGTCCGCGCCGGCCCCAAGGGGCCGCTGCCCGACATCACGGTCGTGGCGCCCGAAGTCGAGCTCGGGCCCCCCGTTCGCGCCCTGCTCCCCAAGGAGTGGGCTGCGGTCTACGACGACCTCGCCCCCCAGGGCAAGGTGAGCTTCACCTGGCGCCTGGCGGCCGACGAGACCACAGGCGCCCCGCGTCGCACCACCGAGGTCGCCTGCCTCCAGGAATGCTCGGTGCAGCACAAGCTCTTCCCCCTGAGGATCACGGGGCTGATGGGGCGCTTCCGCGTGGACGAAGGCGGCCGCGCCACCTTCACAGGCATGAGGGGGCGCATCGGCAACGCGCCCATCGAGGCCATCTCGGGACAAGCGCTCCCCGGCGGCCTCGGCGGGCTCAGCTTCACGCTGCGAGCGCGCGGCCTGGCCCTTGACGACACCCTCCGCGCCGCGCTCCCGGAGGCCTGGCAAAAGGTCTGGGCCGACGTGCGGCCCTCGGGGGAGGCAATTGTCGAGTACCAGTTCGCCGGCAACCCCGACAAGCCCGACCGCCCCACCCAGCGGATGACGATCGAGCCGACCGAGGGCGCCTTCTGCTACCGCCGCTTCCCCCTGCCCGTGAGCGAGGTGACCCGCGGCAAGGTGGTCTTCGACCAGGACGGCAACGTCAAGATCGGCGCCCTCCAGGGCAAGGTGCGCGGCAAGGCCGTCCAGATCGGCGGCGAGGTGAAGATGGGACCCCAGGGCGGCCTGCTCAGCCTCGACGTCGAGGCCGAAGAGCTGGTCCTCGACGACGAGTTGCGCAGGGTCCTGCCCCCCGAATGGCAGGGGCTGTGGGAGACCCTGCGGCCCGCAGGCAAGATCGGCGCCTCGGCGACAGCCGTGGTGGACATCCAGAAGGGCGAATGGCGCAGCTTCCGCCTCAACGCCGCCCTCAAGGGCTGCGAGGCCACATGGCGGAAGGTGCCCGTCCGCCTCACCGGCCTGCGCGGGCGCTTCGACTATGCCGACGGACTGGTCACGCTCACCGACGTGACGGGCGAATGCCCCGTGGCCGACGCCGTCCGCCTCAGCGGCCGCATCTCCCAGAAGGGCGAGGGCGGGGAACGGCTCCAGGTCGTCGCGCAAAACGTCCGACTCGTCCCCGAGTTCATCAGCGCTCTGCCTCCCGACCTGCGCAAGACCCTGGAGGCCATCGAGCTGAAGGGCCTGGCCGACACCATTGACCTGAGCTTCACCACGACCGGCAAGGGGGGCGAGACGACTGAGTGCTTCGGCACCGTGCGCCTGCGCGACGCGTCGTTCCGCCAGACCTATCCCTTCGAACAGGTCAGCGGCACTATACGCATAGACAAGGGGACCGTCCACCCCGACGGCACGCAGAAGTTCGAGGGGGGCCTCGACCTCCGCAAGCTCGTCGTCATGAAGTTCGTCATCACCGAGCTCAAGGGGGCCTACACACAGACCCGCACCCTGGCCGGCGGCGAGAAGGCGCCCCAGTCCAAGCTGGCCCTCGACAACCTGGGCGCCACCTTCTACGGCGGCAACCTCAGCGCCAGGCTCGACCTCAGCGGCGAAGGAGCCTTTGCCGGCTGGCTCTCGCTCCAGAGCGCAGACTTCAAGGTCTTCTGCCGCGAGGCCCTCGGCGCCGACAGCGATGCCACGGGCGCCCTGGCCTTCCGCGTGGAGTTCCCGCCCGCCCGCTACAAGGACGAAAAGGGCCTGGTCGGCGACGGCGAGGCATCGGTCACCAACGGCGAGCTTGGCGCGCTGCCCCTGGCCGCCTCGCTCCTCAACGTTCTCGGCTTCCGCTCCCCCCTCGACCGCTCGATCACCCGGGCCGCGATGAAGTTCGGCATCACCAAGGACGCGCTCCTGGTCAAGCAGCTCCTCCTCTCCGGCGAGACCCGCCTGCTGGCCGGCCAGGGCACGATCGGCTTCGACGGCAAGCTCGACCTCCGCCTCGTCAGCCCTCGCAGCGGCATCGAGCTGCCCGTCATCAGCCAGCTCCTCCGAGAGCAACTCGTCCAGGTAGACGTCCGCGGCACCCTCTCCAACCCGAGCTTCACCCCCCTGCCAGTGCCCGTGGTGCCGCAGCTCATAGAGCAGATCAACGACGTGTTGGGCCTCTGGCGCAAGCGCCAGCCCGCCAAGCCGCCGGCGCCCGGCCCCCCACCGGCCCCGAAGCAACCCTGAGTCGCGCTGGGACTTCAATGCCCGCACCAGAAGCCACGCCCGCCCCCGCACGGCCGCAGCGCCAGACAGCTCTGGCCGTCGCCCTCGTTGTCGCCGTCTTAGCCGTCGGGGCGCTGCTGCGTTTCAACGCGATAGGCCGCAAGTCGCTGTGGCTCGACGAGGCGGTGACGCTGAACCTCGCCGACGCCCCCTACGGCGAGATGATCGCCGCCGTCGTTGGCCACGACGCCCATCCGCCCGGCTACTACGCCCTCCTGCACCCCTGGATGCGCGGCTCGCACAGCGCGGCGCGGGCCAGGGCCTTCTCCGCGGCCGCGAGCGTGGCGACGCTTGCCGCCTTCTACCTCCTCGCCAGAGCGCTCCTGCCGCAGGCCGCCGCGCTCATGGCCACCGCGCTCCTCGCCGTCTCCGCCTACCAGGTCTACTTCGCGCAGGAGGCCCGCCACTACGCGCTCGCAGCGCTCTTCGTCACCCTCTCCTGGTGTTGCCTCGCGCAGATCGTGGCGGGCAAGCGCCGCCACCAGTGGCCCTTCTGGCTCGGCATCGCGCTGTCCAACGCCGCGGCGCTCTACACCTTCTACTACTGCGCCTTCGCCATCGCCGCTCAGCTCGTGGTCCTGCTGGCGCTCTGGCGGCAGCTCGGGCGGAGGCCAGTGGCGCGGTGGCTGGCCTGGCAGTTGCTGCCGGCGGCGCTGTTTGCCCCATACGTGTCGGTGATCCTCGAGCACGCGGCGCGGCTTCGGAGCCTCGCCCCGCCGGGAGGGGCGCCGGACGCGCCGGCCCTGATGGCCACCGCCTCGCAGTTCGCCTGCGGCTTCCTGGCAAGGCTCGCTGGCCACTACCCCGGCGTCGCCCTCGCAGGCTCGGCAACCCTGGGGCTGTTGGCCGTCGCCGCGGGGCTGGCCGCCTGGCGCGCCCACGGCCGTGCGCTGGCCGTGGGCCTCGCGTGGCTCCTGGCACCCGTGCTCCTCCTGGCTCTCTTCCCGCTTCGTGGCCACGCCTATGACCCGAAGCACCTTCTCATCGCCGCGCCCGCTCTGGCGCTGCTGCCGGCGGCGGCCTTCGCGAGCGCCCGCGGGCTGCTCCGATGGGCCGTCGCCGCCCTGGCTGCGGCGCTCGTGGCCGCCAACGCCTACTCCCTCGTCCGCTACTACGACCGTGGCGTGGAGAAGGAGAACTGGCGGGCCGCCGTCGCCGAGGTCGTCCAGCGCGTCGAGCCCGGCGACATCGTGGTCTTCAACCCCTTCTACGTGCGGCACCCATTCCACTACTACTACCGCCCGCACTACCGCGACTTCCCCGTCGTCACCGTCGAGGCGCCCGTGGCAGGCAGGCCGTTCCGCGCGGGGGAGCTCAAGCTCGGCCGCCGCCTCTGGGTCCTCGAGGGGGCCAGCCCCGTCGAGGTTCCCAACCCAGAGGTCAACCGCGCCCTGAGCGGCTATCCTCTCCTCATGCCGGTCCGTCGCTATGAGGGGCTGATCGGCACCGTCAGCGTCTACCTCTACGACACCCTCCGCCCCGCCAAGCCGCCACGCTGAGCGGCCCTCCACCGAGGACGCGGTTGAACCCAGCGCGGGCGTGTGCTATACTCTGCTGGTGCGGCGACGGGGTGTGCTTGCAGCTATCGGGCGGAGACATCCGGCATGCGCAGCGTGGTGACAGGGGCCGCGGGCTTCCTCGGCTCGCATCTGGTGGACGCCCTCCTGGCTCGCGGACATCACGTGATCGGCATTGACAACATCATCACGGGCTGCACCGACAACATCGCCCACCTCTTCGGCAACCCACGCTTCCAGTTCTTCCAGCACGACATCACAAACTACATCTACATCGAGGGCGACGTGGACAACGTGCTGCACTTCGCCTCTCCCGCCAGCCCGACAGATTACCTGCGGTATCCGATCCAGACGCTCAAGGTCGGCTCCCTGGGCACCCACAAGGCCCTCGGCCTGGCCAAGGCCAAGAAGGCGAAGTTCCTCCTGGCCTCTACCTCGGAGGTCTACGGCGACCCGCTGGTCCACCCGCAGACCGAGGACTATTGGGGCAACGTGAACCCCCTGGGCTACCGCGGCGTCTACGACGAGGCCAAGCGCTTCGCCGAAGCCATGACCATGGCCTACCACCGCTTCCACGGCCTCGACACCCGCATCGTGCGCATCTTCAACACCTATGGCCCACGCATGCGGGTGGACGACGGCCGGGCGCTGCCCAACTTCTTCCGCCAGGCCCTCCTCGGCGAAGACATCACCATCTACGGCGACGGCAGCCAGACCCGCAGCTTCTGCTACGTGGACGACCTCATCGAGGGCGTCTGCCGCCTCCTCGAGTCCTCCGAGCACCTCCCCGTCAACATCGGCAACCCCGCAGAGATCACGGTCCTCCAGCTCGCCCAGGAGATAGTCGAGCTGACCGGCAGCGCGAGCAAGATACGCTTCATACCCTTCCCCGACAATTACCGGGACGACCCTAAGACCCGGCGGCCCGACATCACGAAGGCGCGGCGGCTATTGGGCTGGGAACCGAGAGTGGACCGCCGCGAGGGCCTGCGACGCACACTGGAGTACTTCCGGGCGAAACTGGTCCGCGACGCTCCGAGCAAGCCATGAGTGCCGACGCCCCCCGAGCTCCCGCCGACCCCCTGGTCGGGCGCACAATCTGCGGCTGCGAGCTCCTCGCCCTCATCAGCACCGGCGGCATGGGACGCCTCTACAAGGCCCGCCAGGTCTCCCTCGACCGCATCGTTGCCGTCAAAGTCCTGCCCCCGGCCCTCGCCACCAACGAGGAGTTCCTCGCCCGCTTCCGCCGCGAGGCCCGCGCCCTCGCCACCCTGCTACACCCCAACATCGTCGCCGTGCACAACTTCGGCGAGGAGGGCGACGTGCACGCTCTCGTCATGGAATACATCGAGGGCGAGAGCGTGGCGGACATCCTCGCTCGCCTCAACATCCTCCCCACGTCCACCGCCGTCGCCATAGTCCGCCAGATCGCCGAGGGGCTGGCCTTCGCCCACGAAAAGCAGGTCATCCACTGCGACGTCAAGCCCGAGAACATCCTCGTCACCCCCACCGGCACGGCCAAGCTCGCCGACTTCGGCCTCGCCAGGAGCCTCGTCGGCGACAGTGGCAAGATCACCCGCGACGGGGTCATCCTGGGCACCCCGGCCTACATGAGCCCCGAGCAGTGCGCGGGCTCGCCCCTCGACCCCCGCACCGACGTCTACTCGCTGGGCGCCACCTTCTACCGCATGGTCGCCGGGCGCGACCCCTTCGAGGCCCCCGACCCCTTCGCCATCATGGCCAAACACCGCGGCGAGCCGCCCGACGACCCGCGCCGCCACAACCCCGAGCTCCCCTCCGCCCTCGCCAAAGTCATCCTCCGCATGATGGAGAAGCCGCGCGAGAACCGCTACCGCACCGCCGCCGAGGTCGCCGAGGCCCTCCGAGCCATCGAGCGCACCCTCGAGCCCAGCCACGGCTTCCCAGACCCCGTCCCCTACCCCCGCAGGCACTTCACCTTCGTCCGCGACGCTCTCCAGGCCGGCCTCCTCAGCCCCGCCCAGGTCCGAGAGTGTCTCGCGCGCCAGGATGCCGCCGGAGAGCCCGAAGAAAGCGACCTCCCAGCCCTCTTCCTGCGCACCAAGCTCCTCACCGATGTCCAGGTCCGCACCCTCGAGGCCACCGCCCGCGCCCGCGAGGAGGCCCTCGGCGACGAGGAGTTCGCCCGCCTCGCCCTCGACGCCGGCATGGTCACCAAGGACCAGGTCGCCGAATGCTTGCGCACCCAGCGGGGCCTGCCGCGCGCCCGCACCAGACGACGCCTCCACGACCTCATGGTCGCCGAAGGCATCCTCAAGCCCGCCCAGGCCGCCTCCATCCTCTTCCGACAGGTCAAGCTCGCCCAGGAGGCCGAGGACGCCGAGCTCCTCGACATCCTCCGCTCGGAGAGCGTCCTTACCGAGGCCGACATCCAGCGCTGCATCAAGGAGCAAGAGCGCCTCGAGGCCGAGGGACGCATCCGCGTCCTCCGACAGATCATCCCCGCGCTCGGCATGCTCGCCCCAGCCAGGCTCAAGCGGCTCCTCGCCAACAGGATGCGCCAGCGGATCGAAGCCCACCTCGCCGAGCTCGAGGAGGCCGAACGCGAGCGCGCGGAGCCCATCATGCCCAGCGAGGTCCACCTCAAGCTCGAGGAGAGCGAGCCCTGCCCCCGCTGCCACGAGCTCATCGAGGTCAATGCCCGCTCCTGCCCCCACTGCGGCTGCCGCGTGGAGGACGCCCGCCGCGAAGCGGCCATCCTCGGCAAGACGACCCCCGCGCGCACCGAAGGCCAAGAGGCGGGAGCTGCCCAACCGGAGCCCCGGCGGGCCGCCGCCAGCCAGGAGGAAGCCGACTGGGAGATCCTCCTCCCCGGCGGCGAGGCATCGCGCCCCATCTCCTTCGCCAAGCTCATCCGTCTCATCAAGGAGAAGCGCGTCCAGGCCACCACCGTCCTGCGCGGCCCCTTCACACAGGGCGTCTGGCGCCAGGCCCGCCACACCCCCTGCCTCTGCCGCTTCTTCGGCACCTGCCACTATTGCGACGCCAAGGTCCCCTCCGGCGTCAGGGCCTGCCCCTCCTGCAACTCCGACCTCGACAGACCCAGGGGGAGATAGCCCCCGCCCACCGGCTACGCTTTGCTCAAGGGAGCCGATGCACCACGTCCCGCGCGAATCCCGAGGGGATCAGCCGCAAGCCGCAAGCCGCAAGCCACAAGCCACAAGCTGAAAGCTGAAAGCTACAAGCTACAAGCTGAAAGCCAGAAGCTGAAAGCCGCAAGCCACAGGCCTCGGATCCCTCGCACTCGTGGTTTCGCCTCGCGGCTTGTGGCTCCCCCTCCTCACTTAGAGCGTCTAGAACAATGACATCTACCGCGGAGCACGCGGAGCACGCAGACGGGAGCAGATACCAAACCATAGGCAGCGCTACAAGGCCGAAGCCTATGCTCTGCTCTTTG
>Ga0209381_1002073_pt1 | contig 27169 bp, 19 predicted proteins | sample DewCreD2012metaG_FD_184111 | JGI IMG/M metagenome (GOLD analysis project Ga0209381, IMG submission 184111) | Hot spring sediment bacterial and archeal communities from British Columbia, Canada, to study Microbial Dark Matter (Phase II) - Dewar... ...
AAGATAACACAAATATATGAGGGAACAAATCAGATCCAGAGACTTGTTATCGCTCAGGAGATTATTAAAAGGGGCTGTGAGATAACAGATATGTACTAAGGAGGTATAATGTTTAAAAAAATTTCTTCTGTTGGAATTATTTTATTATTTCTTTTTTCTTTGAGCTGCTCCCTTCTTCCCTGGGTAAAAGATCCAAACAACATCTATGATTGGTCCTCAGGTTTTAAAGAGGATGTTACCTACTATTATAAAGTTACAACATACATTTCAGCTATTAACTACACAACGAGTTATAACTATCAATGGAAAATAGTTGATGTTACAGACAAAACTGATAAAAAAGTTTACAACATAAATGATGATGGGCAGACAAGATTTCTTGTTGTTGACAAAGATGAGAATCTTATTTTCTATGGAAAGGATGAATACTTTTCAGGTTTTTCAGAGGACGAGGTTTTACTTGAAGCACCTGTAACGATAGATAACAGCTGGATATACAAATCTGAAACAAGAAAAGTTTCCTCAATAGATACAACAGCTGAGGTAACTGCTGGAACATATAGCGATGTTGTAAAGGTAAAAATAATTGAGGATGATTATTATGGATACCTTTACTGGTCAGTTTCAAAAGGTCTTATTTATAAATATATTGAGTATACAAATGGCAACTATACAAAACTTGAACTTATAGATGTGAACGAGTAAAACAATAAGGAGATTTGATGGAAGATCTATTTTTGATCAAAGATATCCCTGAACTTTCGGCAAAAAAATTCGGAAGCAAAATAGCGTTACAGATGAAATCAGGATACACTTTCAGGTCAATAACCTATGAACAGTTGGATGATATGACAAAAAAAATTGCAGAGTATCTTTTGCATCTTGGAATAAAAAAGGGAGAATCTTTTGCTGTTTTAGGTGAGAACAGACCCGAATGGGCTATATCTTACCTTTCTGTAGCAAGAACTGGTGCTTATGTTATACCTGTTGATTCTATGCTGAAAGAGAAAGAGATAAAGTTGATACTTCATTATATAAAAGCGAAAGGTATATTCGTTTCTCCAAGGTATCTTGATCTTATAAATGAGATAAAGGATTCACTCCCAGAACTGAAACATGTTATATCTATGGATGAGGCCGAACATACACATGAAACTCCTTTCTATTTTGCTCTTGATGAAGGAAAAAAACTTTTGGAAAAGGGATCACATAAATATAGGGATGTTAAAATGTCTTTGGATGACCCTTATGTAATAATATTCACATCTGGAACTACAGGTCAATCTAAAGGTGTTATGCTAACAAGCAAAAATATAAGTTATGATATAATATACAGTACAAAACTTATTGAGGTTAAAGAGAATGATAGATTCATATCGGTTCTTCCTTTACACCATACATTTGAAGCAACCGCAGGTTTTTTACTTCCACTTTACAATGGATGTACTATAACTTATGCGAGGTCTTTGAAACCTAATGAGATTTTAGAGGATATAAAAGATTCTCAATCAACTATCCTTTTGGGTGTTCCACTTCTTTTTGAAAAGATAATTCTTGGAATAAAAAGAGAAATAAAAAAATCTCTAATCACAAATACGATAGTAAATGGAATGCTTGCAATAGAGAAAGGTTCAAAATTTTTGTTGAATATAAAACTTGGAAATCCTATTTTTAAAACTTTAAGGGAAAAATCTGGTCTTTCAACTATTAGACTTATGATTTCAGGTGGTGCAGCTTTAAAACCAGAGGTTGCTGAAAGTTTTGAATCTTTTGGATTTTTACTCGTTCAAGGGTATGGTTTAACGGAAACATCTCCTGTTGTTTCGGTAAATCCTTTACATAAATATAAGCATCGTTCAATAGGTGTTCCAATAGAAGGTGTGGAAGTTCAGATAGATAATCCAAATGAAAATGGAGAGGGAGAGATCAAGGTAAGAGGACCTATTGTTATGAAAGGTTATTACAACAACCAAGCTGCAACAGATGCTGTGATAAAAGATGGATGGTTTTACACAGGAGATATAGGTTATATTGATAAAGAGGGATACATTTACATTTCAGGAAGAAAAAAATCCATAATAGTTACTGAGGCTGGAAAGAATGTTTATCCTGAAGAGATAGAGGAGATGCTTGGAGAGAGTGAACTTATAGAAGAGGTTTTAGTTCTTTCGGTTATAAACAAGAAGAGTGGAAGAGAGGAAGTTGGCGCTATAATTTATCCAAATCCTGAACTCATAGAGAATGTTATGAAAAAGAACCTTTCTGAAGAGGAAGGTGATAAAGAGTTAAAAGAGATCATTGGAAAAGAGATAGCAAGGATATGTGAAAATCTTGCTGATTACAAGAGGGTAAAAAAATTTGATATTAGGTATGAAGAGTTTCCAAAAACAACAACTAAAAAGATCAAAAGGTATCTTTTTAACAACTATACTATTTCTGATTAGTTTAGAAAGTTGTTTCTACTCTTTCGTAAAAGGTAGTTTACCTTTTGATAAGTTCGTTTTTGGGAAATTTGAAAACAAAACTTACTATCTTGATTTTGAAGAAAGATTTTACAATAAGATCTTTGAAATTTTTCCAACCTATGGAAATGTAAAGATAGTTGGAAGTGATGAAAGGGACACTTTATCTGTAACATTAGAAGATTATTCAAAAACACCTTACGAGTATGGTGATGATGGAATGATAAAAAGTTATAGATACTTTTTGAAAAGTATTTATACGGTTTCAAAAATTAGTGAAAATGTTTTTACAGAAAAGATCTTTTCATCTTCGATTTCTGAGGATGAATGTAAGGATTCTTTGGTTGTTCAAAATGTAAAAAGTTTTATAGATAAGGTAAGGAAAGAATTTTAAAACTTGACTTTTTAAATTATAAGGATAATATTATCAGAAAGGGGGAAGTATGGCTGAAGAAAAAGAGAAAGCAAAAACGAGAACAAAAGCGGATGTTATAGATCAGATAGCTGAAAGAACTGGTGTAATGAGAAGAGATGTTGAGATCTGTTTTGAAACTTTGATAGATCTTATTACGGAAACACTTGTTAACAGGGATAGAATTGAGATAAGAGGACTTGGAGTTTTTAAAACCAAAAAGAGAAGAGAAAGGATCGCAAGACATCCGAAAACTGGAGCAAAAGTTCATGTTCCAGAAAGGTATGTTCCAGCTTTCAAACCATCAAAGATTTTAAAAGAAAAAGTTGAAAAAAGATAGAGGAGGTTTAAATGCCGTGCGGAAGAAAAAGAAAGAGAAAAAAAATCGCAACCCATAAAAGAAAAAAAAGAAGAAAAGCGATGCGTCATAAGAAGAAAAAATGACACCCGTAGCTCAACTGGATAGAGCAGCGGATTCCGGTTCCGCAGGTTGAAGGTTCAAGTCCTTTCGGGTGTAAAAAAAAAGTATTGACTTTTTTAAAAAAAATTTTTAAAATAAATAACAAAGGAGGAAAAAATAGAAAAGAGATGGTTCTTCGAGGAAAAAAAGAAACCTTTAAGATAGGAGGTAAAATGAAGAGGATTTTTGTTCTTCTCTTTGTATTGGCATTCGCATTTTCACTTTTTGCAATGCCATCAACAGATGTACTTGCAAAGATAAGACAGGTAACAAGTGTTTCACAGGATGGTAAATTTTTACAGACTAAAGATTCTTATGCACAGGCAGCAGGGATGAAAGCGATTTTGAATCTTGGTGGTGATATGAGAGGTTTTGCTCCAACACCACTTCAAAGTATTGTTTCATCAAAAGATGGACAGATAATCCAGGCTTTAACTGGATTATACAGCAGTGGTTCATTTGTTGGAGTATATTATACAGTTTCACTTGACGGTGGTTCAAGCTGGACAACTCCAACTTTGATAACATCAGCAGGTCCATTTTCAAGAAACTATAACGAAATAGCTGTTGCATCTGGAGAGTATCCTTATGTTATAGTTAACTACAGAACAAACGCTTATTTCGGTGATTGGTTTACAACAGATGCTTTAGGTCCGAATGGTGGTGGATGGACATCACCACTTCTTGTTACAGATACAGCAAACTATGCGGCATATATGCCTTCAATTGCTGTTAATCCAGATGGTGATAAATGCGTTATGATAGCATATGATGTAGCTGGTGGATTTGGAACAAACTATTCAACAGATTATGGAATAACATGGGGAACTTATAATTTCCCAGCAACTTTAAACACTGATACACTCTGGGGTATAGATGTTTCATGTGTTAGATGGGGAAATGGTGATGATGTTCATGGTGTATTCGGAATGGTTTGGAAAGATGAAACAAGATCAAATATTATAGCATCAGGTGCTGGTTCAGCAATAGTTCCTGGTTATGCTTATACAACAGATCTTGGTGTAAACTGGAACGCATTCACAGGGCTTTTTGAAGGAAACATATGGCCAAATGTTAACACTTTGAATGGTGATACAGTTATATATAATCTTGATACAACAGCAAACTCAACAAATGATGCTTTCCCAGTAAAAGCGTATCTTGATGCCTCAACAGGTGGATGGACAGATGAACTTGGAAACGCATTGGGTGATGGTTTTGGAACATGGTGGTATTGGTGGGATGCTGAGTATTATACAAGAGGAACAAATGGCGTAATGGCTTATGTAGTTCCTTTGAATGATCTTTTTGTTGATTATTATGATAATGGTGGTGACCTTTACACATTCATATGGCAGGGTCAGTCATTTGTTTTTGGTTATAAATTCGACGGTGAAACAGATTTTAGATATGATTATATAAACATCCATGATGGTGATGTTTTGGATGAAACAGGTGCTACAGCAACATGGAGAGGTAACGCTTACAGTGCAAACCTTTGCTATGATCCATCAAATGAAAATATGTACATAATTTATAACGATTATGTTGATACATCAACAGGCATTACATCTGTTGAAGCTTTGAAACTTGATCCAGCTACAAACGGTGTTTACAGAACAACACTTATACTTAACGCTGGTCTTTATGAAGTTGAATGTGGTAAAGAAGTTGATGAAAATGGACTTATCCATATTGCTGGTGTTTCCAATTCACAGGATTCAATATACTATAAATCTGTTAATATAAATGACCCAACATTGGTTTGGGAAGATCTCGGTATAACAACAGTATGGGGTATGAACAACGAAATATCATCAAATGGTAAAAAGAATATATACAACATTCCATCATTCGTTGGAAAGAATGGTTCTATAAGTTTTGTCATCAATGAAGGTAAGAATGTTGAAATATCAGTTTATGATGCAACTGGAAGAAATGTTAAAACAATAAACAAATTCTTCGCAAAAGGAACCCATTCAGTTAATCTAAATCTAAAACAGGGTGTTTACTTTGTTAAGGTTAACGATGGAGTTAACAACTTTACCAAAAAAGTTGTTTCAGTTAAGTAATCTTTTTCTTTATAATAAAGGGGGAAACATTGTTTCCCCCTTTATTTATATTATCTAAGATTTAAAAAGGAGAGTAATTATGTCAAAGAAAAATTACCTTGTTGGAATTATTCTCCTTCTGGTTCTTCTCTTCTCAGTTAATATTTTTGCGGGTGTTACAGGAAAGATAACTGGAAGAGTTATTGACAAACAGACAAAAGAGGGTATCCCCGGTGTTAATGTTATAATACCGGAACTTGGAATAGGTGCTGTTACGGATCTTGATGGATACTACTTTATTCTGAATGTCCCAGTTGGAGTTTATTCAGTTACAGCCCAGATAATTTCATACCAGACACAAACAAAAACAAACATTTCAGTATCAGCAGACATTAACACAACAGTCAACTTTGAACTTGTCATGGGTGCAATAGAGTATGATACTGTTATTGTTGAGGCTAAAGAATCAAAGATACAAACGAATGTTACACAGAAAGAAAGAACTATGAACCAGCAACTTCTTGATGAATCTGTTTCAAACAACATAATGGCAGCTGTTGCAAACAATGCTGGAGTTGTCGGTGGTGGAAATGCGATGCATGTCAGAGGTGGAAGAACAGATGAAGTTGGATACATGGTTGATGGTATGTCAATTATAGATCCAGTTACAAAAGGCCTCGGAGCTACAATAAATAAAAATGCTGTTTCAGAAGTGAAATTCATATCAGGAGGATTCAACGCTGAATATGGTGAGGCGATGTCTGGAATTTTAAATATAGTAACAAGAGAAGGTGCTAAAAAATATGAGGGAACTGTTAGATATGAAGGTAACTCTTTCCTTCCAACTTCTTTCAACTATGGTGACAACAGGTTGGAATACTCTTTAGGTGGACCAATATACAAAGATCTTTTAAGATTTTTTGTTTCAGGTGATATTTATGTAACAAACGATTGGTCTCCACTTTTTGTTGATAAACCAAACTTTTTCTATAAAAATGATTCAACAGGTTATGCTTTCTCATACGATTTTGTTGATTACTCTTTAGCAGGTTACGACTCTTTAGGTAATCCAATAATTGATACAACATACACAACGGCAAACTGGACACAGGACTCTGTTCCATATTTTACATATGGAGTAGATACTGTTGTTGATACTTTAAACGATACAACATACTATTATAATAAAATTGTTGTTGATACAGTTATGTGGAACAGGTATGGACCAACATATTGGGAGAATCTTGGTATTGTTGTTCCACATCACAAAAGAAGTGAATACCATGCTCAGGCAAAATTCACAGTAAAACCAACAAACAATTTAAAAATAAATCTTGGTGGTTTCTATTCTCATTCTTCTTATCAGCAGTTTAACAATTCTTTGAAATACAATCTTGAAAGATACCTAACAAGAAATACTGATGGATACCAGATAAATGGAACTGCAAACTGGATGATAAATCAGGCAAACTTTATAACACTTACTGGTAGTTACTTCTATACTCAAACACATTATGGACCTGAATTTGATGGTATCCTTTTTGACGAAAATGGTGATACAGTCTATCCTCCAGAAGTTGTTATACCAAAATGGTATGAGTTCTGGAAACCTTACGGTGTAATAGATACCAACAATTTCCATTATGTCCCAGGTATGGTTGATAAATGGAAAAACAACTCTCCATGGGGATGGTGGATAGATGCTCAGTACATTTATCCAAACTGGTATGGAACATCAAGTTTCAGGTATTCCAATTATCTTACAGTAAAAGCTGATTGGACAAGCCAGATTGGAAGATACCATGAGATGAAAACTGGTGTTGAGTATAAAGCTTATGAACTATATCTATGGGATCTCTATCTGCCATGGGATCCAAACCCATTCTCCGATCAATACCATGTTTATCCAAAACAGGTTGCAGCTTATGTTCAGGATAAGATGGAATTTGAAGGAATGGTTGTTAACATAGGTCTTAGATTCGATTATCTTGATGCGAATACACCATACTATTATGTTGCAAACAACAGGAGTTTCCCACTCTATCAGCAGGATACTATTATAGATACTATAACAGGTGATACAACAATAGTGATAACTCCAAATCCAAATATTACAAAACCTGATTCATATCCAGGTTATCCTGATTCTGTTTGGGATACTTTAACATGGCCAGTTAGAATGGCTGAAAAGAAATATAAAGTATCACCAAGGTTGGGAATATCACATCCAATATCTGAAGTTTCAGTTTTGCATTTCAACTATGGTCACTTCTTCCAGACACCACAGATGGATTATCTCTTCTCAGGTCTTGGTGTTGATCTTTCAAAGAGAGGAAACTCAAATATAGGTTCACCAAACCTTGATGCTGAAAGAACAATATCCTATGAGTTTGGAATAGCGACACAGATAGGTGCAGATATGGCTTTGGATGTTACAACATATTATAAGGATATATATGGGCTTATAGGTTCAAGAAAAGTTTACGCTTTACCAGCACCATACTATGCTTTGCAGAATGTTGAGTATGGTAATGTTAAAGGTCTTGAAATTGCTTTCTCAAAATCATCAAAATATTTCTCAACAGATATAGCTTATACCCTATCTTTTGCAAAGGGAACAGCATCTGATGCTTGGGAAGGTTACTATTTAACTTATGCTGAAAGGGATCCAGTTACAGGTGGAGATATACAGATGCCTAAGATCCCATACTATCTATCATTCGATCAGAGACATACAATAAATATAGGTTTTGTTTTGAGAATGCCAGCAAAAGAACTACCTATATATGCTGACAACTGGACAATATCTATTGACAACTCTATAAACTCAGGTCAGCCATACACTCCAGTAAATGAAAAGGGAGTAAAGACTGGTGTTACAAACAGTGAAAGGAAACCATGGACATTCAACACTGACCTTAAATTCAGAAAGGGATTTTTGTTTGGGACATTTGAACCTAACATCTATGTTACAGTTACAAACTTGTTCAACATAAGGAATGTTGTTGATGTTTATGCTTCAACAGGTCTTCCTGATAAGAATGCAACACTCGCATCGATAAACAAGAATATTTTCAACGCATACACTATCGGTCAGCCAGGATATGATGTTAGAAGAGATATTGATAGAGATGGAACAGTTTCTCAGGACGAAGCATACGAATCTTACATAGCATATTATAAAGATTACCTTAATGACCCAACCAACTGGTCAGCTCCAAGAGTTGTAACTGTGGGTCTTGAATTTTCATTCTAAGGATGGAGGAAAAATATGAATAAAAATTTTAAAAAACTCTTTTTTGTCCTCCTCACACTACTTTTTACTTTAACTATTTTTGCTCGTCCAGCATACATAGATCCAAAGATGACCTCAGGCAGAGTTTTTGACCAGAGGATCCTTGATATAAACCAGATAAATACATATATAACAAACTTTGCTATTTTTGCTCAGGATGTTTATTCTGGTAACAACTCTGGACTTTATTGGCCTGCTGGTTTCCCACAGGAAACTTATGTTTTTGGTGCTGGAGTGTGGGTTGGTGGAATTATAGAGAATGATGATGGAACATCTGATACAACAATGTCCTGTGGTTATTATCCAAACTCTGCATCAACAGAGTTTGTACCTGGAGATATCATAGATGCATCACCAGATAGACCAACTCCATACAATAATCCATGGGATGTAGTTTACATTTCAACAAGTGATAACTATGGTCAACCCTGGCCTTTGAAAACAACTTCTGGAGCGGATTCTGTTGTTTCAATGCAAGACTCATACACAGAGTTTAACGATATGGATATAAGTTACCGTTTGGTTGCAAGTTCAATACCACTTGAAATAGAAGTTAAACAGACAACTTACGCTTGGGTTGGTCCTTTGAAAGAAGATATAATTTTTATAAAATATGATATTCAAAATAAGAGAAGCGATAAGAAAGATATAAAGAAATGTTATGTTGGAATTGGTGCTGATAACGATATTGGAAATGAAGCAGGGGATGCTGCAAACGATCTTTTAGGTTTTATAGATACAATGACGGTAGATTATGCTGGAGTTAATGATACTTTGATGCAGATAAATGTTGGATACCAGTTCCAGCTTGAATCTGAAGCCAACTGGACACATTTCCCAGGCATAGTTGCTTACAAATATCTTGAATCACCAAAAGCAACTGAACCAATAGACCTATATCATAACGGATCATTCATCATTCCTGCTGGTGAAAGAATAGGAATGACAACATTCAACTATTTTACAATTCAGACTGATCCTTCGGATCATATAAAAAGATACCTTGTTCTTGCAGGATATGATCATACTCTTTACAATCCAAATGATCCTGAAGCATCATATAGACCATTCCCTAATTGGGGACAGGGTGTTCCTGGTTATCCTGGAAAGACAGAGGATCCAACAGCAGCAGGTGATAAGAGGTTCGCTATGGCGTCAGGTCCGTTCACTTTAAAATATGATTCAACAGCAACAGTTATTATAGGAATAATAATTTCTAAAAATTCTGCTGAAATGCTTAACAAAATGCTTATTGCACAACAGATATATGATCAGGGATGGCTTGGACCAGTTGCACCTGGACAGGTTAACTTTGATGTTGTTGGAATGGATAAAAAGGTAGTAATTTACTGGGATAATGCACAGGAACTTATTCCAGATAAATATTACTCTCTTGTTTCAGATCCTTCACTTCCAACATATAACCCTGCCTATAGAGAGTATGATATTGAAGGATATAACATTTATAGGTCAAGAACAGGTGCAGGTGGAACATGGGAATTACTTGCAAAATATGACAAAATAAATGAATATACTGTTGTTCTAAAAGATTCACTGATATATTACAATGCTGCTGCAGCAAAATATGAAACAACATATTATTATGATACTGTTGGTTCAAATACAGGTATTCCTTACTATTTTGTTGATTCTAACCTTACGAATGGAATACAATATTATTACACTGTTAGAGCATACGATGTTAATTTCAACGGATACGCAGTTACTCCTTCAAACGATACTATAGGTGCTATTCCACTTGTACTTGAAGGTGCAGGAAAGACAAAAGCGGCAGTTCCAAGATCTTTAACATCAAACCTAACAGCTGGTACATATGAACTAAACCTTGTATCTGGAAACATTGATACGTCTTTGATAAGTATGGAGATAATACATGCACTAGATACTTTGATCGAAAAAATTAAAGATGATACATTCACTCTAACATTTGGTCTTGCAGAAAGTTCAGCTGTAAATACAACACTTCCAGCATATCCATACACTATAACTAACAAAAATGGTGAAATAGTTATACAGGATAGAATGGATCTTGATACATTATGGGTGAACAACGAAAAGATAATAGGACTTTTTAGTGAAAAATACAATCCATACTCAGGATTCCTTTTCAAAATAAATGATTTCAAACTTGATACATCAGGATGGACTAATAAAGACAATTCTACCTTTAAAGTTTCTGTTCAGAGTGGAGTTTACGATAGTTCAATACTTAAGGTAGAAAATGTTGATCCAGCAAGAATGTTCTATCATAACAGTAAAGAGTATATAATAACATGGCATGAGGTTGTTTATAATACTCTTACAATTATTGGAACAGACACATTCCTTCCAAACGACACAAACCTTACAGTTACAATACATGATGTTGATAACAACATAGATATACATTATTCAAACAGAGTTTTAGGTGATAACTGGCATTTCAACTATTCTACAACTGCAACTCCTTCGCAGTGTCCGCAGTATCTGAAATCATCATCAGCATCAACTGCCAAAGTGGGTCTTTATTACTCAGGAATGAAAATATCTTTCAACTATACTACAAGACCTAACGCTATAGTCTGGAGTTCAAGGCCTAAGGATGGTGACATATGGGTTGTAAAAGTTACACCAAATGATACTGCTTTCGTTATGACCTATCCACCTATAAACTTACAGTACACTTTCACCGTAAATCCAGCTACTTTTGCAGAAGTAACAAAATCAACACTTGACAATATAAAAGTTGTACCAAATCCTTATGTTGTAAGAAGTGAACTTGATCTTGATTATAACTATAGAAGAATTCTATTCACAAATCTTCCTAACAAATGCACTATAAGGATTTACACACTTTCAGGTGAGCTTATTGCAACAATAAACCATGATGTTGAAATAACTGTTACAAAAGATAACAAGACAACTACAGCTTATGACTTAACAAAAGGTTACGCGGAATGGGATGTATTAACGAGAAATGATCAGATACCAGCACCGGGAATATACATCTACCATGTACAGACACCTAACGGTGAAACAAAAATTGGCAAATTTGCTATCATTAAGTAGGAGGAAGAATGAAAAAATTATTATTTATAATCATTTCTGTTACCCTTTTAGCAAATTTTGCCTATTCTTTCAATGAGGGAACCACAGGTGCCCAATTTTTAAAGATTTTGGTTGGTTCAAAGGCAACAGCGATGGGTGGAGCATTTGTCTCTATTGCTGATGACCCATCAGCTCTTTATTACAATCCAGCAGGTATAGCAACAATGAACAAGATGGGAATACTTTTAAACTATGTTAAATATCCAGCTGAAATAAGTTATTCCTATGTAGGGTTCGTTTCTCCGATGGGAATAGCAGGTTCTTTTGGTTTACAGGCAGGAATAATGACAATGCCACAGATGGAGATAACAACTGTTGAAAAGCCAGAAGGAACAGGTGAATATTTCTCCGCATCAAGTTATCTTGTTGGAGCATCATATGCGAAATCATTCACCGATAAGTTGACATCGGGAATAACTTTGAAATATATACAGGAGAAGATCGTTGATGCAACTTCAACTATGATAGCGTTTGATGCTGGAGCACTATATAAAACTGGTTTCAAATCATTGAGAATAGGAATGTCTATCAGAAACTTTGGATCTGAAGGGATGTTTACAGGTGGAACAATTTTGACTGACAAATATTCAAAATGGACTGATGGTCAAACACCACTTAACATATATTACAAAACAGATACATACACACTTCCTATGAACTTCAATTTTGGTCTTGCTTATGACATTCTTGAAGGTCCAACGAATTTTATGACAACAACACTTGAATTCCAGAATCCAAACGATGGAACAGAAAATGTTAGATTTGGAATGGAATACAACCTTTCAAAAATTCTTTTTATAAGGTTGGGTTACATATTCAATTGGGAGAAGTTCAAATATATACTTGATAACAAGGATGATCTGACACAGAATGAAAAGATAGAGAATCTAACAGCAGGTATTGGTTTCAAATATGGATTTTCTGGAATAGATCTTGGGATAGATTATTCCTATATTGAGATGGGACTTCTTTCGGATAATTATATGAATGGACATAGAGTCACTTTGACTCTTAATTTCTAAAAAATCGGGTGGGGTTTTAAAAACCCCACCTTTTTTATGAAAAAGTTACCAATCCTTTTTATAATCTTTCTACCAATTTTTCTGATATCAAAGAATCTCTTTATAGGTTATTTTTGTTCTGATAATAACATGTATAACGGCTTTTTGAAAAATTATGAACAGATGGTGAGAATTTCGAAAGATTTAAAAAATACTGATATTATAATTTTTCTTGACTCTTACACTTTATCATACACTTTAAAAATATATGAAGGAAAGAGTGAAACTTTAAAAATTTCTGAAAATACTAATTCAGGTGATTTTGAAACTATTTCTAATTTTTTCTCCAACTTCTATAAATACGATTACGATTTGAGAATAATGGTTCTATGGGATCATGGGAATGGTTGGTACAATTTTACAACAAAAAAGAAATCGATATTTTTTGATAACCATCCCTTCGATTTTATTTCTATAACTGAAGGTGAACTCAAAAATATATTTGTAGATATTTATAAAAAAACAGGTAAAAAAACTGATCTACTTATTTTTGATGCATGTTTAATGCAGTGTGTTGAAGTAGATTATGAATTGAAAGATTATGTTTCTTATATAGTTGGGTCTGAAGGGATAGTTCCATACAACGGTTTCCCTTACGATAAGATATTGCTTGTTGTTGATAGTTTAAAAGATCCTGAAAAGATTTCCAAAGGGATTGTTGAAAGTTACTATGAGTTTTATGTTGATTCTTCATATTCGAATTTAACTCTATCTTCGATAAGAACCTCAAATTTTGTTGAGGATGTAAAAAATTTAAAATTTGAAAAAAGGGATGAATTCTCAGTTATTGATGATATAGATGTTTCTTGTGATTTTAAAAATTCATTGGTTTTAAACAAAACAAAAAATGAAAGATACAAAGGGATAAAACTTTTTTTCCCAAAAAATTTTTCAACACTTTACAACCTCTACAAAGATTACATTAACCTTTCACTCGATAAAGATTTTTATATAATAAAAAAAGAATTTATAACCTACAACATAGAAGATACTTTTTCACCTCTACCTGTAAAAAATGTTTCTATAGTAGATAAAGATGATAACAATTTCCAAATTGACTTTGAAAAATCTTACGATTTTTCAGTTATAAAAGAGTATAATATAACCCATTCAAACTCCTTCACTCTCTATTATGAAAATTTCGATTCTATACCAAAGGATTTTTCAGGTGATATACACCTTTGGGATTTAACACCATATTCTAAACCTTACTCACTCTTTTCAAAAAACTTCTCATTTGAGATCTTTTTACCGGAAAAAGAGAATATAATCTCTTTTTACTATAAAGGGCTTTTTGGGGATTCCACCTTTAAAATCTATTTAAACGGTAAGAAGTTAAAATTTTTAGAAAGTGAAATAACTAACTGGAAAAGATTTATTTTAAAAGTTGATTCTGGATATGTGAAAATAGTTTTCAACGAAAGTATAGATCAAGATTATTTCATTTACCTTGATGAATTTAAAATTTATAGGTTACAAAAATTTTATAAAACTTTTCTTAATGAAAATTATGGAAAAGTTCATAAGATTGGAAATGGAGAAAATTTACTTTTTGTGGAGGCTATAGATATTTATGGAAATATTTCACCTATAGACACTATAATAGAATTTTTAGTTAACGATACTGTTAAAACATACCCTTATCCAAATCCTGCAAAGAATAATATAAATATTTTTTCAGGTTACAAAGGAGTTTATAATATTTTTATTTATACTTCTGATGGAAAGAAGGTCTATGAAAAAAATGGAATTAAAAATGATGATGAAATTATTATAAACATTGAAAAATTTAAGTCAGGACTCTATTTTTATTTACTTGATATTGAAGGAAAAAAGATGAAGGGGAAATTCTTTGTTGAAAGGTAATATATCTGTTGTCATAATAAACTATAATGGAGAAAAGTTTGCAGAAAAACTTATAAACTCCCTTAACTCACAAACAGAAGAGTATGGAGAGGTTATAATAATCGATAACAACAGTAAAGATGCAAGTTTTTTTTATTTTTTAGAAAAGTTAAAGAATGTTACGCTTTTTAGATTATCCGAGAATAAAGGTTTTGGCTATGCTGTTAATCTTGGAGTAAAACAGGCAAAATTTGAAAATATTTTACTTCTGAACAATGATACTTTTATAGAGAATGACTTTATAGAAAAATCTTTGAAAAACATTTCAAATTTCAAAGGTTACTCTTTTTTTGCTCCATTGGTTTTAAATTATGATGGAACTTATGTTGATTCTGCAGGTGACTCTGTTGGAAAATTTTTAAGACCTTACAAGAACTTTCATAAAAAAGAATACAAAAATTTGAAATTAGAAAATAGTGAAGTAAACGGTTTCTCTATGTCTATATGTTATTTTGTTAAAGATGATTTTATTAAAGAGGGAATGGTAGATGAAAAGTTTTTCATGTATTTTGAGGATGTTGATTTTTCTTTGAGGTTGAAAAGAAAAAAAAGGAAAATACTTTTTACCCCTGATACTGTTGGTTACCATTTCATTTCCGCATCTACAAAAATTGAAAACAGCATGAGCGAATATTCATCAAAAAAGGTTTTCTGGGAAGGAAGGAATAGAGTTTTTCTTTTCTTTAAAAATTACAACCTTTACTCTATAAAAGATTGGTTTTTCTTTTTGATAGGAACTTTGATTTCATCTTATTTCCATCTGTTTAAAACAAAAAAATTTTTCTGGTTTGTTAAAGGTCTTTTTGAAGGTTTTTTTGACCTTAAAGGGATAAAAAAGTATGGATAAATTTTCTCTGATAGTTCCAATTTATTCAAACAATTTTGAAGAGCAGATAAAAATCTTTTTGAAAGAGAATATGGGAGATGTTATTGTTGTTTTAACAAAAGAAATGGATTTTTCTATTGATGATGAAAGGGTAAAGGTTTTAAAACTTTATCGTGCTGGTTATGGAAAGGCTGTAAACTACGCATCAAAATTTACAGAAAAAGAGTATCTTATAATTACCAACGACGACATATTTTTTGAAGAAGATCTTTTTAAAAGGATAAAATATTTAAAGGATGATATAGTTGTTCCCTTGGTTAAAGATAAAAATAAAAAAGATATAGAATCTTTCGGTTCAAAAATATTATTTTTTTATAATATACTTAACAAGAATACCAGTTTCGATAAAAGAAAACTCCATCTAACAGGTTCTTTCTTCATAATAAAAAGGGAAATTTTTGAAAATACAGGTGGATTCGATGAGAAATATTTTATGTACTATGAGGATATAGATCTATCGGTAAGGTTAAAAAGAAAAAATATTATTTCTTTTGATGAAAATATTGTTGTTTTCCATAAACACTCTTCATCGAATCTGAAAAATAAAAGATACTTTTTGCAAAGGAACAGATTGTATTTTGTTTTGAAAAATTTTGATTTCAAAAATCTAATTCTTTTCTTTTTCATTCTAATTTTTGTTGAACCTTTTATTATGGTGGTTCAGATTTTAAAGGATAAAAGTTTTTTACCTTTTAAAGCGAGATATGATTTTTTCAAAGATATGAAAAATATTTTAAAGGAGAGAAAGTGAAGATCCTTGTTGATGCAACAACAGTTTCAAGAGGTGGCGGAGTTTCAACACATATAGTTATGATCCTGAAAAATTTTACCGATAGGAACAACAGATATTTTGTTTTGATAAGTAAAAGGGAAGTTAAAGATATAATTGAAAGAAACGATTTTATATATATAACGGTTCCATTTTTCAACAGTTTTACGAAATTTTTCTATGAGCAGTTAATTTTCCCAATTTTGGCTTTAATATTAAAGGTGGATTTGTTCTATATGCCAAAACAGAATTCAACATTTTTTAAATTTTATAAAATAGTTTCAACTCTTCATGATTTTATACCTGAAAAGAAAAGTTCTGGAGAAAATGTTTTTACAAGGCTATATTGGAAAATAGAGTATAATATAATTTCACAAAGGTCTGATGGGATAATATTCATAACAAAAAATTGTAAAGATTTGTATTCCAAAAGGTTTAAAAATCTGAACTCTAAAAAGAGTAAAGTGATATACAACGGTTTTGACACATATAAAAAATATGAAGACCAAAAAGAGTATTATATCCTTATACCTTCAACATTGAAAGCGAGAAAAAATATAAACCTTTCTTTGAAACTTGCAAATGACCTAATAAAAGTTTTTAAAGATAAAAAAATTCTTATCACGGGAAGGATGGATGATAAAAACCTTAAAAATATAGTTGAAAAACATGATTACAGAGGTTACATACCTTTTTTTGATTTTGAAAAAGTTATCAACGATTCTTTTTTGATAATTTATCTTTCAGATGATGAAGGATTTTCTTTACCTGTTGCTGAAGGAATACATCTTGGTAAAAGAGTTTTATGTATGGATATTCCAGTTCATAGGGAAATTTACAAAGATATGCCTATATACTATATAAAAGATCTATCATATAAAGAAAATCTTGAAAGGATCGTTGAAAAGATAAAAGGAGAAGTTAATTATGAAGAAGGATGCAAGAGGTGGAAAGATTGTTCAAAAGAAACAGAAGAGTTTTTCAGAGATTTTAAAAGATAATTTTTTGTTACTTCTTTTATTTTTTTCTATTCTGTCAGTTTTACCTTTGATAACATCTTTGAATTATCCTTTCCAGTTTGATGATTATCCAACAATATTTGAGGATAGTTCTGTAGACAATTTGAAAGATCTCTTTTCCATAAAACTTTCAGAAAGACCTATTAGAAAAATCTCAATAATTTTGGATAGATACTTTTTTAAAGAAAAAGTTATATTTTATAGGATAGAGAACCTTATACTTTATATTTTCACAATCTTTCTTACATCTTTTTTAACTTATAAAATTACTGAAAGTAAAACCTTTTCTTTTCTATCAATATTCTTATTTTCATTCCATCCGGTTCATGTTGAAAATATACTTATAATAACTCATAGAAAGGAACTTTTCCTTTATATTTTTTCAATGCTTTCTTTTTATTTTCATATTGAAAAAAAGAAAATGTTTTCACTTTTATTTTTGATTCTATCTATTCTTTCAAAAGAGGTCGCAATAGTTTTACCTTTGATTTTTTTGGTGTATGATATGATATTTGAAAGAAAAATAGATAAAAAATTTTATACTATAATCTTTTCAACTATTATTTTCTCATTTGTATTCATTCTTCTATTTGGTTCGATTTTTGGTTTCTATATGCCTGATTTTAAAAATATGGATAATTTTTTTAAAGAAAACAGGATGCTTAGGAATGCGACATACTTTGATATTTTTAAGATACAACCTTACATATTTTTAAAATATATTAAAAACCTTTTTATCCCATATCCACTTGTAGTTGATTACTATGTTCCAATAAGTGAAAAGAACTTAACACTTTTCTTTTTCAGTTTTATTATTCTTTTTGGACTCATATATGTTATATTGCGATTCAGAAATGAAAAATTTATTCTTTTCCCATTTCTATTTTTTGTAATTAATTATCTTCCGATTTCAAATTTTATTCCAGTTTTAAATCTTTTTGCTGACAGATATCTTTTCTTACCATCCTTCTCTTTCATTCTTTTCTTATATTTTCTCTTTTTAAAATTGAAAAATTTTGGAAAGTATTTTTTGATAGTGTATTCTGCTTTTTTTCTGATTTTAACTTTAATCTACATTCCGAATTTCAAAAGTGAAATATCCCTTTGGTCTTATGTAGTTAATAAGAATCCAAACTCTATTGTTGGTGCTAACAATCTTGGACTTTACTATATGAAAAGTGGAAATCTTCAAGAAGCTGAAGCGAACCTTTTGAAATCTTATCAACTTGATACACTTTATACGAACACACTTATAAACCTTGGTTCTCTTTACGCTTCAAAAAGGGAATATTTAAAATCTTTATATTTTCTTGAAAAGGCAGAAAAGGTTGAGCCTGAGAATGTTAGGGTTCTTTACAATCTTGGTCTTACATACAAAAATTTAGGTATGGGTTTAAAATCGAGAGAGATGATGGAGAAGATAGTAAATATCTCTCCCAAATCTTCTCTCGCTTACAACAATCTTGGAGCATCATATTTTGAGGAAGGATATTTTGGAGAAAGGATTTTACTTTTTTATCTCTCTTCTGGTTTCTTTGGCTTTATCCCAATTCATCTTGATAACCTTTTTGGTTCTTATGAAAATGCGATAGAGAATTTTGAAAAGGGAGTTAGTGTTGATAAAAATTATTTAAAATTAAAAGAGAATTTGAAAAGGGTGAACGAAAAATTAAAGGGGAGTTTTTAACTCCCCTTTAAAAGATTTTAATATCTTGCTATTCCGTAATCTACATATTTTGTGGTTCTTTTTGTCTTGTTGATATTATCGGTACCACTTAAGTATATTCTAAGTGTTACCCCTTCTAAATTTCTTGAATCCATATAAGTATAAATAGAGGCTGGAACTGGAATTGGAATATTTTCTATAGTTGTTTTTCCTTTTACGGTAAGATCTGTTGCTGTATCAACCAATGATGCTGGTAAAAGTGCATAGATGTTCCATATATCCTGTCCATCATAGATAACATCACCATTATAGATATAATCGTAAGATATCCTGTCAAGAATAGTTTCGTAGGAAGTGTTATTCTCAACATCTATTGATGAAATCACAACTTCTGTTGTTGTAGCATCTATAACACTTCCCAAGGGATCTATATGTGTTATCGTGAAATCTGGTGTTGGAACATATAGAGTGCAGGAAGTTATTATCAATATGATTGAAAGAAAGAAAATATTTTTCTTCATTTTTGATACCTCCTTTCATTAAATGATATTCGATAACTATTAAAAAGTCAATATGTTAAAGGTTTAACAACTTTGAATTTCCTTCTTATTGGTACTGTTGAAAACTGTTCACCTTTCAAATCTGTATAATAAACTAAAAGCTCAAGTATTCCATTCCCAACATTATCTGCATAACCATCTTCTATATCAATATTATAAGCGAGCTGTTCGTTAACTATTACCATAAGTTCAGGTAAACTTATAGTATCCTTATCAACAGTTTCTATAGGTATATCGTATTCATAAGTTTTTTTCTCAACACTATTCCCATCTACTATAAAATTGTACTCTATCTTTTCAATGAAAGATTTTGTCCCTGTTTTTTCGTAAACTTCTGGTGAAATGTAAACTGTATCTGAACCTATGTTTGAAGGATTGTAACGGTTCCATCCAGATGCATCTTTATCTGGGACAGAGAATACAACTTCAAGTGTATCATCTAAAACTTTAACTATAGGTTGGGTATAATAAACTGGAATTGGACCAACTGAACAAGATATTGTAAAAAGGATGAATATTGATAAATAAAGAAAATTTTTCATAAAATACCCCTTTTTATTGGACAACCGCTTTTACATTTTTATAGAATGTCTTTGATGTGTAAGTTAAACCATAATCATCATAAAATTTTATATTCAATCTTATTGTTCCATATGCAACATTATCCTTTGAACCATCATTCTCATCCAATCTTTGAGCTGAGGAGCCGTTTAAAAAGAAAAGAATGGATAATGTGTCATTTGATTTACCATCAACCTTTACAGGGTTCAAAAATATTTTAGTATACTCCTCCCTTCTTCTATCAGAGTAATCATAAATTTCCCATTCTATCTCAGTTATATAAGCGTTAAGTCCTTCATTTTCGAAAATTACAACATCCTCATATAGGGAATCAACATCATCTGAGCTCCAAACAGAATCGCTACCGAGTGGAATTGAAAAGTTAAGTGTATCCTTCATATTTATATCAAGAACAGGTTGAAAGTATTTTATAGAAGTTGGCGATGTGTAACAGGAAGAAAGTAAAAATGCAAAAAATAAAATTAAAATTAACTTTTTCATATTTCACCTCATGGTTTTATAACTTTTACCGGAAGATAGAACGGAAGTGATTCATAACTTTTTCCAGACTCATCGTAATATATGGCTTTTATCATGAAAACGGCAGTTCCAACATTATCATTTATTCCATCCGATATATCAACATAGTAAGCGCTCCTTTCGTTTATCGAAAGGGGTAAAGTTAATGTATCAGATTTTGTTCCAGATAGTTCTATTGGAGTGATGAAGGAAACTCTATCTTCAAAAACACTTCCATAATTTTCTGTTACAAGATTGAACTTGATATCGGTAACATACGATTTCACCTTTTTTGTTTCAGATAGCTGAATTTTAAAATCCAACGAATCAACTCCATCACCTGACCACCATCCATCTGGAGAAAGATCTTCAACAAAAAATTTTGTTTGTGTAGTATCCGCAATTATTTCTATAACTGGCTGGTAGTTATAAACATAAACAGGGCCCAAAGAACATGAAACTAACGATAAGAGAAGAAGTAATAGAAACAAATATTTCATTCAACCTCCTTTTGTATAAAGTTATATTATAATTGTCCATTACAGTCAATAGTATTGACTAATAGGTTATAAAAAACTATATTTATAAAAAAGGAGATATTATATGAAAAAAATTATAACTTTCTTTTTTTTGTTTTTATATTTTTTATTTTTAAATTCCTCTGAAATATTTAAAATAGAAAAATCTTCTGATGATGGATTTAAAATAGAAAAAAATTCTTCTAAATACAGTATAAAACTTGAAAGTTTTGAATACTATTTGAAAGATGGCTTTTTAAAGGTAGATGTAAAAAATGGTTTTAAAACTACAAAATATGGATACCCCCAACTTCCTTCTTACAGATTTTTACTCTTTTCAAAGGAAAAGGATGTTGATTTAAAAAATATATTTATTGGCCAGAAAAAGTTGATAGATATAAAAATACCTGAAAAAGGAATTTATCCATTACAGAAGCCAGTAATAAAATCTAAAAACGAGAATGAATTTTTTATAGATGAAAGATTCTATAACTCTGATGAAAAATATCCAGAAAAAGTTTTAGATTTGAAATTTGTTGGTAAAAGAAAAGGGTATTTTGTATATCAGGTTGAAGTTAATCCAATGGTTTATGAAAGAAAAACAAACAAACTTTTCTTTTTTGATGGAATCTATTTTGAAATATCTGAAAATGTAAAAACGGATTTTGGAGAGAAGGGTTCTTTGAAAAGAAAATATCTTTTTGTTGTTAATTCAACTATGAAACCTTACATAGATGATTTTTTGAATCTGAAAAAGAAAGAAGGGTATTATACTGAAATACTTCTTATAGATACTGTGGGATCTACAAAAGAGCAAATAAAAAATGGTATACTTAATGTTTACAACAACACAACAATTCCACTTGAATATGTTCTGCTTGTTGGAGATGTTAACATAATACCTAACTATATAGGAACCGAAACAGATTATCCCCCAACAGATCTTTACTATGCTACTCTTGAAGGTTCAGATTTTTTACCTGATGTTGGTATAGGTAGATTTCCTGTTAAGGATACAATAAATTTGAAAAATATAGTTTCAAAAAATATAACTTACCAATACTCTCTTTTTTCAAACAGTAACAGTTGGACGAAAAAAGGATACTTCATGGCTTCAGATGATGGGAGTTTCCATCAGGTTGCAGAATCAACAAACCTTTATGTTATGAATAGGTTGAGAAGTATAGGAATGGAAGTTGATTCTTTATTTTATTACTATGGAACTGGGACAGATGTTTCAACAGCGATAAATGGTGGAAGATCTCTTGCCGTTTATTCTGGACATGGAGATGTTACATATTGGGCAGGTCCAGTTTTTTACCAGAGTGATGTTTTGAATCTTTCCAACAAAAACCTTTATCCTTTCGTTTCAAGTTATGCTTGTCTTACAGGTAACTATGCATACTCATCAGATTGTTTTGGAGAAACTTGGGTTAACAGGAGTAATGGTGGTGCAGTTTCTTATCTCGGTTCATCAGTCTATTCATATTGGGATGAAGATGATGTTATGGAAAGGAGATTCTTTGATTTTTATATTGATTCAAATTATACGAATCTTTCAGATCTTATATATTTTGCAAAACTTTCCGTGCTCAACTCTTTCCCTTCAACTGGAAAAAGGTATTTTGAACAGTACAACCTTTTAGGTGATCCTTCACTTGAATTTTATACTTCACTTGACTCTCTTTATATAGATGTTGCTTCATCTATCCCTTCATCACAATATAATTTTGATCTTTATGTTTACAGTAAAACGAACGGTCAACCTTTAAAGGATGTAAGAGTTTCATACATTATAAAAGATTCACTTATCGATGTACAAGTAAGTGATGTTAATGGAAAAGTATCATTTTATCTTGATGGGAATGTTGAGGATACTATAAGATTTTATGCGTTTAAAAACGATTATAAGTCTGATAGTGCATACTCTATTATAATAAACTCTAACTTCTATCCTTCTATAAAAAATATAATTGTTAAAGATTCCCTGTTTTATTTTAATAAACCTGATGGTATTTTCACATCAGCCGATTCTGGAAAAATTTACCTTTTGATAGAGAACAAAGGAGTTGATACACTCTATTCTCTCTCTTGTTCACTTTTTACCTATTCAGGTAATATAAAAGCGTATTCAAATGTTTTCAGTTTTAAAGATACGATTTTGCCTTCAGATACTTCATACTCTAAAAATCCGATAGTTTTCAAAATAAAAAACGATACTAAAAATAACACTTACGATTCGTTAGGTTTCAAATTTTTCAACATAGATTCAACTCTGTTTTCAAGAAGAAGATTTTTTATAAAAGCACCTGAAACAATAATAGATTCTATAAAATTGTTTTCTAAAGAAACCAATATAACCTCTTTTGATACAATCAACTTTACAATAAAACTTAAAAATCTTTCAGATGAAAAGGATAGAAAGTTGAGAATCTTTTTGAATTCTTTTGATACGACATTATTAAAAATATCTCCATCATTCATTGATGTTGAAAGTCTGGGAGGTTTTGATTCTATCAATCTTGAAGGTTTTACAGGTTTTGTTCAAAATGTTGATACATTTTCCCAAGTATATGTGAAAGCGATTTACACCGACACACTCGGTCTTTCAGATACACTTGTTAAGGAAGTTTATATAAACAGAAAAGATTATCTCATTCTTGATTATTCAAAATCTTCAAATTCACCCTACTATTTGGATTCTATTCTTAAATCATGGGGTTATTTGGGAGACAATCTTAAAAGTATTGAACCTGAAAATGTAAAGAATTACAGGTTCATATTTTTAATAGCAGGATCTTATCCGAATAATGGAGTTATCCCTTCTTCAGATGATGTAGCATCAAATATAGATTCTCTTTTAAAAGATGGAGTTTTAAAACTTTACATTGAAGGGGGAGAGGTTTTCTATTGGGATCCTTTATACTCAAATGGATACAACTTCAACACTGTTTGCAATGTAAAACCTAAAAGTGATGGTGTTTCAACCTCACCTTCAATATTCTATGGAAAAGATGGAACAATATCTGAGCTTATAAATCTTAACTACACTCCATCAAATTATCTTGATATAATTGATACTATAAATGGTTCCAAAATAGTTTTTTACAATTCATACAGTAATTATGCTGTATCATTTAAAAATGAAAAATATAGAACGGTAGCCTCCTCTTTTGAATTTGGAAATATTGTTGACAAAGATTCTTTATCTTCAAAATCCGGGTGGCTTAAAAGAATAATAGATTTCTTCGAACTGAAACTGAGTATTGAAGATTTTGAAAATTCTTCTCCAACAAAAGGATTCAAAGTTTTATCTTTTGATAAGAATATAACATCAAAGGAGTTAAAATTATCTTTATACTCTCCCAATGAGGGAAAGATAAATGTGAAGTTTTATGATGTTTCAGGAAGAAATATTTTTAATTATAATTTTTCTGTTAAGAAAGGTGTAAACGGATACATTTTAAAATTATCGAATCTGAAAACTTCCTCAAAGATTTTATTTTTAAAACTATTGTATTATGGGAAAACAGAGTTTTCAGATAAGATAATATTTTTAAAATGATAGTTGACATCAAAATTTTTGAATGTAAAATTCTAACTCTGCTGGTGTGGCTCAGTGGTAGAGCAGCGCTTTCGTAAAGCGCGGGTCGGCGGTTCAAATCCGCCCACCAGCTTTTAAATTATGGAAAGAAAAGTTGTTTGTTACGAAAGAAAAAACAAATTGATTCCAATTGAGGATGGCTCACTGTATGGTGAGAAAAACTCTATTTTTTCTGACTCTTTCTATGGAAAACTCGTTCTTCAGAACAGTTTGGTTTTACTTTTAAAAGATATAATAATTTCAAATTTCAAAAATGCAAAACTTAATGTTGAACATACAATAAATGGGGGACTTTACTGTGAAGTTTTCTCTGATATTTTACTCTGTGAAAATGATATAGCAAAGATAAATGAGATTATTGAGAAAAGGATTGAAAATGATGAGAGATTTTCTTCAAAGTATAGGACAAAAGATGAACTTCTTGAAATTTTCAAATGTGAAAAAGATAAATTAGAAGTTTTGAATGATTCAGATATAAAGGGGGCTTTTCTTTGTGAATACAACAATGTGAAAGAGTTCTTCTTTACACCTGTTGTTGACTCCACTTCAATTTTAAAAGGTTCTTTTATAAAATACTATCCTCCGGGATTTATAGTTTACATTTCAAAGGATGATGTTAAGAGGGAACAGAAAAAACTTTTCGCAATATTTAACGAATCTGAAAAGTGGGCAAAAATTTTAGGATGGAGATCTGTTAAAAATATTAAAGAATCTATTGAAAATGATGAGATATTTGAACTTATTCATGTTTGTGAAGCTTTACATGAGAAAAAGATTGTAGAGATAGCGAATTTTGTTGATTCCCAGAGAGGGAAATTGAAGATGATACTTATTGCTGGTCCTTCATCTTCAGGGAAAACAACCTTTTTGAAAAGGTTATTTATTCAGTTAAAAGTTTTGGGACTTTCAGTTGTCGGGATCTCTCTTGATGATTATTTCCTTGATAACGATAAGATAAAAGTAGGGGAAGATGGGAAAAAAGATTTTGAATCTATAGATGCTTTGGATGTTGAATTTTTTAATAAAAATTTGAACTCCCTTATAAAAGGTGAAGAGATATTGAACCCAAAATTCGATTTCACAACCGGTAAAAGATCCAAAGACGGAACAAAATTGAAGATGGGTGAAAATAGTATTTTAATAATCGAAGGTATACATGGTTTGAATGAAAGGTTGACTGAAACAATACCAAAAGAGATGAAATTGAAAATATATGTTTCAGCCTTAACTCAAATAAATATTGATAATACACATAGAATCTCAACAACAGATAACAGATTGATAAGAAGGATAGTGAGGGATTATCTTTTTAGAAACCATTCAGCTGAAACTACATTAAAAATGTGGAAACATGTTCGTGAAGGAGAAAAAAAAAATATTTTTCATTATCAAGAAAGTGCGGATTTCTTTTTCAATTCATCCCTCTTGTATGAACTTTCTGTTTTAAAAAATTTTGCTAAACCTTTATTGCAGGAAATAGATGAAAAAAGTGATTTTTATTTGGATTCGAGAAGATTACTGTTCATTCTATCTTTTTTTAAAGAGATCTCTATAGAAAAAATACCACCAACATCAGTATTAAGAGAGTTTGTTGGTGGTTCAGCTTTCAAATATTAAAATATGTTTTGTCCCTTGCAGATAATTTTATTTAAAGCTTCGTTAAAATAATTTGTGGAACTGATAATTTCAGAAGGTATCCTTTGTGAATAAAACTTGTAGGATTTTTCAATTTCATCTTTTAAAACATCTTTAATATTACCGTAAGCAAGACCTCTTTCAACATCATCTTTATGGTACAAAAGTATATCTTTAGCAAGTTGTCTTGCAAGTTTAATTGCATCTTTATGTGCTTTTTGAACATTTTCAGGTAAAGATTTAAAATCTGGTGGAAGATTGAAACCTGCAAGTAAAACATCAAAAACAGGTGAACCAGCTTTACTTGAAACTGATGCAGCAGGTTTTTGTTGTTGAGGCTGAGCGAAAGGATTAACGAAAGGCTCTTCCTTTTTTACCTCTTCAACTTTAGGTTGAGCAAAAGCTGGAGGAACTCCAAAGTCAGGAGTTTGGAAAGGTTGAGTAGCAGGTTTTTGTTGTTGAGGCTGAGCGAAAGGATTAACGAAAGGCTCTTCCTTTTTTACCTCTTCAACCTTAGGTTGAGTGAAAGCTGGAGGGACTCCAAAATCAGGTGTTTGGAAAGGTTGAGTAGCAGGTTTTTGTTGTTGAGGCTGAGCGAAAGGATTAACGAAAGGCTCTTCCTTTTTTACCTCTTCAACCTTAGGTTGAGTGAAAGCTGGAGGGACTCCAAAATCAGGT
>Ga0209381_1002074_pt1 | contig 27133 bp, 24 predicted proteins | sample DewCreD2012metaG_FD_184111 | JGI IMG/M metagenome (GOLD analysis project Ga0209381, IMG submission 184111) | Hot spring sediment bacterial and archeal communities from British Columbia, Canada, to study Microbial Dark Matter (Phase II) - Dewar... ...
GTCGTGGACCTTGTGGACGAAATGGACAAGAAAATCAATCCCCTTGCGGGTGAAGTCCACTGGGTCCACAATGTCCATCTCGTCCATGGTTTGGTCGAAAGAGCCACGTTCAACTGCCGATTTTAGGTTTCAAGGCTTGTTGCGTTGGGGGCAATTGGGGATACCAATGATCCGCGGCATCCATTTCGAGCGAGCGATCGCGGCGATCAGCTAGCCACGCCGATTTTCGATTTTCGTCCGGCGTTCAGGAAACGGCGCCCCGCCATGACCATGAACAGGCCCAGTGTCAGAAGGATTTCGTGAAGGGCGTTCTGGAAAGAGGTCCATGCGTCCATGGCGCCATTGCCCGCGCACCCCATACCGCCTTCCCAGCCGCCTGTGATGTCGTCCGAGATGCGCATGTAACCGATATCGGCCAAAGCGCCGATGTCCACGGCCGACCATTCGCGGCGGACGGAACCCAGCGGCGTAACGGCTTCCATCACGGCGCCGCCTTCGATGGCGCCGGGCGCCCAATGGCTCAGACTTTCTCCGGCCCGAAACCGCGAAGGGGCGTGAACGCGCGGTTTGACGCCTTGGCCGTACAGTCGGAAAGCGCGGGATCCGTTGAACCACAAATCGCCGCCCGTGAGGTCCTCGGCCTGTCCCTGAAACGCCGGCGCGCGTCCGGCAATCAGCGCCAATCCGTCACCCCGGACCAGATGGCGATCCCATGCCGAATACACGTTCGGCTCGATAATGCTCTCACCCGTCTCACCGATAAGGGACACGAAGCCCAATCCGTGCGTCAGGACACGCAACAACAGCGAGGCAAAATCCTCCTGAAACGGGCCGGGAGCATCGGTCGAAAAATTGTAGATGTTGCCAAAATCCACCATGAGAAACATATCGGGCACTCCCGGCGACTGTTTCGCCCAATGCCGCAAACGGTAAAGGGCGGCCCCCTCCTGAAATCCCGCCGACGCCGTATAGTACGTGCCCGCGTAGGCGCTGAAACCGCCGCCGTCCATCTCCGACCGCTTCACGAGCACGTCGAGCGTTCCCCACTCATTGAGCGTTTCGCCCATATAAATCAGCACTTCGCGAAGCCGGGCGCGAGCCGCCGCGGAAAATGGGGCATCATTCGCGAAACCCACATGGCTGTTTTCGCGGATGTCGGTGAAATACAAATTGAACACGAGACGGCGGCCGACAACCTGTTCGTCGGGTTGGCCGTACCCCCAAGCCTTCTGCCCGGCCGTGTCAATTTTTTCGACCACGCCCACTTCGGGGGCCACTGCATAAACATCCGCCGCAAAAGCGGATCCGGATGTAAATAACGGATTCATAAATTGAACACACAAGAACAATGCCAAAAATGGCAAAGACGCGAATTTGCTGTTGCTAAAAAAACTCCGTTCCATGGTTCTTCTCCTCATTTCAGTTCGATCATTGACCCTATTATATCACATGAGGATAAAACGAGACGGCCCTTGGATTGGTTCCGCCTACAAATGATGAGAGGGGCTACGCGTTGGTTCATTTATTTGCGCCGCCGAAAATGTAAGACCGAACGCTGGATTATCCATCCAGACTACGGAACCTTGCGTTATTTTCAGGCGGGCGGTGGCGCGGGTTGCGGCGTGGGGGCCGCAGAGGCGATCTCCCGAATGGCGATCTGACCTTTGCGTGCGTAATCGAGCGATTGCAACAGGATGCGCGCGGCCTCCTGTGGCGCATGGAATCCGGAAGAGTTTTCCGCTTCGACGAAATCGAGCAGAAATTGGGCCTTGCGCTGGCAATCGCGGGGCATGGCGAGTTGATCGTCGCCCGCTCCCGATTCCCGTGCCTTTTTAATGTCGGCGATAAGCGCGACGAGGGCGTCCATGGCGGCGTCGCGCATTTGCATCGTACGTTCCTGGATGATCTCCGCGCGCATCCGCATTTCATCTTCCGGGAAACGGTGGCAGATCTGGCAGGCGTTGTTGACGTTGAGTAGCGGGCTTCGCACGTGATGATCGCTAATCTTGAGCGCGCCCACGCGCTTATAGGGCATGTGGCAGTCGGCGCAGGCCACGCCCGATCGCGCATGTATGCCCTGGTTCCACATTTCGAATTCGGGATGCTGCGCCTTGAGGGCCGGTGCGCCGGTTTCCGCATGTTCCCAGTCCTTGAATCCCGCTTCGTCGTAATAGGCGAGGATTTCGTCGGCCTTAAGTCCCTTGAACCACGGAAAGACCAGGCGTTTTTCCGGTCCCTTGAAATAGTATTCGACGTGGCATTGCCCGCAGATGAAACTCCGCATTTCCTGCCGCGTCGCCATCGTGTTGACATCGTAATTCGCGATACCCTGCGCCGCCTTGGCCGCGCGGATGCCCTCGATGAAGGCGGGCCGTGTCACGCGCAATTGCATTGTCGAGGCGTCATGGCAGTCAATGCACGCGATCGGATGCGAAAAAAATCCTTTGGCTTCCGAATAGGGCATCGCGTTGACTTTGTCGAATCCCTGCATGATGTCGCCGCCGCCGAGTTTCTTGAACGGAACATAGACTGAGGCATGGCAGTTGATGCAGGTGCCGGGTTGCTTCACGACGACCTGTCGCTCGGTGTACAACTGATCTTCGAGCATGTAGGCGTGGCCGCGTTCTTCCCGGAAATCCTTCGCGAACGCATAGCCGGCCCACATGGTCTTCAGGCGCGGGTCCTCTTCGATTTTGGACTGCGCCACGACGGAACGCGGATCCGCGCCGGTCGGCGTGCGCGGCATGGACTCGCTGCCGCCGAATCGCGTGCGCACCATATCCACCGTGCGAAGATAGGCGTCGTACTGCTGCGGAAAATTTTTCCCCCATATCGCCGGGTCTTCGGTGTCGTCCGTCAATTCGACCACACGGTAAAACGGGTTGCGCGCTTCTTCCTTGTGTTCGTGTATCGAAACGAGCAGCGCAGAAATGCCCAGCGTCGCGAGTGCGGACAGGACCGCCGCGACGACGGCGGCGGCCGCCATCCAGCGAATAATCGCAAACGCGCCGGGTGCGGATTGGGGTGAACCGTTGTTGGCCATGACAGTTGTCTCCTCAGTGTGGATGCCCGGCGTTGCGATGACAATTCGTGCAGGACAACTCGGAGCCGTGGGCGGGCGTCCGGTCAATAGCCTGAACGATGTCGGCATGGCAACGCCGGCAGGCTTCCTCGGTAATCGCGTGATTGCGCGGGGTTATCTGGATGGGTTCGTGAAAACCGCCCAAGGTGAAGGCCACCGAATGGTTATGGCCGTTGATCGCCTTGGTCAAGTATTTGCCCAAAAAATCGTGCGGGGTGTGGCAATCGTTGCAGACGGCCGCCTTGTGGTGGCTCGACTTGAGCCAGCCGTCGTAGTAGGACTGCATAACATGGCAGTTTGCACAAACCGCCGGATCGTTCGTCAGGTACGACGCGCCCCGCGCATACCAGAACGTATATACGCCCACGCCGCCGGGTACGCCGGCCGCGCAACCCAGCACGGCGGCCACAATAGCCCATGACCGAAGACCCATCGGGTCATGCTCCTCCTTTGCTCTGCGGCGAAATAATACATGCTTGCAATACGAAAATACACTCTTTTTCCCATGAGCATAATGGACGTCATGGACCTCTGATGGTGTATCCACGGGGTCCATGACGTCCAGCGGACCATCGCGTGATCGTGTCATTTCGCACAGGCGCTAAAACAAGGAGGGCGCGGGAGTCAGTGGTGATGCCCTCCCTCGTGGAGATGGCTCAATTCGTGAACGAGGAAACCGCCCTCGTTCACCGGGAAGGCCGTGCCGTGCGGGGGCACGTATCGAAGATAGTCCACATGGCCGTCCATGTAAAGCACATTGCAACCGCCCGGCACGTGGTTGAAATGCGATGCTTCGTCGCCGGAGATTACGTCCCACATGATCGCAAGCGCCGATTGCGCCTGGGCTGTGCCGGCCGGATTGTTGATGTCCGTGACGAGAAAACGTTCAATGCCTTCACGCAACCGGAAAATTTTGTTGCCGTTGGCGTTTCCCGTGCCTTCCGGTACGGGCCACTCGCTTTCCGTCACCGCGACGGCGCCCGCCGGGTTGTCGTGAGTATCGAGCAGGGCATAAAGGGACTCGATATTTTCGTCGAGATCCGCAATGAAAGCATTCCCCGTGATAGGATTGACGTCGTCCTGCGTCATACGGTCTTCGATGGCCCAGCCCATATAGACGTAGGGATGTTCATAGACCTCGCACGGATCGACTTTTCCATTGTTTTTATACACGTTCGCAGCGGATTCAAAGGCTTCCAGCGCCAACGACGATAATGTGTTGCCTTCGTCCCACAGTTTGACCGGATCCGTGCCGGACGGGCCGCTCGGACACAACAGCACATTCCAATCCGTCAGGTATTCCGGATAGACAGCCTCGGCCCGGAAAATGGTCGCGCCGGGCACGACGTCTCCCGTACAGGAAAGCGCCTTCATGGGAGGGTAGTGCTGTCCCTGCGACTCGTTTGCATACATTTTGAAAATCAACCCGCATTGTTTGAGGTTGTTGGCGCAACTCGCGCGCCGCGCCGATTCGCGAGCACGGGCCAGCGCCGGCAACAGGATGGCGGCCAGAATGCCGATAATCGCTATCACGACCAGTAATTCGATAAGTGTAAAACCATGATGTTTCATGATGAAAAGATCCTTTTGGCTTCCGATTCGCCCAACTTTGAATAAACCCTTTTTCCAATTGCCGCCGGATGGGCAAGCGAAAGGGCTGTACGCAAGAATTGATCGGACGCCGGGTTCCAAATTCATTCCACAAAATACGCCCCCGCCGCATCCGCAAGGGATGCGCCTAATGGGCAAAGACAAAATAGGGAAATCGGCGTCAGAACAACGGAGGACCGCGCAAGAAAAGTTTACTGCGCGAAACAGAAGCAACAGCCGGGTCATGCGCCACATGCAAGGCCGGCGCGACCGGAATGGCGGATTGAACGGCGGGAACGGCGGCGGGCAACAATGGCGTGGCCAACAAGACGCATAAGGGACAACTCTTTCCCGCGTCATGATCCGTGTGATGATGCAACAACTGATGCAGTCCCGCTCCCGCATAGAGGATAAGCAGGCCGATCACCACTCCTATCGCCACGCGCCGTTGCATAAACGAGATTATAATTCCCCATAAATCAAAACGCAACGTGGCGTACGTATCAAAATCTTGAACCTAGATTCGGCAATCAAAATTTGAACCCGATGGCCAAGCGGAGGACATGGCGGACTTGGTGGACAAAGTGGAAACCCAATTCCCCTTCAGGTGAAGTCCGTTGTGTCCACAAGGCCACGGCGCCCAGAAGCCAGAATGCAGAACCCGATCTTGACTGCCGAATCCAGGTTGAAATAGAACGCTTTATCCTTGATCCTTATTAACCCAGCGTATGCCTTACGTCGCCGGCCACACGGGTTGGAATGCCCAAGTGCAGACAGGTGGCAATCAATTCTTGCAGGATATCGCCGTAGCCGATGGTGATGTGGTTCGACATGTGCGTCGCCATCAGTTCGTCGCGTCCGTAACCCGGAATGTGGACGTTCGCGATCGGCCACACGCTCGTGGTTTTGTTCAGGCGGTCCTGGAGATCGGCCTTGTCCACCTCGACCACTTCGCCCGTGCCGCAGTCCATGCCGATCTCGCCGAAACGTTCGTAGAACCGTGCCCACGTGATGACGCCGGGTTTCGATACGCCCGAACACGTCCCGCCGCCCAGCGGGAAGTACATCGGCGCCTGCCGGTAGACCTTCGTGTGTTTCCAGCCGCCGAAGTGCGCGGGCGGCGCCGCGCCGGAAATCAGGAACACCCATACGAATTTGCCGGCGTATTCGCGGCCCCAGCGCACGTCGTGCAGCGTCGTTTCGACCGGCATGCCCTTGCGCGCGAAAATATCGTGCATCAATACCTGCGGCACGCCCGAACCCATGTCGCCTTCGTTGAAATGGGGGATGGCGTCGCCCTTGCGAATGACTTTGCCCGTATCGTAATCGCGCACGTCGGGCCGGTCGGCGTTGTTGAGCATGCCTTCGACGAGGTCGGACGCGGGGCAACAGCGCATCAGGCCGAGTTGGTACGGAATACCGATCGAACTCAGGCCGTACCGATGCGCCATGCGCACCGCCGCCGAATACATGCACATCTGCGACATGACCTGTCCGTGGACGAGTTGCGTGTATTGATCCGTGCCCCAGTCGAACCACGTGCCCTTCTTGACCAGCCAGTTCAGGTGCGCCTGCGCCTCTTCCTCGTCCACTTCGTCCATTTCGGCCAGCAGATCCGACTGGTTCAGATACTCGACCGGCATGCCCGCCGCGCCAAGTTTCGCCGGATTGATAATGGCGTTGAGCATGCCCATGCAGCCCGGATCGAACTGGCCCATGATCCGCTTCTCGCGCAGGATGTCCGCGGCGAGCTTCTTTCCGAACGACAACGCAGCGCTGGACAGTTTCAGTTTCGACGCGTCGGCGAGATGGCTCTCGTTATACGAAATCGATCCTTTCCTGCACCACGTTTCGAGGCGTTTCATGAAGAGCGGATCCTTTGTGAAACTGTCGCTCCAGAGCCGAGAATGCTTGACGTTCAGCCTGTCGAGTGTCGCCGAATGGTTCAACAGCGCGACGAGTCCCGGCCATGTGCCGTCGAAGTTCGCCAACAGCAGGATCGGCCCCTTGTGCGCCTGGAGCGGCCCGCTGACGTTGTGCGAATAGGCCCAGCAACTCAATACGACGATTACCGGCGCTTTCGGATCGAGTTTCGCCACGATGGCCGCGCCTTCGCACTGTTTCGTGATGAACCCGTGCTTGCGCTTTGGGTCGTAAGAGTTCATCACCTTCGCCTCGACGCCCAGCTTCGCCAGCGCGGCCTTGACGCCCTTCAGCGTTTCCTCCTGCTTCGGCCAGCACACGACCCCCGCCGAATCGCGGTAATCGCCGTTCGATATGAGATACACCACCTTGTCCTTCTTCATATGCGTATTCCTTTACATTTCCGATCCCCGGCGGACCGGTTTCTTACGCTTGTGTCCCGCCCGGCGCGACCGAACATCGGACCCGCCGACAATGCAAGCCCAAGCATACCACAGCCATCGGTAAAACGAAATGTATGGCTCTTCCGGTTTTACGGTACTTCGGAGACCTCCTGTCGTGCTCGTGCTCGTAATCGTAATCGTAATCGAAGAAATGTATCGGGCGCACGCGCACGATAAGCAGGCGCCGATACGCGATCGGACGCCGGCGCAATAGTGGATCATCCTGGATTCGGCAGTCAAGATCGGATTCTACGTGCTATCCTCTGGATGTCGTGGACCTTGTGGACGAAATGGACAAGAAAATCAATCCCCTTTCGGGTGAAGTCCACTGGGTCCACAATGTCCATCTCGTCCATGGTTTGGTCGAAAGAGCCGCGTTCAACTGCCGATTTTAGGATCATCACAAGAAGTCGTGGATGTTTGCGTAGTAGACAACGGTCCATATCCCGTTTTTTCGATTACGATTACGAGCACGAGCACGAGCACGAGGAGTGTGGATGCCGGGGAAATATGCAAGAACCGGATGATCTTTAAAAGTACGGAAAAACCGGAAGAACCTGAATTCGGCTGTGGCAACCGAACTTATTCCGTGGTCTTTATGGACGTTATGCACTTCACCCGGAAGGTGAAATGAATTACGCGTCCACCTCGTTCGGATGCGGTTATTTTTCCTTCTTGACGGAGAATCCGAAGTGGCCGAGTTTCTTGCCGAGGGCATAGTATCCGCCGTGGGCGAAGGCCGCCAGCCCTTCCTTCTCCCATGCAAGCCGTCCGCCGGGCGACACGAGGTGTTCCGATACCTGTACCGCGACTATTTCCGCGATGAACAAGGTATGGACGCCCAGTTCGAGGATTTGCTTCACGGAACATTCCAGATTGATCGGACATTCGAGCACGAGCGGCGCATGGACCTTGCTGGCCGGAACCGGCGTTAGGCCGGTCCGCTCGAACTTGTCCACGTCGCGACCCGATGCGCAACCGCAGTAATCCGTTGCGCGGATGAGTTTCGGCGAGGGGACGTTGACTACGCACTCGCGCGTCCGCACGAGGATGTCGTAGGTCAGCCGGCTCGGACGCAACGCGAGCGCCAGCATCGGCGGCTCGCTGCACACCGTTCCGGTCCATGCCACCGTGCAAAGGTTCGGCGGACCGTCTCCATCCTGCACGGACACGAGCACGACCGGCACCGGATTGAGCATCGTTCCCGGTTCCCACACCATCTTCCGAATCGGCGACGCTTCCTCGCGTTTCTTCCGACGGCGCGCCAGCCCTGTGCTCTTTTTCGATGTTGCGCGTTGCATCATGAAACCTCCTTGCCTTCTGTCCACCACTGCGATTGCCGCTTCGATTATAACCATAAACACAATCACGATTGCGATAATGATCCCGTGTGCGGGGAATGCATGCCCAGCGACGAAGAATCATTACCGTCCGTTTCCCATGATATGCGGAAAAACGGTAATGGCAACATTCGGCATTTGACAAATTATGGGCATATGCTCATAATATATTCGTTGCTAAAAAGGATACCGCCCTATGTCGCGTCCACAATGTTGTCGTCGAATCATCCGGGAACCAGCCTGTGTTGTCTTTAAGCCGGCAGGCATCCCTGTCCGTTTTCTTGAAGAAATCGTATTGACATTGGATGAATTCGAGGCGTTGCGGTTGGCGGACTTGGAAGGACTCTATCAGGAAGCGGCAGCCGCGTCCATGAACGTGTCGCGTCAAACCTTCGGGCGAATCATTGACAGCGCACGACGGAAGACCGCTCAAGCACTGATTTTTGGAAAAGCGTTGAGAATCGAAGGAGGTAAAGTCGAGATGATCGAGATGAGACAATTCAAATGCCAAGAATGCGGGCATTCATGGGAAACGCCTTTCGGCGGCGGCCGTCCCACCGGATGTCCGAACTGCAACGGTACGAATTTCTGCCGTGAAAACGTTGGGACTCAAGGGCCGGGCGGAGGCCGGAGAGGGCAACGACAGGTTCGAAGACAGTGTTGCCGCCGACGCGGCCAATTCAAACAGGAAGCATAACGCAAGGATGAAGGGAAAGAGAGATCATGAAGAAAATTGCCGTACCATCCGATGACGGTATTTTTATCGCAGCCCATTTCGGCAGAAGCGCTTCATTTCTCGTTTTCGAGATTGAAGAGGGGCGGATAGTGAGAGAAGAAGTCCGGGTAAATGGCCAAGGCGGAGAACCCCATGGCGAATGCCACGGTTCAGGTCCGCATGGCCACTCACACGGGCACAACCATGCGACAATGGGAGAAGCCCTTCAAGACTGTGAGGCAATCCTTTGCCGTGGCATGGGATGGCGTGCAGCCGAAGCGCTCAAGGCTTTCGGTATCGAACCGTTGATGGTGCAAACGGAATTGCCGGCCCGGAAGGCCGTCGAGGCGTATCTTTCCGGAACGCTTCAGACCGGTACAGGGTTCTGTGCCTGCCATCACTGACCTGTTGCGCGAAATCGCCATAGGACAGGGAATCCTTCCAGGATAAAGGCCCTACGATGGGCTGGAGATGACATGACGGGAGCAATTGAAGTTCTGATACTGGCGGATAACACGGCGGCCGCTCCTGGAATAACCACGGAGCATGGCCTTTCGATGTGGGTCAGTGTAGACGGGAAACATATCCTTTTCGACACGGGGATGGGTGTGGCGCTTCCCGAAAATGTCGCTGCGCTTGGCGTTGATCTTCGTCAAACCGATTGTATTGCGCTTAGCCACGGCCATTTTGACCACACGGGCGGTTTGCCGTATGTATTTGGGATGGCAGCCTCCCCGCGCATCTTCCTGCATCCGGATGCCTTGGGAATGAGATATGGCTGTCTGCAAACGCCTCCACACAAGCCAATCGGCATGCGTCCCGATATTGCGGAAAGCCTCATCGCAAGGACCGAAGATATCATTTTCACAACCTGTCCCATGCAAATTTCGGATCATGCCTGGATTACAGGGCCTGTTCCGCGCCGTACAGCCTTTGAGGATACCGGCGGACCGTTTTTTGTGGACGAGGCCTGTCAAATCAAGGATGCCATCGCGGATGATCAGGCCATATGGCTGGAGACGGCCGAAGGAATTGTGCTTCTATTGGGTTGTGCGCATTCGGGAGTGGTCAATACGATTGAGTATGTTTCAGCGCTCACGCACGGTTCGCCGGTTCATGCAATTATTGGCGGCATGCACCTGCTCAACGCATCCGGGGAACGGCTTGAAGCCACCGTAAGGGCCCTGAAACAGTTTCGCGTAGAACGTATAGCGCCCTGCCATTGCACAGGAGATAATGTTCTTCCCTTTCTTTTGGAACAGTTCCCGAAACAGTGCGTCCAGGCAGGCGCCGGAAGCCATTTTGCATGGTCTGTCCGTAATGGATGGTAGATCAATCGTTCAGACGTCAGTATCCATGTTTGACAAGAAACGCCTCCGGCGCGCCAGCGGGTTTCTTGCCGTAATATTGCATGAGCAAATCGCAGCGATCGGTAAAAAAGCCATCCACGCCGAACCACGAAAAAATGCGGAATTGCCACGTGTGGTTGGCGGTGTAGGCATGGATATGGAGCGCGGCATTGTGGGCTTTGGCATTATTCCACGGCCACGCGATGAGGCCGACGGGGCCGATGCCGCAGCCGACTTCTTTCGCGTCGGCGATGAGTTTGTCCCATCCGATTTCCTTAGGCATGCCCATGCCGATGAGATACACGCACGGCGAATCGGGCGCAAGTTCCTTGATGCGGCGCAGGCTGGCGATACTGAACGACTGGAACACGGATTTTGCCAAGCCATTGTCGAAGGTTCCGAGCCAGTTGCGGCGTTTCAAAAGGTCCACCAGTTCGGTTTCGTATCCGGCGTGGCGCTTGGGCGATTTGGTTTCCATGTAGATGGCAGGCTTGTTTGCGCCGGATTCGGCGATGGCGATGACCTCCTCGACGGTGAGGATCTTGACACCGGCGAATTTTGGGCGCGCGCGGTCCGGATAGGCTTTGTTGAACCACGAACCGGCATCCAGTTGTTTCAATTCGGCGAGCGTGAAGTCCGCGATACTCTCCTTCTCGCGGCCCGGAAAAACCTGGGCGGCGTTCGTTGTCCGCTCGACAGAATCGTCGTGAAACGCGACAAGGACGTGATCCTTCGTGCGTTGGACGTCCAGTTCCAGGTAGTCCGCGCCGAGGTCGCGCGCGAGGAGGTACGCAGGCTCGGTTTCTTCGGGGGCATACCACGAGGCGCCCCGATGGGCAATGACGGCCGGACGCGGAATCGCCTTCGTGGCCGCCTTCATCTCCAGCGACGGCCAACGGATCTGGCGGAAGTACACGTGGGCAATTCCCGCCACGATAAACGCGAAGATGCACAACACCAACACAAACACTTTCTTCCGTTTCATAAACCGTACTCCATTTCAGCGTCTCGCCTCCGTGACCTTCGTATCCGGCGTTATTTTTTTTCCGGGAGGTTCCGGTGAGAGCAGGCGGATCCAATACTCGTTGAACTCGACGTGCTTGATGGTCTTGCGGAGGAAACTGTAAGTAGCGTGAATATGCCCGTCCGACGATTGCATGACGCAGGGATACGAATACTCGCCCGGATTCGATTCGAGGACGACCGGCGCATTCCATGTGCGGCCTTCGTCTTCGGAAAGTGCGACGGACAACGGTGTGCGTTTCACCGAACTGTCGTTGAAGACAAGCGCGAGATGGCCGTTGTCGAGCCGGCACATCGAAATGCCGGCATGCGGACACCGCAATGTTATGGGCGTGGCTTCCGTCCACGTTGCGCCATTATCGGAAGACTCGCTTTGAAGAATGTAGGGGGCGTTGCGCAGCACGGCAAGCAGCGATCCGTCCGATCGCTGAATCACGGACGGTTGTCCCGCATGATAATCTCCGGTCGGGATATAACCGCGCACGCGCCACGTGTCGCCGCCGTCCCGCGTGGTGATAAATCCGGGTTGCGCTCCGCTGATGGGCACGAGCAGGTCGTTGTTCCGCAGGAGAACCGGCGGATTGCGTATCCCGCCGTGAATGCCCGCCAATTCGCGATCTTCGCTCCAGGTGACGCCATTGTCTTCCGAGTACCGGAACATGAGCGTGCCTTTTCCCCACATCCCGCTGCGGATGGGCCGTTCCTCGTCCATGCGGTCGTATAGGATGCCGATACGGTTGGCGGACACGCGGAATACGACGGCGTTTCCGGGCGGGTGAAACGGCCGGCCCATCACGAAACGGGCCGGCGCGGACCACATCCGCCCGCCTGTTTTGCGGCGCGCGATAAAAAGCGCCTGATTGTCGCCGGACTCGAAACTGCCGCCGAACCATACGCAGAGCAAATCGCCGTTGAAGGCCTCGGCGATCGTCGGACAATGATGATCCGGCGCCCAGGGCTGTTTCTCAAAAATGACTTCCGAGGAGAAGACGACCGGTTCGCCGGGTGGCGCGGTCTCGCCCATGCTTCCCGATTCGCCGATGGGCGTGCCGGCGGCGGGATAGTCGCCTCGCTGGACATCCTGGTCTTTCGACATCTGCATAACCCTAAAATCGGCAGTTGAACGCGGCTCTTTCGACCAAACCATGGACGAGATGGACATTGTGGACCCAGTGGACTTCACCCGCAAGGGGATTGATTTTCTTGTCCATTTCGTCCACAAGGTCCACGACATCCAGAGGATAGCACGTAGAATCCGATCTTGACTGCCGAATCCAGGATAACCCGGCTCTCGAGTTCCCAGACGGCTTCCGCGTCGCCAAATCCGCCGCGATAGACGAGCACTCCCGTTTTATCTATCAGGAAGACTTCAGGCGTGACACGCGCGCCCAAGCGTTTTGCCACATGGCCTTCTGCATCGCGATATACTGGAAAAATCAGGGAACGCCCCTGGCAGAAAGCGCGTATCTCGTCGTTCGTCTCATTTGCGTTCGAGAACACGCCGACGAACAGCACGCCCTTCCGGCGATACTGCTCCGCCATTTCGGAGATGATTCCCGCGGCTGCTTGCGTCGCGGGCGCGCGGCTGGACATAAACACGATTGCCGTGCCGAGCCGCGAAGCGTAATTTTGCATGATGAGTTCATGGCCGTCGAGCGACAGCAAGGTCAATGCGCCCACGGCGAGTCCGATTTCGATGATTGTGGACATCGCAATTTCTCCCACTGCTGGAAATGGTGTATCAGATTCGTGGCAACGGAGCAAGACGCCTCGGTACTATTCAGAAAATACATCCAACCGCCACTCTGCTCGTGCTCGTGCTCGTGCTCGTCATCGTCCTCTCATAATCGTAACCGCGAGAAAAAACTTCGCGGTATTCGCAATCGAAACATCGTTGCGCTTCGATTGGCGCGCAAGTTGTCAAAAAACTTCTTGTTGTTGATGAAAACCGGAATAGGGCTATTCCCTTGACTCCAGTAACCCCAAGGGGTAGTATTTGGGCATGGACGAGTACCCGAAGACCCCGGCTGAGTTCAATGCCCTGTTCTGTTCAGAACAGGCATGCCGTGAATATCTCATGCGGTTGCGATGGCCGGAAGGCATTGCTTGCCCCGAGTGCCACGGGATGAAGGTCTGGCCGGGGCAATCCAGCAGATGATCGAGCCGGGATCGCTTGTTCAGACGGACGGATGGGTTGGCTATGGGCCATTGAAGGCGAAAGGGTATCGCCATCACGTTGTCCGTGCCACGCAGGAACTCGGAGACAACCTGTTGCCGCACTGCCACCGGGTCGCCTCTCTGTTGAAACGGTGGATGCTGGGTACGCATCAGGGGGCCATAAGTCACGAGCATCTGGAATACTACCTTGATGAATTCACCTTTCGGTTCAACCGGCGAACCAGCCGACATCGCGGCAAGCTGTTCTTCCGCTTGGCGCAACAGGCTGTTGCAGTGGAACCTCATCCGTACAGGGCGATGGTCAGGCATGTTGCGGGAGACAGCCGCAAGAACACAACCGGTAGTACCTACTGGAGTGAAAGACATACCCACTAAAAGTTTTTCGGTTGATCCGCGCAAACCCGGCCGTCTTCACTCCGTGTTTTTCATCCTGGATTCGGCAGTCAAGATCGGATTCTACGTGCTATCCCCTGGATGTCGTGGACCTTGTGGACGAAATGGACAAGAAAATCAATCCCCTTGTGGGTGAAGTCCACTGGGTCCACAATGTCCATCTCGTCCATGGTTTGGTCGAAAGAGCCGCGTTCAACTGCCGATTTTAGGTTCATTGATTCACAATCGTCCCATAGCAACCCGTCCGTTATCCGCGCCTGCCATGGCGCTCCCGAACGAGTTCAACGCAACGGCCTGTCACGCCGGTGGTGGCCAATGTTGTGTCATCCCCGGGAAGCGTTCATTCGTTTCAGATATAGAGAGCGGGAAACCAACCCCATTTCCTGCTTGCCCCCTCCTCCCTCCGCGCACGGGCGGGCCGCAAAGACCGGTCCGTGCGCACCCCTTTCATGCTTATTCCGTTATCCTAAATTCGGCAATCGAAACCCGAATCTTGTACGCAAGCCATGGACATCGTGGACCTTGTGGACGAAATGAATAAGAAAACCTATCCTCTTTCGGGTGAAGTCCGCTGGACGGGAAGCGGCCACAACATGATGACCGTAAGCACGGAGAACAGCGCCGCGAGACCGATACACTCGAAAAAGGTCGTTTTTTGGCGGCGCGAAGGCATACGGAGCCTACTTTCTCTTCAGCAACGACGCAAACAGGTGAATGTCGGGCACGCGCAAGATTTGGCAGAATACCAAGTAGACGCCGCCGGCCAACCCGAGCGAAGCCGTTACGCACATGAGGCGGTGCAACAGATTTTCGGCGGGGAATCGCGCGTGGAGGATCGTATAGCCGAAATAGAGGACTATTCCCATGGCAATCGAGGCCGCGGCAATCCGCGCCAGTCCGGCCAGCCATTCGCGATTCCACAGACGGCCATAGCGCCCGCACAAGAGAACATACAGCGCAAGGAAATTGGCCGTGTACGACAGGGTTGTGGCAAGGGCAAGTCCGCGGAAATTCATGCGCGGGGCCAGAAGGAAGATCAGGACGATGTTGAGCAGCATGCTGGCGAAAGCGACGGCTACCGGCGTGCGCGTGTCTTTCGCGGCGTAAAAACCTGTCACGGCGATTTTCACCCAGCCGAAACTCAGCAGGCCGGCGGCAAGATAGACGGTCGCCGTCGCGGTAATGCCGGTATTCATTCCGGTGAAATGGCCCCTTTCGAACAACAGGGCCACAATTGGCCCCGGGATCACGAACAAGGCCGTCATCGCGGGGCAAATCAGAAAGAAACTTTGCCGGAACCCGTGCATGAGCGTTGTACGGACGTCGTCAATCTCGCCGCGTACTACCGATCGTGAGACTGAGGGAAGGATCGCGGCGCTGATGGCAATGCCGAATACCGACAATGGCAACTGGACCAGCCGGTTGGAAAAATACAGCCCGTTGACCACGTCCGGTCCCATGGCCGTCGCAAAAAGCAGATCCACCAGTTTGTTTACCTCGCCTGCCGATTGTCCCAGGATGACCGGCCCCCACAGGAGAAATGAAGCGCGAATGGCGGGATGACGCAGACGAAAATTCGGCAGCCATGCCCCCACCAGAATGCCCACGGCCAGATATTGCGCCAAGAATTGGCCAATGCCGCCCACCCATGCCCCCGCGACAAGACCATAGGCCGGATCGCCGAAGGCGTGCGGGTAAAAGAAGAGAACAAAGCATACGCCCAATTGCGCGATGTTGAGCAGCGCCGGCGACCATGCGGGCGTGCTGTAATGCCGCATGATGAAGAGCGGGCCCATTTGAAAGACCGTCAGGCCGATAAAGAAGATGTATGGGAACGTCCACCGCGCCAGCGGGCCCATCATCGCCAGGTAGTCCGGCGGCAGTTTCTGGGTTCCAGCGATCAGCCCGACCGGTTCGAGCAGGTGGAAAATTGCGGGGATGAAAAGAAACCCCAAGATGGTCACAACGCCCAGAATAATTAGCAGGGCCGAGAAGATTGCCGAAACCGCTTCGCGAAACGCCTCATGCGATTCTTTTTCCCGGATGCCCGACAACACGGGGATGAACGCCGCGTTCGATGCGCCTTCGCCCAGCAGATCGCGGAGCATGTTGTTCAACCGGAAGGCAATGTTGAACGCGGCCAGCGGCGCCGCGGGAACTATGGCGCCCATCGCAATGTCCCGCATCAGGCCGGTCACGCGGCTGAGCAGGGTGCCGAACGCAAACACGGCCGTGGATTTCGACAATTGCCGCGATTCGCTCATGCGCGTTCCTTCCTGCGCGAACGCGGTCTGGGAGGATGGCTGCCTTCCTTCGGCCTGAATACTCCATAGAGGAAGATAAGGACCGAAACGCCGAGGGCCATCCATGGAAACGCGGCGGGGCCGTAAGGTACGGGGCGCTTGGCCGGGGCGGGGACCGGCAAGGACGCCGCGAGACGCTGCATGATGGTTTGTTCCGTTGTGAGGCGTCCCGCATAGTTCGCATACATACCGGAGGGGCCGAACACGCCGGCCACCGGGGTAAAGCGTCCCCAGGGATCGAATACGCCGGATATCCCGGTATTCGCGCAGTGGACAAGCGGCAGGCGCGTTTCAATGGCCCGCATCCGCGCCAGTTCAAATTCTTGCGGAATGGCGCTGCTTTGGCCGAACCAACCCAGATTCGTGATCACGACAAGAAAATCCGCGCCCATGCGCCGCAGCCGCTCGGCTAGATTTGCATACAAAACCTCGAAACAGATCAGCGGACCGAAGGAACGCCCGCGAGCCTTCAGTATTTTCAATTCGCTTCCGAATTCGACGTCGCCGATCGCCGGTACGACCTGCTGGATGAAGGGAAGATATTTCGCGAACGGCACATACTCGCCGAAAGGCACCAAGTGGACCTTGTCGTAATAGTCAACGACCATCCCATTCGGATCGATCAGGCAACTCGCGTTCGGGGAGCCGCCCGTTTTCTCGTTTTCGTGGCCGGAACCCGTGAACAGATAGGATTTGGTATCCTTGACGAGACCGGAGAGTTCCGGCCAGATCCGTGGTTCGTCCACATTGGCCATCACCGCCGCTTCCGGCCATACAAAGAGATCCACCGGCCCGTGTTGCGCGAGCCACCGGGACTTCTGCGCGGCATTGCGGACCATTTCGGCGGTGTATTCGCGATCCCACTTCATTTCGAGCGAAAAATTCGTCTGGATGATCCCCGCGGAAAACGGCCGCGTGGTGTAATCAGGTTCGCCAAGCATCCACCATCCGATACCGTGCGCAGCGGCCATCATGATGCCGGCGCAGGCTATCGGCCGGGCCGTGGAGAACCAACGGCGTTCGCCGCCGTCAATCCATCCCGAAATGGACGCCGCAATCCACGCATTGCAGGCCGCGGCCATTGCCGACACGAGTGGTGCGCCGCCCACGGCCGCCCATTGCGCCAAGGGAAGGTTCGGCCCCTGGCTGTACGCAACGGCGCACCAGCCGAAGCCGGAAAAGAGATGCGCCTGCAAAAATTCCATGGCCGCCCAGAGCAGGGCGAAACATACGCCCCCGGCCATCCGTGGCAGGCGGATGCGCAACAGGGTCCAAGCCATTCCCGTTACGCCCCAGAACAACGCAAGGATCAGGCACAGCGCCTGATATCCGAAAATGGCCCAGCCGCCCGCCCAGTAGACGTTGGCCGCGAGCCAATGAAGCACTAGGGAATTGAATACCCACCCCGCAACCAGAAAATGTCCGAAGGCCTGTTTTGGCGAAGCGCCGCGCATGTGAACAAGCAGCGGCACGAGCGCAATCCATGCGGCGGGGTGGAGTCCCCATTTGGGAAACGCCAACGCCAGCAACGCGCCTGAAAGCAGACTGGGGCCATATTGACGCAAAAGGGATTTCATGCTACCGCCGATCATGCGCGACGACACGCCGCCGCGTCAAATGTCCTCGTTTCTGGAACGCCCATCGGTAGCGAGGGATTTTTCAATTGGTATACGAAAATGGACGTCTAAGAAACCCGTGGCGCAGACGGTCGAGTCTGCGCAGAGTTGCTGAAAAAACCTTTTCCACAGACTGGACAGTCTGCGCCACGCTGCAGGGCTGTTTTTTCACAAACGCCGAAGCCGCCGCATTGCTTGCGGGTCTTCGGCGCATGCAAGCGGTAGAGAAACGGATTATCGGTTTTTCGACTCTTCGCAACGCCGGCGCAGGGCTTCGAGTTCATTTCGAAGTTCCCACGGCAGCCGCGGACCGAGCGTGTCGAAAAACGCTTCGATGTCGTCCGCCTCTTTCAGCCACGCATCCGGATCTACGCTGAGCAATTCCTTCATGACGCCCTTGGACAGATTGAGGCCGGTCATGTCGAGCGCATCCTGCGTGGGCACATACCCGATGGGTGTTTTGTGTGCCTTGCCTTCGCCGCGGGAACGCTGGAGAATCCATTCGAGAACCCGCAGGTTTTCGCCGTATCCCGGCCAGAGGAATTCGTCGTTTTTGTCGCGCCGGAACCAGTTGACGTGAAACACATGCGGCGGACGCTTGACGACGCGGCCGATATTGATCCAATGCTTGAAATAATCGGCCATGTTGTAACCGCAAAACGGCAACATGGCGAACGGGTCGCGCCGGACTTCGCCCTGTTTTCCGTACTGGGCCGATGTGCGTTCCGACGCCATGCTCGCGCCGACGAATACGCCATGGTTCCAAGACATGGCTTCATAGACCAGCGGCGCCAGCGTGTTGCGGCGGCCTCCGAAGATGAATGCCGAAATCGGCACGCCGTGATGATGTTCGCGCCGAAACGAAATGGAAGGGCATTGGCTTACCGGCGCCGTGAAGCGCGCGTTGGGATGCGCTCCGGCAATGACCTTGCCTGTCTCGTCTTTTTTACCGGGATGCCATTCCCGTCCCAGCCAGTCGGTGGCTTCCTGGGGCGGATCGCCGTCGCCGTCTTCCCACCAGACGGTTCCGTCCTTGGCAAGCACGACATTGGTGAAAATGGTTTCCTTTGTCACCGTCAGCATGGCATTGCGGTTTGTCTGCGAATTCGTGCCGGGCGCCACGCCGAAAAAGCCCGTTTCCGGATTGACGGCCCACAGGCGTCCGTCCGTATCGGGCCGTATCCATGCAATGTCGTCGCCGACGGTCCAAATGCGGTATCCTTTGCTTTTCAACCCTTCGGGCGGGATAAGCATGGCGAGATTGGTTTTTCCGCAAGCGCTCGGAAACGCCGCCGCCACGTATTCGACATGGCCGTTCGGCTCTTCGACGCCCAGGATCAGCATGTGCTCGGCGAGCCAGCCTTCCTGCCGCGCCATCCAACTGGCGATGCGCAGCGCCAGGCACTTCTTGCCAAGTAATACGTTGCCGCCGTAACCGGAGTTTACACTCCAGATGGCATTGTCTTCCGGAAAATGCATGATCCGGCGCTTGTCCGGGTCCAGCGTGGCGCGGCTGTGCAGGCACCGCGTGAAATCGTTGCTGTTCCCAAGCGTGTCGAGGACTTCCTGGCCGACGTGGCACATGATCAGCATGTTCAGAACGACGTAGATGCTGTCGGTCAATTCGACGCCAGTTTTGCTGAACGGTGAACCTATTGGGCCCATCGAAAACGGCACCACGTACATCTTCCGTCCCCGCATCGAGGCACGGAAATAATTGGCCGCCTCGGCATACGCTTCTTCCGGCGCCTTCCAATTGTTCGTTGCGCCGGCGTCTGACTGCTTCCGGCAGCAGATAAAGGTTTTGTCTTCCGTACGGGCCACATCCAGCGGATGGGTGCGGTGATAATAGCAACCCGGAAGTTTTTCCTGGTTCAATTCAATAATCTCACCCGTCAGACAGGCTTCTTTGCGCAACTCGTCGCGTTGTTCCGTGCTTCCGTCAATCCAGACGATCTCGTCCGGCAGACATAACGCCGCCATTTCCTCTACCCAGTTCTTGAGGTAACTGTTGGTTGTGGCTCTTCCATGCGATCGAATCATGATGGTTGCTCCCGAGTTAGGCTAAAATTTGTACCATATTCATAAGGAAGGATCAAATTATCGCGGGGCGTAGAGATGGCGGGCGGTCCGTACTTTCCGGCCTATCAGAGCTCTTTCGGCGTGGCCGACTGGAAGACGTGCATGAGGATTTCTTCGACAATCATTTCGGCCGCCGCCGGTTTCGCCAGAGAAAGGGCCGCCTTGGCCATGGCGGCGAGGCGTTCCGGTTCGTTCAACAGGTTGTGAATCGTTTCCGCGAGACGCTTGCCGGTGCATTCGTTGTCGCGCATGACTATGGAGGCGCCGGCCTCTTCAAATGCCCGGGCGTTCTGTTCCTGATGATTGTCGGTCGCATGCGGATACGGTATCAGGATGGACGGTTTGCCCATGGCGGCGATTTCGGCGGCGCTCGACGCGCCCGCCCGGCACACCATCAAGTCCGCCGCGGCGCATGCGCGCGCCATGTCTTCGATAAATGGGAACACTTCGACGCGCGCCGAGGCCCGCGAGGCGGCTTCGCGCGCGGACGCGGCGCCGGATGCGCCGGTCATCCACAGGAATTGCGCCTCCTGCGGCCCGAAGCCGTGGATGGCTTCCTTCATGGCGGTATTGATCGTCTGCGCGCCCTGGCTGCCGCCGGTAACGAGTACAACCGGCACGTTTTCATCGAGTCCAAGAGACTCACGGGCATCTTTTCTCGATGGCGGTTGCAGGAACCCCGCGCGCACGGGATTGCCCACCACGCGCGCCTTGTCGGCGGGATAACGCCCCAAGGTTCCCGGATAACTCAGCAGCAGCCGGGTCGCACGTGGCGCGAGAAGTTGATTGGCCATGCCGAGCCGCTTGTTTTGCTCATGGAGAAACGTGGGAATGCCCAGACGTTGTGCCGCGTAGCATAGGGGCAGGCAGACGAATCCACCTACGCCCACCACGGCTTGCGGGCGAAAACTTGCGATATAAAGCAAGGCGCGAACGACGCCCACGGCCAGTTTCGCGGCTACCCAGATTCGGCGAACCTGCTGTTTGCGCGGCCAGCCCTCGACGGGCACCGTGCGAAATGGGACCCCGGCGTGCGCGGCCACCTTCTGTTCGATGCCGCCCTTTCGTCCGACCCACTGAACCACCAAGTGCGGATCGCGCTTGCGGAGTTCCTCGATGACGGCCATTGCCGGCGAGGTATGCCCGCCCGTGCCGCCGCCTGAGATCATGATGCGCATCTGAAGTCCATCCGTTTTATTCCGAATAGGGCCGTTTTAAAATGGGCCGCGTACCGGGAAAAATGCTCAAGGACAGAAAAGAAGTCAATGGCAGCGGCCCTGCGGATAAAACCGCATAGGCCGCTGACGTGGGCTTTACCCACAACCCAGTTTCTTTTCGTGCTCGTGTTCGTCATCGTAATCGTAATCGAGGCAAGAACTCCGCATTATTTGCACTCGATAAATCACTATATTTCAATTGGTTGCGCAAGTTGTCCAAAAACTTCTTGTTGTTGTTGATAGAAACCGGCATTTAACCTAAATCCGGCAGTCAAGATAGGCTTCTACATTCTAACTTCTGGACATCGTGGACCTTGTGGACTAAGTGGACAAAAAAACCAATCTTTCGGGTGAAGTCCACTTCGTCCACAAGGTCCACGATGTCCACGGCTTGCGTTCAGGACTCGTGTTTCGACTGCCGAATCCAAGTTCATCCCTTGCATGGTGCGAATTGTGCTCTTTTTTCTTCGCACACGCAACATTGCCCGTCTCTTCTCAACCCTCTGACACGTGTTTATCGCGGAAGCGGAATAATTTGGAAAACGTCCCCAATCCAACATATTCCTGGAACCCGGATCGCTCACGCCCTACATATTCCGGCGGAATTGGCCTCCGACTTGGAAAAGGGCGCGGGTAATCTGTCCCAGCGAGCATACTCGGACGGTTTTCATCAGTTCGGCAAAAACGTTTTCGCCGGCCAGCGCAACCTGTTGGAGGCGTTCCAGCGCGGCGGGCGCCTCGTCGCGGTGCGCGGCCTGAAAAGCGCGCAACCGGTCAAGTTGGCGCCGTTTTTCGTCTTCGCCGGCGCGGGCCAGTTGCAGGCTGCCGACGACGGCGTTCATGTCTTCATGCGGGTTGATGAAGGTGTTGACGCCGATGATGGGCAGTGAACCATCCATCTTCTTTTGTTCATAACACATGGACTCTTCCTGAATCCTGGCGCGCTGATAGCCGGTTTCCATGGCGCCGAGCACGCCGCCCCGATCGGAAATTCGGCGGAATTCGCCCAAGACGGCCTCTTCGACGAGATCCGTCAGTTCTTCAATGAGGAACGATCCCTGCAGGGGATTCTCGTTGATGGCGGGGCCGAACTCATTGTTGATAATGAGTTGGATCGCTTGGGCGCGCCGCACGGACTCTTCCGAGGGAGTCGTGATGCCTTCGTCGTAAGCATTCGTATGGAGCGAGTTACAGTGATCGTAAATGGCCGTCAACGCCTGAAGCGTGGTGCGGATGTCGTTGAACTGGATCTCGTGGGCGTGCAACGACCGCCCGCTGGTCTGGATGTGCGTCTTCAATTTTTGCGACCGTTCGTTCGCGCCATACTTGTCGCGCATCGCCACCGCCCAGATGCGGCGGGCGACCCGGTTGATCACGCTGTATTCCGGATCCATGCCGCTCGAAAAGAAAAACGAAAGATTCGGCGCGAAATCGTCTATGTCCATACCGCGCGCGAGGTAATATTCGACGTAGGTGAATCCGTTGGCGAGCGTGAACGCGAGTTGTGAAATGGGATTCGCGCCCGCTTCGGCGATGTGATAGCCCGAAATAGACACCGAATAGAAATTCTGTACACTGTGTTGGACGAAATACTCCTGGACGTCTCCCATCATCTTGAGCGCGAAATCAATCGCGAATATGCAGGTGTTTTGGCCCTGGTCTTCCTTGAGGATGTCGGCCTGCACGGTGCCGCGAACGGTTTGCAACGTCCATGCCGTAAACCGATCCCGTTCGCCGGCGCTCAACGGGCGGCCGTATTCAGCCTCGATGCGCGCCAGTTGTTGATCGATGGCTGTGTTGAAAAACATAGCCAGAATGATCGGCGCCGGACCATTGATCGTCATCGAAACGCTGGTGTTGGGAGCGCACAAATCGAAGCCGTCGAACAGGATCTTCATGTCTTCGATCGTGCAAATCGAAACGCCCGACGTGCCCACTTTGCCGTAGATGTCGAGTTGTTCGTCCGGATCGCACCCATACAACGTTACCGAGTCGAACGCCGTTGAAAGGCGCTTGGCCTCGTGGTTGTGCGAAAGGAATTTGAACCGGCGGTTCGTCCGTTCGGGACCGCCTTCGCCCGCAAACATGCGTGTGGGATCCTCGTCTTCGCGCTTGAACGGAAACACGCCCGCCGTAAACGGAAAACGGCCCGGCACATTCTCGCGAAACGCCCAGCGAACCCAATCGCCGGGATTACGGTATCCAGGCAGAGCCACGCGCGGAATGCGCGTCCCCGAAAGACTTCTCCGGTGCAGCGATGTGCAAATCTCACGGCCCCGGACGGAATAAACGATCTCATCCCGCGCGTACTCCTCGCGAATTGCGGGAAACTCCTCGAGGATGCGGCGGCAATCAGGAGAAAGTTGCTTTTGCAGCGCGTCGCGCCGTGCCTCAAGCGCCGTGCGAGCGCCTTCGTCATTCGCATGTAACAGAGACAGGGCGCCCTCCGCTTGCCAGATCTTTTCCGCCAATTCCGCCTGTTGCGCGCATGCCTTGTGATATCGTTCGACGGTGTCGGCGACTTCGGCAAGGTAGCGCACGCGTTCCGGCGGCACAAGCGCGGACAAGACCGAAGAGGTCCGGCGATCCGTGGGCGGCCGCGGCGACTGCCACCTGCAATGGGTGCGGTCGTTCATCATTTGCAAAACGGCCTGGTAAAGCGCCGTTACTCCATCGTCGTTGAACCTGGCGGCTATTGTGCCGAATACGGGCAACTGTTCGGGCGGCGTATCAAAAAGGCGCCGGTTACGCTGGAACTGGCGGCGCACGTCGCGCAGGGCGTCTTCCGCGCCCCGGTGGTCGTATTTGTTGATGGCGACGAAATCGGCCAGATCCAGCATGTCAATCTTTTCGAGTTGGGTCGGCGCGCCGAATTCCGCCGTCATGACATAGATCGTGGCGTCCACATGCGGGACAATCGCCGCATCGCCCTGTCCGATGCCGGCCGTCTCGACGACGATGAAATCGAAGTCGGCCGCGCGCAGAACCGTCAATACTTCTGGCAGCGCGTCGGGGATTTCGCTCTCTGCGCGCCGGGTGGACAGCGACCGCATATAGACGCGCCCGCTGGCAAGGCTGTTCATGCGGATTCGGTCGCCCAGTAACGCGCCGCCGGTGCGGCGTTTCGTCGGGTCCACCGACACGACCGCCACGCGTTTTTGGGGAAAATCGTGGATAAACCGTGTGACCAGTTCGTCCACGAGGGACGATTTGCCCGCACCGCCCGGCCCCGTAAATCCAAGGATCGGCACATTGCGGGACACTTTTTTCAGCAACGCATCCGTCAGGGAACGCAAACCGCCGTTCTGTCGCACCTTCGCCTCTTCGACGGACGTTATGAAACGCGCAATCAATGCCGTGTTGTCCACGTGCAATTCGCCAGCGCGTTCCTCGACGCCTTCACAGGACAACGCGAAATCCGATTCCCTTAAAACCAAATCTATCATGCCTTGCAGCCCAAGCCGGCGGCCGTCTTCCGGCGAAAAAATCTTGCTGACACCCATCGCCTCGATTTGCGCGATTTCCTCCGGGACAATCACTCCCCCGCCCCCGCCGAATACCTTGACGTGCGGAACGCCCCGATCGCGCAGAAGGTTCATGACCATCTGGAAAAACTCGACATGGCCGCCCTGGTAACAGGTCAACGCAAGCGCCTGCACATCTTCCTGTATCGCCGCTTCGACCACTTCCGACGCCGTCCGGTTATGTCCAAGATGGATGACTTCCGCGCCGGAATCCTGCATAATCCGGCGCATGATGTTGATCGCCACATCGTGCCCGTCGAACAGCGAGGTAGCCGTCACGATGCGCACGTGGTTAGACAATTTGTAAAAAGTGGTTTCCTGCATGCGACAATTCCTTCATGGCATGAAAATATCGGGAATAGTATCCGATGCCGGGCCGGCAAGTCACACGCGCCTGCAGGCGCGGCCCGGATTGTTCAACGACTACTCATTCGGCGCCGGAAAGGCGGTTGCCGGAAAATTTCATGTGTTCATCAAGGAAACAGGGCCATGAGGAACGCCGCCGCTAAAACCGCATTCTGGCTATTCGCAATCGTCGCATGGATTGCCGTGATTTCATTGGGACTGGCGGTGCTGGCGCGGGTGCAAATCGCGTGGATTGCAACCCGGAATCCCTATTGCGTTGCCGTCGCCAACGGCGACGCCTCGGTGTTCGCGCCCGTGCCGCGCGAGTGTCTCGAAGGCCCCCTGCGCGTTGTGGCCACGCCGGTAACGTGGGAAGCCAGTGCGCCGAAACCGCCTCTTGCGGCGGATTGGGCCATCCGAAAGGCCGATGAAAGCGACACAGAGAAACGCGCGCGGCGCGAACGGTTTCCGTCGCTGTCCGAAGAGGACCGGTTTTGGTTTGCCTTGGGCAACGGAGAAACGGTAATACGGTTTGGGAAAGACGGGCCGCCCGTGGTTTACAGCGATGGGTTCAAACGGCGGGCGCTGGAAAAAAACACGATAACCTACCCCTTGCCCATGGAGGCATTGGCCGCAAAAGCCCGCGAGACGGCTCAAAACGGACAGGCCGCCCACGCCGTCTTCAATCTCGACCCGGACAACCACCCAATAGGCGAGATGGACTTCTTTTTTCTGCCGGCCCCGGACGGACAATTCGTCTATGTGTTCGCCGAATACGAATACCGCCTTATGCGGTTGAATCAGAAGGACATCCCCGCCGGATCGCGTTGGGAAATCTACAATTTCAGTTACAAAAAGAATTTTAGCGGCCATGTAAGCGAGGGCCGTGTTTCAACCAATCGTTTCGGCTACCGATCCCCGGACGTTGCCGTGCCCAAACCGAAAAATGTCTTTCGCATTCTCTGTCTTGGCGGATCGACGACCTACGAGGGTCTCGACAACAACAGCACCTATCCCGCCCTATTGCAGAAGGAATTGCGCGGCGCATTTCCCGGACAGGCCATCGAAGTCGTCAACTGCGGCGTCGAAGGCCTCAATTCCCGCGCCAACTTCCTTCACATGCCGGCCTATCTGGAAATGGAACCGGATCTCGTCGTGGGCTACCTCGGCATCAACGACTCGCAGAACGACGTCCAGATCCTATGCCGGGCCGAACTCCCTGCCTTTTGGACTTTCCTTGGGAATTCCCATTTCCTCCGGCGCAACTTCGAGTGGATGTTTTGGCCTTCCGATGACGTCATCCGCGATCATTTCGAGGCGGTCACCCTGGCGAATTTGGAAGGGCTTCGCCGGATTTTTGCTCGGCACGGCATCCGTTTTGCCCTGTGCAGCCTTGCCTACGTGGACTATTTCGCCGTTCCCCATGCAAAACGCCGGCACGTGGATATGCAATGCGATTTCACCGGTGCGGTTTTCGCAAGACTGGTCAAACGGCTCAACCCGGAAATACGGCGCTTTTGCGAACGAAACGGGATGCTCTACATCCCCGTTTGTGAAAACATAACGAATCCCGACTGGCTATTGGATTCCTGCCACCTTACATTCGACGCCGTCCCAATCAAGGCCCACATCGCCGCCGAATCGCTCAAGCCCTATATCGCCCCCGCCCTCGAAGCCAAGACCGCCCCCTGATCCAAATTCGCACATAACGGGAGATCGGCGTCACCGCCGACCGGGGAGGGTCGGCGTCCCCGCTGGCCATCACCGACGCGAAGGTCCCTGGCGTGGGATCTGATCACAACCCAGTTTCTCTTCGTGCTCGTGTTCGTCATCGTCATCACAATCGCTCTAAAACCCCGCGGTTTTCACACTCGCTAAATCATCCTGGATTCGGCAGTCAAGATCGGATTCTACGTGCTATCCTCTGGATGTCGTGGACCTTGTGGACGAAATGGACAAGAAAATCAATCCCCTTGCGGGTGAAGTCCACTGGGTCCACAATGTCCATCT
>Ga0209381_1002075_pt1 | contig 27129 bp, 26 predicted proteins | sample DewCreD2012metaG_FD_184111 | JGI IMG/M metagenome (GOLD analysis project Ga0209381, IMG submission 184111) | Hot spring sediment bacterial and archeal communities from British Columbia, Canada, to study Microbial Dark Matter (Phase II) - Dewar... ...
TGATCGACAAAAACCTGGCAAGAAAGGCTGCCTCGATGAGAACAGCTGCGAGCAAAAGCGCATAAAACCGACGTTGTCGGCTTGAAATAATAAATTGGTCAACCTCCCGGTTGACTTTTTATAGGAGGATAAAAATGACAGCGGATGATCTGGCAAAAAGCATTGAATATACTTTGTTGAAGCCAACTGCCACAAAAGACATGATAAAAAAGATATGTGAAGAAGCGAAGCAATACAGATTCGCAACTGTTGCAGTCAATCCTTTTTGGGTCTCGTTATGTTCAGAAGAACTCAGAGATTCGAAAGTTGCTGTGTGTACAGGTATAGGGTTCCCATTGGGAGCTACCACAACCGAGACAAAAGTCTACGAGGCCAAACAGGCAGTACGGCAAGGTGCAAGAGAAGTCGATATTGTTATAAATATCGGAAAGGCAAAGGAAGGGGATTGGCATGCTGTTAGAGATGATATTGCGGCCATAGTTGCTGCTGTAAAACCCGCAGCTGTAGTGAAGATCATAATAGAAACATGCTACCTCACCGATGATGAGAAGATAATGGCCTGCAAAACAGCCATGGAAAGTGATGCTGATTATATAAAAACAAGTACCGGGTTTGGCCCAGCAGGTGCGACAGTCGAGGATATCAAGCTTATGAAAAGTATTGTTGGTGGCAAAATGAAAATCAAGGCTGCCGGAGGAATCAGAACACTTGAAGATGCTATGGCGATATTGCAGGCAGGCGCAGACCGAATAGGTACCTCGAGTGGCGTTTTAATTATTAATGATTTCGTGCGCAACCTGAGATAGAGATTTAGTAATCAAATTGCAAAAAACTGCTGGAGGTGGATATGCGCAAGAGCCTGCTCCAGCTTTTCTCTTGTTCTCAAACGATGTACTTTTAATGAAATAGAAAGTTTATAATTCGGGGCTCCTGAAGAATCCGCCTTTGACCATTTCACGCAGCGTATACGCAAATTTCGCCCCGTTGTGAGATGAATATCAGTACGAGCCCGGCGCCAGCCGGTACGGCAAGAGCGCACGCCTCTCTTCAAGGCTCTTTGCTTTCGGAAGCTTATCGAAAAGATACCACAGATAATGGTAGGGCTCATGCCCATTGGCCTTCGCAGTTTCTATGAAACTGTAAAATTGTCGCAGTCGGTATTAAACTTCCGGTTTTAGTCTGAACTGACCCCCTATGATTGGACACGAAGGGGGTGTAGCATAATGGAGGGTACCGCTTTTTTTGGACACAAATTTAAGAGAATATTATGAATTCAGCTCCTCATATACCCGAGGAGCATTATACCCCAAGGCAGAATGTATCCTCCTGCTATTGTAATAGAGCTCGATGCAGCTGAACAATGCCTTACGAGCCTCGTCTTTTGTCTTGAAGCCCGCATCATGCACCAGCTGGCGCTTCAATTTCTTGTAGAATGATTCCATGAAGGCATAGGCGCACGGATTGCTTTTCCTGCTGTTCGAGGGAATTGCTTCTTTGTTTCGCAACAGCATGAGAAAGGTATCCGCTACCAGCTGCTCTGTCATAGTTGAGTATATCTCCCAGCCACACTTCGTTCCGATGGATTGCAATGCCGTCTTGTTGTATCAGATTGGGACCAGCGTGATGTGTATGCTGCCTCTGGCAGTTCTTGTAGGCTCTCCGTGCGCCTTTCGCAAGCAGCCCCATGGCGCGCATGAGTTTGGCGACTCGTTTTCTGTTGATCTTGATCCCTTCATCTTTAAGGCAATGCGTAATCCGTTTCGCGCCATATCGCCCAGAATGCTGCTCAAACAGTGTGCGTATCTTGCCTGAGAGCAATTCATTCTCAAGCTGGCGATTGGATGGTATTCGTATGCGATAGGCATAGAAGCCGCTGCGTGAGATTCCCAGACTTCTACAGGCATTCCTGATGACGTACTGCATAACTGCAGGAAAAGTCTGCCAACGTGCCACCTTTCTCACACCGGTGCCAGGGTCCCGAACCAGATAAGCCATGCGAGCACCGTTTTTGCGACCAGGCTCAGAATGATGTAGACGCGCTCGCCAAAGAGATAATCGCGCCAGGGGCCGACTTTTCTGTACTGCAGAACCATGTTGATGGCGAAAATATTGAACATGACGAAAAGCGTCGGAATGATCGCATACACGAACACCGGCGGCTTGGCTTCACCCGAGCTGACTGCACCCATGAAGTACAGAAAGATAACGATCCAAGGTACGATGCCGGCAATACATCCATAGATGAAGGCTCTCCAGCTTGTCGTGCGGGTTGTCTGGTTGTGAACCTCCATCATGATGCCGAAGAGGTTCATCATCGCATTGATGCCGAACAGGGCAATCAGCGTTCCGAGATCCCACACACCGACGAGCATGCCGATCAGGACGATCATCAAAGAAGAACTGATAGCATATTCATAGAAGCGGATGGGATTCATGCCCTTCTGCAGGTTTTCGCGATACTTGCTGTAGCCAATGGTGGAAAGATAGAAGTGGGCGACTGCGGAGGCCAAAAGGAAGAGGGCAACCGCGAGGCAACATTTAATGTTGGGCATTACCAAGGCCCGCGTTTCGAAATACCTTGCGAATGCTAATACGGCCCATCGAAGCCGGCCGGAGCATTGACACATGCACAGGATTCCGCTTAAATCCAGCCATCATTGCGCTCCAGCCGCATGTTCTGCCTTTCCCTTGCCAGCGAATCATGGGGAGCGCAAGAAGGAGCACGCGATGGCCCTGAACAAGAAGTATTCGAAGAAAGGAACAACCTGCAAGGTTACCTTCGAACTGCCATTCGACGCTGCCGCAGGCGCAAAGAAGGTAGCGCTGGCCGGCGATTTCAATGCGTGGAATACAGCGGACACTCTGCTGAAAAAGAATTACAAGAAGAAGGTTTTTTCTGCCACTCTGGAACTGGAGCAGGGCAGGGCATACCAGTTCAAATATCTCATTGATGACAGCCGCTGGGAGAACGACTGGGCAGCAGACAGCTATGCGCCGGCTCCGGTCGGCGGCACCGAGAATTCTGTCGTGATTGTCTGAACTGTCAGAAACCTGATCGCTGCAAAGCCCATCTGGGCATAGACCGCAGGATCTGCCGGCCGCGATGCGCGTGGCATCGCGGCCGGCTTTCTTCTATTGCTCTGCCAAAAAAATCAAAAAAAACTTGACAGCTGACAGGGGAGGTGGTAAAAATTATCCATAACCAATCAGTTATTGAAAAATTTTATCCATAATGCATGGGTAAATGGATTTTTATTGATGAGGCAAGGGAGGGCGTGTGGGAAAATATCTGCTGTATAGAATCGGCAGCATGTTCGTCGCGCTGTTTGTCATCATTACCATAACCTTTTTTCTCATGCATGCCGTGCCGGGCGGGCCTTACGATTTCGAGGGCCAGAATCTCAAGCCCGAAATTGTCGAACTCCTCCAGAGCAAATATCACCTAAATGATCCCCTCTTCAAGCAATATTTAGATTATCTGAAAGGCGTGGTCACCTTCGACCTCGGGCCTTCCTTCTATTATCAGGGAAGGTCCGTCACCGAAGTCATCGCGCAGGGATTGCCCATAACGATTCGCCTGTCGGTGCTGTCCATTCTTCTCGTCATCATCGTGAGCCTGCCGCTGGGAATTGTCTCGGCGCTGAAGAGAAACCGCCTGACGGACCGGCTCATCATGATCTTCGCGACCATAGGCAGGACCATGCCGGCATTCGTGGTTGGTACGCTTCTTATCTATTTCTTATCCTATAAATTGCGGCTCTTTCCCATATTCGGAGTCGGCACTTCGAAACACTATATTCTTCCGGCGATCGCACTTTCGCTGGCTACCATCGCCCACCTGACCAGGCTCATCAGGGCTTCCATGCTCGACGTGCTCAATCAGGATTACATTCGAACAGCCAAGGCAAAGGGCCTTTCCAAAACCCGGATACTTCTCAAGCACGCGCTAAAAAACGCCTCGATCCCCATGGTAACCGTGCTGGGCAGTAGGGTCGCAGGCCTGCTTACCGGCTCTTTTGTCATAGAGCAGATCTTTGCGATGCCTGGCATGGGAAGGTATTTCACTCAGGCCATTTCGAACCGGGATTACCCGATGATCATGGGCATAACCATCTATTTTTCGTTGATCCTCCTCGTCTGCATGCTCGTGGTCGACATCCTGTACGGTCTCATTGATCCGAGGGCAGCAGTCTACGGCAAGAAAAGGTAAGGACATGAGCGAGTTCAGCTACACCATCGATGACTGGGAACCGGTACCTGTCGACGCGCGGGCACTGCAGGAAGAGAGCACAGGTGTATCGCTCTCCTACTGGCAGAATGTCTGGCGGAGGTTCAAGAAGAACAAGCTGTCGGTCATCAGCCTTGGCTTCATCATGTTTCTGGTGCTCGTCGCGGTGTTCGGACCGAAACTCACCAGGCTGAGTGATTCGGACCAGAACCGTGACTATATCCATATTCCTCCACGGCTCGATCTCCATGCAGTCGCTCCGGACAGCTATGTGTATCTCTCTCCTTCAATGCAGTTGTTCAAGGCAAGCAGGAATGGGCACCTCCTCGGCCCGGCGGAAAAGCTCGAAGATGACCTTTTCACGAAGCGCCGCGTTTTTCTGCTGGAGGGGCAGAAGATTATCGTTGATTACAGCCAGAAGCCTGCCCGGATTCTCTACGAGGACGAGAGAGAGGTGCCGCTCGTCAGAAAGAAGGTCTGGAACAAGACCTATTGGTTCGGAACCGATGCCGTAGGCCGGGACCTGTTCGTGCGCATCATCTACGGCGCCAGGGTAACCATCATCATCGGTTTTGTCGCTTCCCTCGTCAATCTCACCATCGGCGTGCTGTACGGAGGCATTTCCGGTTACCTGGGCGGCATGACTGACAACATCATGATGCGCATTGTCGATATTCTCCGATCGATTCCGCGCCTACTGTACGTCATTCTGCTCATGGTGGTCTTCGGTTCGGGACTATTGACAGTAGTCATTGTAATTGGACTCGTCGACTGGCTGGGCATGGCGCGGATTGTCCGCGGTCAGGTCCTTTCCATAAAGAACCGCGAGTATGTGCTGGCGGCAAGGGCTCTCGGCGCCAGGCCGAAGCGAATCCTTATGCGCCATCTCATACCCAACGCGATGGGCCCCATCATCATTGAAACCGCGATGAACATCCCCCATGCCATTTTCACCGAGGCCTTTCTGAGCTTCGTGGGGCTTGGCGTTTCCGCCCCTCAGGCTTCCTGGGGGACCCTGGCGAACAATGCGCTTTCCGGGTTCATGAGCTATCCCTACGAGATGTTTTTCCCTGCCATGGCGATTTCGCTGACGGTTCTGGCATTCAATTTCCTGGGCGATGGCTTGCGCGATGCAATAGACCCACGGTTCAAGGAATGAGAGGAGCGTACTGAACATGGCGGATGAAGTACTGCAGGTCAGCAATCTGAAAGTGTCCTTTTACTCATACCTTGGAGAGGTTCAGGCTGTCCGTGGCGTGAGTTTCGAGGTGCGGCGGGGGGAAGTGCTCGGCATTGTCGGAGAATCGGGCTGCGGCAAGACGGTGACCATGCTCTCGGTCATGCAGCTGCTCGAAGCATCGGCAAAGATCACATCGGGGAGCATCGTATTCGACCATGAGGAGCTGACTGCCAAAAGCGACCGGGAGATGCGAGCGATCCGCGGCAACAGGATGTCGATGATTTTCCAGGATCCCTTCACATCGCTCAATCCCGTGTTCACAATCGGGGACCAGCTGATCGAAGCAATTCTTTCCCACAGGAAAATTCCCCGCTCCGAAGCATGGAAGCGTGCCGTAGATCTCTTGAAGCTTGTCCAGATCCCTTCAGCCGAAGAGAGGATGAAGCGGTATCCCCACGAAATGAGCGGGGGCATGCTCCAGAGGGTCATGATCGCCATCGCACTGGCCGGGAATCCCGAACTTCTGATCGCCGACGAACCCACGACAGCCCTCGACGTGACCATTCAGGCACAGATTCTGGAATTGATGAAGGACCTGCAGAAAAGGCTCGGCACCGCCATCGTCATCATCACCCATGATCTGGGAGTGGTGGCGGATTTCTGCGACAGAATTATCGTCATGTACGCGGGCCAGATTGTCGAGGAAGGAACAAAGCGGGAGATATTTCGCAATCTGCTCCATCCGTATACGCGAGGGCTGCTCGGATCGGTGCCAGGGCCGAATGTAAAAAAAGGAGAAACGCGCCTTGCGACGATTCCCGGCGCTCCTCCCGACCTGAGAAATCCTCCTGCCGGCTGTGCCTTTTTCCCGCGCTGTCAGCATGCACTGCGCATCTGCGCAAGGCTCAACCCGGGATTGGAAGAGCCCGCGCCTGGCCACAGAGTGCGCTGCTGGCTCCATGCCGCCTGCAACCCCCGCAGGACAGGGCAGGAGCGGGCAGGGCTGGAACCTGCAGGCCAACAGCTTGCAACAGGAGAGGCCAGATGAGCGGCGAACCACTTCTGCAGGTCAGGAACCTCAAAAAATACTTCGAATACAAGCCCTCGGTCCTTGCAAGGCGAAAAACGCTCAAGGCTGTTGATGATGTGAGTTTTTCCCTGGGCGCCGGCGAAACCCTGGGAATTGTCGGCGAATCGGGCTGTGGCAAGACCACGACGGGATATACCGTCGCCAGGCTCTACGAGCCGACCTCAGGCAGTATTGTCTTCAATGGAAAAGACATATCCAGGCTCGACGATACTGCCCTCTTTGAGGTAAGAAAACAGCTGCAGATCATTTTCCAGGATCCCTTCGCCTCCCTGAATCCGAGGATGACGGTAGCCGAAATCATCGCCGAGCCATTCGAGATCTTCAATGTCTGTTCGGGCTCAAAAAAGGAAATCCGCCAGGAGGTTCTGCGTCTGCTCGAGCTGGTGGGCCTGAAAAAGGACCACGCGGGGCGCTATCCTCACGAGTTTTCCGGCGGCCAGCGGCAGAGAATCGGCATTGCGAGGGCGATTGCGCTCAATCCACAGTTGATCGTGTGCGATGAGCCGATCTCGGCGCTGGATGTCTCCATACAGGCGCAGATCGTCAATCTTTTGCAGGACCTGCAGGAAAAGCTCGGGCTTTCGTATCTGTTCATTTCCCACAACATTTCCATGGTCAAGTACATTTCAGACAGAATCTGCGTCATGTACTTGGGCCGCATTGCGGAATTGTGCGAAAGCTTCGAACTCTATGAACATCCCCTGCACCCCTATACCGCTGCCCTGCTGTCCGCCGTCCCTGTGGCAGATCCTGATATCGCTGAAACGCGCACACGGATCATCCTGGAAGGAGGCGTTCCCAGCCCCATCGATCCGCCGCCGGGCTGCAGGTTCAAGATGCGCTGTCCCCGCAGGATGGATATCTGCGACAGTGTCGATCCGCCCCTCAAGGAAGTGGCACCGGGACACCATGTCGCCTGTCATCTGTATGCATAGCAATGGGTACGAGTTGCCCTTGCAGGCATGCTGCTGCAAGGCAGGAAATATGAAGAGAGGAGGCAGGAAATGAAACGGAGTGCACGAAAGGCCGCGAAGCTGGCTGTTGCTGCAATCATTCTGGCGATCTGTCTGCCTGCGGTGGTGTTCGCTGCTCCGGCGGGCAAAAAAATCTTTACCTACGCGATTCAGTATGACCCGCCCAGCATCGATCCCCAGATCAATTTCGCCCAGCGCGGTGAACTGATTGCCCTCAACCTCTACGAAGGGCTTGTCAGCACCGATGAAAAGATGACACCGGTGCCGGCCGTGGCGGAACGCTGGACCATTTCCAAAGATGGCCTTGTATATACCTTCTATCTCAGGAAGAACGCCAAGTGGAAGGACGGCAAACCCATCGTTGCGGGCGATTTTCTGTATGCATGGCTGCGCGCCCTCAACCCCAAGACGAACAGCAAGTTTGCGAATCTGCTGTTCTTCATCAAGAATGCCGAGGATATCTATGATGGGAAAAAGCCGGCCTCCGAGCTCGGGGTGAAGGTTGTGGACGACTCAACCCTGCAGGTGACGCTCGCGAGCCCCATTCCCTATTTCCTCCAGCTTCTGGCTCACGGTGTCTATTATCCTTTGAGGAAGGACGTGGTCGAGGCAAAGCCCGATGCCTGGGCTCAGAAACCGGAAACCAACATGGCCAACGGCCCGTTCTATCTCAAGGAATATGCGATGAACCAGAAAATTGTCCTTGCGAAGAATGAAAACTACTGGAACAAGGACAGGGTAAAGGTTGATGAGATCCACATCGTGAGCATTCCGGATGGCAACACTGCCCTTGCTGCCTTCAAGGCAGGAGAGATTGATGGCTTCGATCACATTCCTGCTTCCGAAGTTCCCAATCTCATGATGGATACCGACGAGATCATCGTGAGTCCTCAGGTGCGGACGATTTACTATGCCTACAACTGCGCAGAGCCCCCCTTTACCGACCGCAGGGTCAGGCTTTCGCTCAGCCTTGCCATCAACAAGAAGGAACTGGCCGAAAACATCATGAAAATCGGGCGCAAGGGAGCTACGGGCTATGTGCCCTATGGCCTCTATGTCGAGGGCGAGGATTTCCGCAAGGCAGGCGGAGACCTGGGGCTGACGGTAACCGGCGATGTGGAGAGGGCGAAGAAACTGCTTGCGGAAGCAGGCTATCCCGATGGAAAGAACTGGCCTGCCGATGTGAAGATCACTATTTCTTCAGGCTATCGCTCGGCTGTGGAAACCATTCAGGAAATGTGGAAGAAAAACCTGGGCATCAATGTAAAAATTGAGACAGTCGAAGCGAAGGTTCTGACCGACCGCAGAAACACCCACAAGTTCCAGATGGCAGTAGGCGGCTGGAGCGCACAGATTTTCCATCCCATCTATTTCCTGGAGCAGATTACCTCCGACAGCGGTTCGAATTACCCGAATTACAAGAACCCCGCCTATGATGCCCTGATCGATCAGAGCAAGAAGGAAGCCGATCCCAAAAAGGTGCTTCAGATACTCCATCAGGCCGAACAGCTTGCCTTCGGAAATGATGCGCCGCTCGTACCGCTCTATTATGAAACGAACTACTTCATGATCAAGAAAGGTATTACCGGATGGTTTACCGATCCGATCGGCCGCGTGCACATGCGCTTTGTCGACGCTTCGGGCAGGCAATAAGCATCGGTCATCGAGAGGGCTGTCAGCATGGGCGAGGAAACACTTCAGCAGAGAATTCGCAGGCTCAGCAAGCTCACCAAAAGCGAAATGAAAATTGCCGAGCTTTTCGAGCGGGAGTACCATACGCTGGCGTTCGAAACACTGCAGACCTTGAGCAGCAAGGCAGGCGTGGGGCTCGCTACGATGGGGCGCTTCATCAACAAGCTTGGCTACCGAAGCTTTCCCGAATTCATCGAAAGCACGAAAAACGAGGTGCTCGCCCGTCTCGACAGCCCGATCGAGCAGTATACGGCAAAGAAAAATGCCATTCCCGAGACGAAGGACAATGAGCTGGCACTGCATGTCGAGTACGCCATCAGAAATCTGATGGAGATGCGGGCACGGATTGCCGCCGACGACATCAAAAGGGCCGCATCGCTGATTGCTGAATCGAAGGGGACACTCTATGTCATGGGCGCGGCTTCTTCGCAGGGGTTGGCGTATTTCTTCCATACCCTTGCGATGTATTTCAAGGACAGGGTCGTTCTGCTCGATTCGAATCCATCGCTTCTGAGCCACCGGCTCATCGATGTGTCCGGCGATGATGTGCTTGTCGCAATAATGCACTATCGGTTTTCCACCCAGACTGTGCTTGCCGGAAGGTACTTCTCCCGCAAGGGGGGAAAGCTCATTCTGGTGTCCGACAGGGAATTCAATCCTTTGTCGGCAAGCGCAGCCGTTCAGCTTGTCGCACGGTCGGAAAGCCCTTCGATGTTCAATAGCCGCTGCGGCACGCTCCTCATTCTCGAGACGCTGATTGCGGCGGTTATTCCTCTTCTGGAACAGCAGGTCTACGAGCGCTTTGCCGCCTTCGAGAATCTGAGCGAGGAGTTCGGGACCTTCGCCATGGCAGCTTCGCCGTCAAAATGGAATGGCATGCATTCGAAAATGGAACATGAAAAAGAGGAAGACAATGGGCACTGAACGAGATAAGGGGACAACCATGATACCGGAATTGCAATTTGCAAGGCTCAGCCATGGGCTCTTGAGCTACCGCGAAGCCGGGAAGGGCAGGCCCGTCGTGCTGCTGCATGGCATGAATGGCAATTCAAAAAGCTGGGCCTACCAGTTCGCCGGGCTTTCGGATCGGTACAGGGTTATCGCATGGGATGCCCCCGGCTTTGGATCTTCGGAGGTGTGTGAAGCCAGCCCCGAAGGATATGTCCGCGCAGGTCTGGAATTTCTGCGCGCAGTTGGTGCGGAAGAGGCCGTGCTGGTTGGCCATTCGATGGGCGGCGTTGTCGCGGCACGAGTTGCTGCAGAGCCCGGAAGTCCTGTAGCCAAGCTGGTGCTCAGCTGTACGCACTGGGGGTACGCACGGGCCGATGCCGAGGAGCTCATGCCCCGCTATGCAAAGCGTATCGAAGAGATGCAAAGCCTCGACAGGGAAACGTATGCGCGTATCCGCGCTTCGAAAATGCTGCCGCCAGGCACCGAGACGAGCAATCCCGAAGTATTTGCCCTGGTTGCCGAGGTGGCCGGGGAGGGGAGAGCGGAAGGGCTGGCTGCTGCAGGAAGAATGATTCAGTCAGCAGACAACCGGCCGATTTTCAGCCGCCTGCGGCTGCCGGTCATGATACTCTACGGAGAGAAGGATCCCGTAATAAGCAAGGAAAAAACGGATGAGCTTATCGCGGCACTGCCAGATGCGCAGGTTCACATGATTCCGGGAGCCGGGCATGCTCCCTATGCAGAACACAGTGCTTTGTACAATGCCTTGCTGGATGCCTTTGCACGTGCGTGATCGCGCAGTGAAGGGGCTTGCGGGTCAAGGCTGGCGAAAGGGGGGAGGCGTGCGCGGGAATGCAAGCGGCAGCATGCTCGGTACCATGCTCGGTACTATGTGCAGGCACCTGGTGCTGCTGGTTGTGGTACTCCTGCTTGCGGGAGGAATGACCAGGACCTCTGCGCAGACAGCTGACGGTCTTCCGGAAGGCCTTGCCCGGGGAGCCGGCGAATATGTCTATCTCGATGCGCCTGCCAAGGCGCGTATTACGGTTTATTACTACAAACCCTCGGGCTATACACCCGACAGCAGGGTGTTCGTGGTAATGTCTGGCGATACCAGGACAGCCTATGCCCACCGGCTCGAGTGGAAGGCAAGCGCCGAAACCTATGGATTCATGCTGCTCGTGCCCTGTTTCAGCGAAGAAGACTTCCCCGGCGCTCATGGCTATCAGTACGGAAATATCGCAGGGGACGAGCCTGATGCAGAGGGAAAGTACAGAGCGACCCCCCGGGACCTCTGGACCTTTTCCGTCGTCGAGCGCCTCTTCCAGGATTTCAGGATGAGAGAGGCAAGCAATCGCAAGCGCTATACGATCTACGGGCACTCGGCGGGAGCTCAGTTCGTGCACCGTATGGCGCTCTGCCTGCCCGAGGCGAGCATTGAATGCGCCATTTCGGCCAATGCCGGCTGGTATCTGGTCCCTGATTTCGAACTTGACTGGCCCTTCGGCCTGAAGGGAATCGAGCACATCGTCGGCCTGCCGCAGATTGCGCACTATCTCCAGATGCCCCTGCTGATCGCGCTCGGCGACCAGGACCTCTACAACACCAACCGGCTCAATACGAGCCCGCTCGCCATGCGGCAGGGCGAGCACCGCTATGCGCGCGGCATGTTCTATTTCGAGTACTGCAAGAAACTCGCTGAGACGCTCGGCATTCCTTTTGGATGGAGGCTGTTGTCGGTGCCGGGGGTAGGGCACAGCAATGGGGCCATGGCACAGGCGGCAGCCGCGTGGCTTGCGGCACAGCCCTAGCAGAGCGACTGCAGTCGTGCCTTGATGTAGTCTTTGGGAAGACGCCCGGTCCGTCGTCCTTCGATTTCGTAGATTCTGCAGGAAAAGGAACTGCCTTCGGGCGGCAGGCCTGTTTCCAGATCGCGCCCATCGACGAGAATCGAAGGCGAGCCGAGGAATCCAGCTTCGGCGGCCTGCCGGGGATCCTTAACTTCGATTATTGAGAGTTTGACATCGAGATTGAGTTCGGCAATCGCGGCCTTGAGGTTGGCAAGGCTTGGCTCTGAGTTGGGACAGCCTGCAAAATACAGGAAGGCTATGGATGTAGGTTTCATACTTTCCAAATATAGCGAAGAAAGAGGCTTTCGGAAATGGAGCCCCCGGCGCGGTCTTCAAAATAGTGATAAGACTACAATTTCATGTATTGGAAAATTATAATTAAACATGTACGCTTTCCGCGCGAGAACCTGCCTGCTTCCCTGTGCATCCAGAGCGGAAGGAAGGGGGCGCCATGGATCGTCATTTCCGGCATATTCTGGCAGGAACGATGCTCATCCTGATCGCTCTTTGCAATCTCCCAGCACAGAGTTCCTCCGCGCAGACTGCTGCACCTGTCGTAAAAGGCATGGTACTGGTCGAGGGCGGATCTTTCAAAATGGGGGTCAGGAACTCCACCAACACGGATGAGGCCGCTCATGACGTCACAGTATCATCATTCTACATCTGCGATCATGAAGTCACTGTCGGGGAGTTCCGGGCCTACATGGAGGATCTGGCTGGATTGAAAACAGAAGCTGAGTACGATGGATCAGGCTATGTATTCCGCGACGGCACTTGGGTCAAAGATGCACAGGCAAGCTGGAAGAACCCCGGCTTTGCGCAGACAGACGAACATCCGGTCACCATGGTTACCTGGATGGATGCCATTGAGTACTGCAATTACCTTTCGATTATGGAAGGGCTCGATCCTGTCTATGATATCGATATCTCGTTAGATTTAAAGCTCGAGGTCAAAGCCGACCTGAGCAAGAACGGATACCGGCTCCCTACCGAGGCGGAATGGGAATTCGCTGCACGCGGAGGGATTCTCTCAAAGCAGTACACCTACATTGGTTCCAATAATATGGATGCAGTCTCGTGGTTCAAGAAAAATTCCGGCGACACCACGAATCCCGTCAGGCAGAAAATGCCGAATGAGCTTGGCCTGTATGACATGGGCGGCAATGTGTACGAATGGTGTCATGACTGGTACGAACCTTACAAAGCGGAACCAGCCAAGGATCCTGCAGGGCCTGTATCAGGAAAGTACAGGGTTCTGCGTGGAGGCAGCTGGAATTCCTTGCCAAACGAATTGCGTCCCACGACCAGAGCTCAAGGAAGCCCTCATTATGCCGCCTCCAATATAGGTTTCCGTCTTGCAAGGTCCTGCGGAACGGTCACCGCACAGCCGCAGACACCGAAGGCAGGATCTGCTGCTCCTGGACCAGGCTCTGCGGGATCGGCTGGCATTGCCTCGCTGAAGGGTATGGTTCCCATGACGAGGGTAGAGGGCGGTACCTTTGTCATGGGCTCGGATTCAGGCGAGGCGAATGAAAAACCTGCACACACTGTGACGGTATCGACCTTTCTCATTGGAACGTACGAAATCACTGTCGCCCAATTTGCCAAATTTGTTGAAGTTACGGGCTATGTCACGGTTGCGGAAAAAGGCAGGGGCGGCTATGTGTATGAAAATGGGAAATGGGTTTTGAAAAAGGATGCCACCTGGCGCAAGCCCTATCTTGTGCAGACACCGCAGGATCCGGTGGTTCTCATCTGTCCCGAAGACGCGATGCACTTCTGCAATGCGCTTTCCGAAGCCGAAGGGCTGGATCCTGTGTATAGAATTACGGAATCTACTATTTCCGCCGACCTGAGCAAGAACGGATACCGGCTCCCCACCGAAGCCGAATGGGAATTCGCCGCACGCGGCGGATTGAAGTCCAAAGGCTTTCTCTACGCGGGCTCGTCGGATCTTTCCGAGGTTGGTTGGTACAGCGCTAATTCGAACAAGTCGACGCAACCGGTAGGAACCAGAAAGCCCAACGAGCTCGGCATATACGACATGTCAGGCAATGTGTGGGAATGGTGCCAGGATCGCTATGCGCCGTATACCACGGAAGCACAGATCAATCCCCTGGGCTGGAGCCAGGAGCATAAGAAAGTTCTGCGCGGAGGGGCCTGGATTTTAGGACCTTCCTACGCGCGGGTCTACAAGCGATTATCAGAAGAGGACGATGTCACGGACTATACCTTTGGGTTCAGGATTGTGCGGAGGCCCTGACAGCCCTTTCTCGACAGTGATGAAAGGGGCTTCGAGCTCAGGAAGATGCTCGATATTCCGGGCTGGCATGCGGCTGAGCGGACAGGGGCGGACTTTCACCATGCAAGACTTGCGGAAACAATTCCGCCCCAGCTCCTATCCGGAAAAGATCAGCAGTTACAGCTTATGACCGCACTGCCTCGTCAATGTCTTTGTAGATCTCGAACACGCGATCGAGCAGCATGAGCTTGATTATTTTGGAAGCCTGATCCTGCAGAGCGGCAAGCCTGAGAAAGCCGCCGGCTTCTCTGGCGTATTTGAGCCCGGATATCAAGGCCGAGAGACCAGAGCTGTCTACGAATGTGACACCGGACATGTCCAGGATGATTCTGATCTTCCCAGCTTTGATGATTTCCCTGATTCGATTCTTGAATTCAGGTGCATTTGCACCGCTGAGACGGCCTGAAACCGCGATAATGGTATATTCATCCGAGGTAAATTTTTCGTCAATGACAATGTCCATGCTATCCTCCTCATGCAGAGAGATTATTTATTTTCAAGCATTTTAATGCGCTCCATGATATATTCTGGAGGCTGAGGGTTCCAGTTTTCTGGGAACTTGTAATAGAGTGCCTTGACCACTGCAAAAAGCGAAATGATATTGTAGAAAGCCCAGAAAACATTGACAACAAGCCCGATGAGAGTTACGCCAAGCCCTTGAGCATATCTGATAGTACCGGCAATCATTGCGGCTATCGACAGAACAATTATTGCTGCCTGCGGCCATACCAGACGGAAATCCCTGCTTTCTTCTCTTTTCTTGGGAGTAACGACAAAACCGAGCTTCCTGCCGCTGATTACGCTTAGCACTGCACGTATGGACAGGGAAAACATGGCGAGATTGTACTGCTCACCCCTCCAGACCGGAATGCCTTTGGCCACCACACGGAACATGATCTTGTTCGCGACAAAGAAAGGAATGAATCTGACGAAGAAATCGAACGACCATGTAGTGACAGGGGGAATGCCTGTGAACAGGTATATGACTGGTCCCACTAGCAGAATGAGATTGAAAAAACCCGAAAAGTACGAATACATGGTTGCAAAGTACATGAGTTTCTGCGGAAACGAGAGGCCTTTCAGCAAAAACGGGTTTTCCCGCAAAAATACCTGTACTGTCCCTTGTGCCCACCTGAGCCTCTGCTTGAGCGATGACTGGAAATCCTCAGGCGCAAGTCCATAGGCAAGAACTTCCGGATAAAATACGCTTTTCCATCCGGAAGCATGAAGGCGCATGGCCGTTGCCATGTCCTCGGTTATGCTGATTGTCGCAAGGGGCTGGACGGCCAGGGCTTCCTCGCTGCGTGCCAGATTGAGGGATTTCACCTCATCCTCCGGGATATTGAGGCTTTCAAGAGAGGGCGCGGGGACCTTTTGCGTAATCGCATCAAGATTATTCGCAATAAAGCGCGAAACGGTTTCCGCCTTTTCATCGCCAGTCTGGGCAATTTCCCGCAGTGCTGCCGCAATGTCGTTGATTTCCTTGGATGACAGAATGCGCTGGGCTTCGGAGACAGCCTGCATGATGCGGTCGCTGATTTTTTCAAGTGGCACCTGATTCTTCAGCGCCGTTTCTGCTTCCTTGATAGCAGAAAGAAGCATTTCCCTGGCTTCTCTTGCAGCTTCGTCCCTGGCAGGTATCCGGCGAACTCTTTTCTTGAGCATAGCAATGGCTTGCTTGAGGCGCTTTTCCACCATAAGGACATATTCCCGAATACCCAGCTGCATCAGGGCTTCGCGTCTCAGGACCGCATTCGAGCCGCAGAAAAACGCTGCATTCCATCCATCCTTGCCTTGCTGAATTGGGCCATAGAAGAGCGATGCCTCATTGCCAAAGGGATCACCCGGGGGGAGATTGTAGAAATATTGCGGCGTCTGGACAAATGCAACTTTTTCGTCTCTGAAAAATCCCAGAGTTTTCTTGAGTATGTCGGGAGCGGGAACCTGGTCAGCATCGAGAATGAGAATGAATTCTCCTGAAGTCTCGAGAAGCGCATTGTTCACGTTGCCTGCCTTGGCGTGCCTTGGCTTTCCCTTCCATTCTTCTCCTCTGCTGATATAGTTGCATCCGAGCTTTTCTGCCAGGCGTTTCATCGATTCGCGCGCGCTATCGTCGAGGATATAAACCTTCTTGTCCGGCCAGTCGATGTTCATTGCCGCTCTGGCGGTAAGGGCTACCAAGTCTTCAGGCTCGTTATAGGTAGTGATGAATATATCGACACTTACCTGCTCCGGCGGCGGCAGGGGTTCGCGAACGGTTTTTTTCCACGACATCAGGACAAAAAGAATCATGTCGATAATGCCGTAGGTTTCGGCGATGACCATCGGTATGGCAAACCAGAGTGCGTTCATGTTCAGGCTTGCCACATACCGCCAGATAATGTAGTTAAGACCACAGGCGACTGCAATAATTCCGATGATGCGAGAAAAAACCAGCCATTTCCTGCTATCGGGCTTTGCTGTCATTGCTGTCCTCCCCTGCAATTCTTCTTACGATGTGCCAATGGCCTGTATTTGCATTATCACCGCTGTGCGAGTATTCCATGATGTCTGCAAGAGCTTTGACTATGAGTATGCCGCGCCCTCCTTCCTGAAGCGGAGGAGGAATTTCCATATTTTGCGCGAAGGGATCAAAAACATCCCCCTCATGATACAAATCAAGAGCTATGCTCTCAGTATCGAGCTGCAGATGGATATCTATCATTGGCTTTTCCTTTTTCGGTATTGCAGTCACATTGTGTCGCGAATGAGTAATGGCATTGGTGGCAAGCTCCGAAACTATGAGCTCCAGATCGTCAGCAATCTCTCTGCCATAGCACAGCACCGCATTCCTCACCTGCGAGCTGATGGAATCAAGGCTTTCGAGCGATAAAGATGCCTGGAAATGGATCGTTCGCGGAGTTGCCTTGAGTACAATGAGTGTAAGGTCATCGGAGAAAGGCATGTTGCCGGCGAACTTGCGCACCTCCGAAAGGACGTTCTTGATGAGTTCTTCAGCCGACAGCGTGGCATTCTGTTTTACAGCATCGACAAAGCGATCCATCCCGAATAGTTCGTTCCGGCTGTTTTCAGCCTCGGTTATTCCATCGCTGTACATGATGAACAGATCGCCCGGTTTCAGATAGCATGTCATCTGCCCAATATCGACAGCATTCATGACCCCGATGGGAAGGCCAGTCGATGGAAGAAAATCGCAGGTACCGGAATCCGATCGATAGTGCAGAGCTTCGGTATGTCCTGCCGACGCATAGACAATCGAACCATTCGTCATGTCGAGCCTGACAATCTGGGCAGTGACGAACATCTCTGTACGTTCCAGATCCTCACACAAGAGATGATTGATTTCTTCGAGGATTTGCGAAGGGCTGCTTTTCTGTACTCTGGCTGAAGCACGGAAGAGTATTCGTACCGCAGAAGTGACCATGGCAGTTGCAACACCCTTTCCTGCAACATCGGCAATGATGATATCGCACAGCGAAGGGCTGGTCATTGCAAAATCATAGAAATCGCCGCTTACGTACCGGGCTGGCAGGGCTGCAGCGGCAAAATCGATGCCCGCAAGGTTTGGTTTGCCAAGGGGAAGAAGGTTCCTTTGCACCTCTGCTGCGATCAGGACATCCTGTTCCAGCTTCTGCCTGCGGGAAATTTCCTGCTCGAGATTTCTTATTCTTTCCGCTTCTTCCTCTACAAGCGCTCCCAGCTGTCTTGAATGAGCGACAAATGCTTCCTTGGCACGAAACCTGCTAATGAACTTGCCGATCTCGATACCTGCAGATTCGAGCATGTTCAGGAGTTCGATATTGCGCTGTATCGTGTTGCGGCTGAAAAATACCATGACGCCGTAGTTTCTTGAGCCATCCTTGAGGACTGTGCCGACAGCAGATACGATGCCGCTGTGATCAATTCTTTCCTCGTCAATGCAGAAAGGTACTGCAGGCAGATTTTCAAAATGACTGGCACTTCCTTTGCTCCAGACTGTTCCGGCAATTCCCACACCTGCTTGAAAAATTGCTTGTTCGAGATTTTTTGCGAACTCGGCAAGCCGGATCGAGGGTACATGCCACAGATTCGCGAGCCTGAGCACCATCTGCTTTTCATCTATCAGCCAGATGGCGCCCATGTCCCATTGGAGTGTATTGCAGAATTCCTTGAGAAGATATGTGAATTCTTCATCCAGACTGTTTTCGGAAGCTTTTATTGTTGTGATTGCATGCCAGATCGCATTGAAGCGTTCCGTGTGAACGCGGTCGGTGACATCTCTGACCATTGCCAGGATTTGCTGCTCTTTTGTTTCCAGGTGACTGAAAAATCGGAATTTCGCTTCAAACCATCCATAGAAACCCTCTTTTTTCCTGAGTCTGAAGGTCACTTTTCTGCGAGTATTGTGAACGATTTCCTGTTTGAGAAAATCGATCACAAGACGCCTGTCGAGCGGGTGGATAACATCGATAACCCTGCGGCCAATGAGCTCGGCGGGGCTGTAGCCTAGAAGTTCTGCAGAAGAGGGCGAAATATAACGACATATGCCGTCGAATGAAACCCGGGCTATTACATCCGAAGCGTTTTCAGCCAGAAGCCGGTAGTTTTCTTCACCTTGTTCAGCGCGGGTGGAATGAGCAGGGGGCAGACTGAAAGCGCCCGAAGAGTTATTCTGGGGCCGATGGGAGTGAAGCTGGTTTCTGCATTTTTTCATCGCAGATAAGTATATCATGGAAGATCTCTGCATGGGACAATGGCTGCCTGCAAAAAGCGATGCTCCTTGCAACATGAAAGAAGCCCCGGTCTCCACCGGGGCTTCCTGATTGCAAAAGCGTTTTGTCAATTACAGGATGATCTGTCCGCCGTGACTATTGTTGTAGGCGTCGAACCAGTTCTTCGCTGCAAGAATCTGATCGGCGGTATAGCTGCCGGGATTCTTGACGATGTATTCTCCGTTGTAGAGGAAGAAGAACGTCACAAGCTCATTTCCGCCGATGTACGCCCCATTGGCATAGTTGAACTCGCTTCCCATGAGCTGCTTTTTAAGCAAGTCCACAGGATTTGAGCTCGTGCTCGAAAGGATCCTGGAGGCTTCGCTGAGGCTGGCGATGTTGAGCGGCTCGAGGGCGAAGCTTGAAAGCAGTGCCCTGTAGCTCTCCAAAGTTGCCTTGCTCACCTGAATGCCTTTGGTGCTGTTCGCGATCGCCTTGTCGATGTTGGTCTTCCAGAAGCCGATGGTATAGCCATTGGCGGTCTGGGAGCCGATCCAGTTGTAATCGAGCGCAAATCCGAAGTCAGCGGTCCCGCTTGCCGTAACGGTGAGAGATTCGGGGCTGGTTCTGACAAATCCAACCGGGAGACTGGATGCTACTGTGTACTCGACTGGATAGAGACCCGTGAAGAGGTAGGCACCATTGCTGCCGGTCGTGGAATTCTGTACATCAGCTCCCTTCGTAAGACTGATGTCGACGCCGGGAATGCCTGGTTCATCTGCATCACGCACGCCATTGCCGTTCAGATCGAAGAATGCGACACCGGAAATCTGCTCGGTCGGGGTGACAGTTCGGTTGTAGGGAGGAAGGGTATAAGAGAAGTAGAAATTCCAGCGAGAAATATTCAGGCTCTTATCACCTGCCCATCCGGTTTCATTGCCATACTGGGTTCCGTTCACATTCTGACCAATGAGTTCGGCGTGGGTGAACAGATACAGTGTAGTGCCTTCGGTCCAGCTGCCGAGCGATACGGGAACCACTACTTCAGATGCGGCCGGATCAACCTCAACATTGTAGAGGAACTGGCCCGGAGCAGGAATACCCGAGTTGTTAGTCGGCAAATCCGCCAAATTCGTACCTACCCATACGTGGACAGCACCAATAAGGAATTTCTCATTGGTATTGTAAACCACATAGAGGGTGTCTGCATCGCGGCTTACCGAGACGGTGCCGGCATCGATAGTCTGGCCAGCCCACAGCGTAAAGCTTGTGGCAGGGCCAGCATCCTGAAGAGACCTCGATCCAGCCAATTCACTCACGGGTGATCCCGAAAAGGGGTTTGCGCACGACACGATGAAGAGTGTGGTGACTGCCAGGGCGAGCATTGCTTTCGCAATCTTTGACAACTTTTTCATGAACTACCTCGCTTTTATATCAAGTTAACCTAATATAATGCATTTTTTATAAATGTCAAGGCCTCGCATTGCTTTATCGTGAAATCGGCTTTTCCGCCATTCTTCCGGGGCAGACCAGACCATCCGGGTGCCTGCGCTTCGCGCGATTTTTTCCGTGCGCTTGAACAGGAATGTGCAGGGGCTTTCGATTCTGTCGTGTTTGCGATCGCGGGGCTTGTCGCAGCCCCCGTCCGACTGGCGCCCTCCTCCAGCGCTCAACCTCACTCGCTCCACACGATCGCAAAGGTAGAAGCAAGCATGGGTGCCGAATCATATTTTCTAACCATACATAATCAGCTTCATCCCGAGTTGGCATTGAACGTGCCGCCGGGAGGTAGCTTGCGGCACAGTCATGGCAGAGTGACTGCAGTCGTGCCTTGATGTACTCTTGGGGCAGGCGGCCGGTACGCCGTTCCTTCGATTTCGCAGATTTTGCAGGAAAAGGAGCTAGCCATGGGAACGCTGAAAGTCCTGCCCAGTCTGGACAGTGAGGAAAGGGGCCATGAGCTCAAGAGGATCCTCGATATTCCAGGCTGGCGTGCTGCGGAACTGGGCCGGACGGCGCTGGAAGCGGCGCGCAATGGTTTCTACCTGACGCCTGAGGGCCGGAAGGTTGCCTGGGGGAATCTGGTGCAGGCGGCGATCGCCGCAAAAATCAGCATTCCGCCTGAGGCTGAGCTTCCGATGGCGCCGCACCCCGGCTTTATCCAGACCGAGGTGCAGGTCGCCAACGAAACGACGCTGGAAGCAGGCCTGCGCCTGAGCAGGCAGGGGCTGGTGCCGCTTGCGCTCAATTTTGCAAATGGCATCCATCCCGGCGGAGGTTTTCTGAGCGGGGCAAGGGCTCAGGAGGAATCGCTGTGCCAGTCGAGCGCGCTGTATGTGACGCTCGAGGGAGACCCCATGTATGCCGCGCACCAGCAGAGGCCTCTGCCCGATGCAACAGACTGGGCAATCCTTTCGCCGCGGGTGCCGGTCTTCCGCTCGGATGATGGAAGAGAGCTCGACGAACCCTGGCTTCTGGATTTCATCACCTGTGCAGCACCCTACGCGCCGGCACTGGGGGAGCAGGTTGCGGGCGCTCTGCTGCAGCGAAGGATCCACAGGGTGCTGGCCATTGCGCGCGCCTACGGTTACCGGGATCTGGTGCTGGGCGCATGGGGCTGCGGGGCATTCGGCAATGATCCCTGGCGTACCGCCCGCGATTTCCGCAGTGCGCTCGAACAGGAGTTTGCGGGGGCCTTCCGTTCCGTGGTGTTTGCGATCGCAGACTGGTCGAAGGAGCGGAGGTTCTTGCGGCCCTTTGCGAGTGTGTGGAGCGGGTGAGGGGGCGAGGGGGCTTTGAACTGACCCCATTTAAGTAGACACATTCTTGGGTTCTATACAGCTAGTATACTGCATTGTATAGTCAACCGGGCTCATCCAGCCAAGGTTCTTTTGAATCCTTGACATGCTGCTGAAAGATCGAGGCTCACCTTTTCGACAAACCAAGGCTCTTTGAGCCCAAGCAGTTTCTCATACAGTTCGCTGTCGTGCATGGCTTCAATATGACTGAAGTTTCTCTGTTTGTCAGCTTACCCATAGGATTTACTGAAGAGCCAGAGAATCAGGTAGACTTTCGATAACCACCATATTCGTTGCTCGTTTGTGGTATTGATGCAGAGGCGCAGCATACAAGGGGCTTGCACCCCTTTTTTACTTTTTTTGGTCCGTCAGCAATTGCGCCTGTTCAGCCAGTTTGACAAATTCAGCCCGGTCGCCTTCCGGGTCCACACCCTTGGCCATTTTTCCCAGGGTAATTACCTGCGCCCAGTTCGCCTGTGCCTTGTACGGGCTGTCCCGAAGCAGAAGCCCGAATTCAGCGACTGCTATGGCAAATCGGAAGTCATCATCACTGCGTTCAAGATCGACCCAAATGTCCCGCACGGTATATCGGTTCGATATGAGAGCGCTGGTTTCGTTTCCATCCCCGGGCACTTTGTATCGAAGCTTGCAGACAAGCAGATCTTCCGAGGGAATCACCGTCGACTGCTGAAACACGAGGTCATCGGGCGGAGGTGTCTTTCCCGCTTGTGTTTCTGTTGTTCCTTGCGCTGCCGTACTGCTGTCATCACCTTTCAGGACAATCTCATACAGTGCCGTCACTGTATGGCCGGAACCCATCTCTCCGGCATCTTTAGTGTCATCGTTGAAATCCGTTCTCGCAAGCAGACGATTTTCATAGCCGATAAGCCGGTATTCACTCACTTTGGCTGGATTGAATTCGATCTGAATCTTGACATCTTTCGCCACGGTGAACAGGTTGCCCCACAATTCCTTGTTGAAAACCTTATTCGCTTCAAGCAGGCTGTCGATGTAGGAATACTTTCCGTTTCCTTTGTCAGCGAGTGTTTCCATGCGCGAGTCTTTAGTATTGCCCATACCCACGCCAATCGTTGAAAGATAGATGTTTTCCGTGCGCTTTTCCTCGACAAGCCGTTCAAGTTCGGAAGTCGAACTTACGCCAACATTGAAGTCGCCATCGGTGCAAAGGATAATTCGGTTGTTGCCGTTCTTGATGAAATGTTCTTTGGCAACCTTATACGCCAGCAGAATACCCGCGCCGCCTGCTGTAAATCCGCCAGCTTCCAGCTTTTCAATTGCAGACATAATCCGATTTTTATCCGAGCCTGAGATCCCTTCCAGAACGACACCAGCATTCCCCGCATACACGACAATCGAAACCCTGTCCTGCTCGCGGAGCTGTTTCACCATCATGCCAAGGCCTTTTTTAATCAGCTCCAGCCTGTCTTCGCCGTACATGGACCCAGACGTATCGATGAGAAAGACGAGATTGGAAGGCGGCGCCGCTGCGGCTTCGATTGTTTTTGCTTTTACCGCAACACGAAGCAGATAGTGCGCAGGATTCCACGGGGCTGTTGTCATGGCCACCTGCGCCGCCACAGGATGTTCGCCGGCGGGCTTCGGATAATCATAGCTGAAATAATTGATCAGCTCCTCAATCCTGACCGCATCTTTGGGCGGAAGCTCGCTTCTTTGCACCAAGTATCTCCGTACGATCGCGTAGCTCGCCGTATCAACATCAATAGAAAATGTAGAAACCGGATCAATCAGCGGATTTTTAAATGGATTATCCTCAATCCGATTATATTCTTCGGTATTGAAATTTTGATTTGTTCCTGTTTGATAATATACGCTGATTGGCATACTCGGTGTCACCGAAGGCAGCAGCATGGCCCCAGCAGGCGCAGCCATGCAATACAACACTTCGTTGCTTTGAGCCGTGCGATTTAAGAGAACCGTTTCCTGAAATTGATCAGAAAGCACTTTCGAGACTTCTTCTGCAAGCATTTTCGCAGGGACATAGCGTTCATTGTCATAGGATATTTCTGCAGCAGCCATCGCCGAGGAAGCCTGTCTATATTCGGCAGGAAAATCCGCTATGATATTGTTATTGACAGCCCAGATAATCCGGTTTCTGGCGTCAGCCATCGCGATATCGGCCGCGGCCTTTTCTTGGGCAAGCTTTTCAAGAATGGCTTCTTCTTTTTCCTGGTTTGACGAATCAAGCATTGGATTTGGTGTTGGTTTCGTTGCGCACGCACCAACCATCAACATCACAAAAATCGCTGCTAACAAAGCAATCAGTGAATACTCAATACCTCCGGATCCTGATTTCTGTTTCATAGTTTTCTCCTTTTCTTTATTCTTTTTTTACGTTGCTTTTTAGAATGTATTTCGAATTCCACATTTCAAAGGCCCGCGCTTTATAAAATTATAGCACGGAAAAAGAAAAATGAAAAAAGAACGAATAAAAATTGTTTTGGGCAACCTTAATCCAGGCTTGTTTCGCCCTGCACTCTGCCGAAGCAATTGTTTTTCTCTATCTCATCCATCTACCAGAGCTGAAAGCTTGTTCAGATAAATTTGGGCGGTCTCCGCAGTCAGCTGTCCATGAGTATATCGCTCAACCGTCCAACGGCTGTCTGCATCCTGATGATTGACATCGGTACATGCAAGACATACTAAGCCCTGAAACCTTATACACTTTGTTCGACTGAAAAGGTGGTTCATGTTTTTAAGATCTGTATAGTTCTGTGCGCTGTCAGCTAGAACCTCTTTCTGTAAAATTGTAAGTGCCATTGACAAATTTACAGCAGGCGCTACAATTGTGCCATGATACCGCGCGCCTGCGAGCCTTATCTCAGGAACATTGCATCACAATTTCCTGTGGTTCTGATAACCGGTCCCCGGCAATCGGGCAAGACAACGCTCGCACGCCATGTCTTCTCTGACTATGGCTATGTCAATCTTGAAAACCTCGATACAGCCGACAGAGCCCGTGAAGATCCGCGAGGCTTCCTTGCCCAGTACCATGCCAAGGTGATATTTGATGAAATCCAGAGAGTGCCATCGCTGTTGTCATATCTACAGCAAATCGTTGATGAACATCCTCTGCCGGCTTCTTTCATTCTCACGGGCTCACAGCAGTTCAATCTGATGCATGCTGCAACCCAGTCCCTGGCAGGCCGCATCGGCCGTCTCGAACTTCTGCCTTTTTCCGCCGCAGAGCTGCGCGAGCACAGCCCTTCCCTTCTTGAAAGTACGACCGCATCACTGCGCCGGGGCTGGTATCCGCCTATCATCGACAGGAATCTCGATGCGGACCTTTGGTACGAAAACTATATTGCCACCTACCTTGAGCGGGATGTCAGACAGATAGAAAACATTCGAGATCTGCTTGCTTTCCGGCGTTTTCTTTCACTGTGCGCCGGGCGGACCGCACAGCTTGTAAATCTTTCGGAACTGGCTGGCGAATGCGGTGTAAGCCACAATACCATCAAGGCATGGCTGTCAGTACTTGAGGCAAGTTATCTGATCAAACTTGTCCAGCCGTATCACAGAAATTTCAGCAAGCGCGTCGTCAAAACGCCCAAACTCTATTTTCTGGATACCGGACTTGCGGCACGGCTTCTGGGTATACGAACCGACGATCAGCTTGAGCATCATCCGCTGCGCGGAGCCCTTTTCGAAACCTGCGTATTCGGAGAACTTTTCAAAGCAAAGACAAATGGCCTTGCACCGTGGGACATCTATTTCTGGAGAGACCACGGCGGCATCGAAGTGGATTTTATTCTGGAATCCGGCCGCACCTGTATCGCGGTAGAAGCGAAATCCAGCGCCACCTTTCATCCCGACTTCACCATCAGCCTCTCAAAATTTTCCACTTTTGCAGGCTCGGACCTCACCCATGCCGTACTCGTCTATGGTGGCTCGGAAGCCTTCACCTTCAAGGGTGTGTCCGTGGTCCCCTGGAACCGGATGGAATTTCAGGGGCCGTTCATTCTGTCGTGTTCGCAGACTGGTCGAAGGAGCGGAGGTTCTTGAAGCCCTTTGCGAGCGTGTGGGGCGGGTGATGGGGGGGTGAGGGGGTGAGGGTGCTTGAAGGAGCGTGAGGGTGAGCTGAAGGAAGGCGCGCCCTGGGAGGAGGGCGCTCGCCGGACGGGGGGCGGGAGCAGGATAAGAAACGAGAAATGTTCTGCTCGAATTTTCAAGAAAAATTGGCGTAATGCCTCACCATAAAATCTAACCGAATTGCGTATGGATGCCTCATCATATTTTCTAACCATTCAAGATTCCTCATAGCATATCTCTATGCACTTCTTATGGCTATGGGCATAGTGAAGTTTCTCCAGTGCCATATCCAGCTCATAGCGCAGCTGTACAGGATCATAGCGTGCCTTGAGTGCCGAGAGCTGTTCTTTTGCCTTGAGCGGCAGAAAGGGAGAAGCAAGCACGCGGGAGAAAGGGGTTTGGGGTGTATTATAGGTTTTGCGAAGCGTTGCCTGTTCGCGATGCTTTGCGATGAGTTTGGTGGAGGGGTAGAAGAGGTTCAGTAAGGTGCAGAGCACTCGATAGACTTCACTGAGGGCAGCCAGTTCTTCGGAAGTGTCGTAGCGTGCATAGCCGACAAACTGCCGCACGTAGTGGCTGTTCTTCTGCTCCACGAAGGGGTTGTCGTTCTTGTGATAGCTGCGTGAGCGGGTGAAGAGAATCTGTTCGTGCGAGCACCAGTCATAGACCTGCCTACCTTAGGAACTCCGAGCCATTGTCGGAATCGATGGCGATGAGACGGAACGGCAGGGTCTTGCGAATCTCGATGAGTGCTTCTTTGACTCAGCGCTGGGCGCGGTTGGGCAGGGCTCTGAGCTCTACCCAGCCGGTCATGGTGTCGGTGGCGTTGAGCGTACAGCAGAACTTATGCTCGAGCGACGGACCGCTGTGGAAGACGGTGTCGATTTCCAGGTAGCCAGGGGGCTGTTCGTCGGAGCCGTAGAAGGTTCGGACAGGAATGTTGGTTTTGTAGTGATTGGTAGTAAGCTCAGCGCGGAGGGTATCGGTAATGGCATACTCTTCGTGCAGGGCGTATTTGCGGTTATACCCGGTGAGTGCCGTCAGTTCATCAAGAATACGGCCTTTTTCCAGTTTAGTTGCCGCACGGTACCATACGGCGGTTTCGGCGATAACCCGAAGTCGTTCTTGCATACTGAGCCCCATATGATGCCTCCAGACCATTGCCTGGAGTGTAGTGTCGGGGGTCATCTTATTCCCCCGGCAGGGTCATGGTAATTCCCCCAGGGGTACCTGCATAGTTACAACACCCTCAGAAGCAGCTGTCAAGCAGCTGGATCCGAGATTTGATTTCTCAATGTTCCT